>Ga0114996_10001291_pt1 | contig 33723 bp, 32 predicted proteins | sample ArcticOcean_MG_C_4_FD_87039 | JGI IMG/M metagenome (GOLD analysis project Ga0114996, IMG submission 87039) | Marine microbial communities from western Arctic Ocean - ArcticOcean_MG_CB4_134 | ecosystem: Environmental > Aquatic > Marine > Oceanic | place: Arctic Ocean: Canada Basin | collected... | reverse complement strand
CAGACAAAGCACACATCAAGTGTTTTAACTCCTTCTCTCGAAAAAGCGGACAATGAGTTATCGATCGCGTTAAAAGACGCTCATTTGCGTGGAGACTTACTGGATGGTATTGCTTTTAGCTCTGTCGTTCCACCCGCTACTAAGTGGTTGGAGAATATATTATCAACGACTAAATCTTCGGTTCCGTCCCTTCATTTGACTTGTGAGAATTGTCCTCTTCCTATTAACTATCCGAACCCACAAGAAATCGGACAGGATAGGTTAGCCAATGCCATTGGTGCCAAAATGCTCTACGGTATACCAACAGTTGTTATCGATATGGGAACGACCGTAAATTTCGATATTGTTACAAAAGATGGATACGAAGGAGGGATCATCGCTCCCGGATTGGGAGTTATCACTCGCTATCTTCATGAACAAACGGCATTGCTCCCCCAACTCAACCCACAAGACTTAATCGTCTCCACCGGAATTGGAAAGACCACTGTAGAGGCAATGAAAATAGGTTGCGTTGTAGGCTTCGAGGGCATGATTCAATCACTATTGGATTGTGTGCGAGCTGAATTAAATCAACTTGGGCATTCAGAACCCACGATCATCGCGACGGGAGGAAGCGCAGGTATTTTACCGCAAAAGTGGCTTAAATATATCGAGTTTAATCCTGACATTACCCTCCAAGGCCTCGCTGCAGCCTTTGTAGAGTATAAAAAAGATTGTAGTTCGTCCTAAGCTCTGTGTCTCTTATTAGTGGGATTATATATTCTTACAATGAATTACATCATTTAGCATTAATTTATGCTCGGCCAAGAACATAGCATAGAAGTAAATAACCTGACAAAATATTATGGTCCGGTGATGGCCATTCATGAAGTCTCTTTCAATGTTGAGAAAGGAGAAATTGTAGGTTTTCTCGGTCCAAATGGCGCAGGGAAAAGTACGACCATGCGTATCCTCTGTGGACTGATCACCGCGAAATCAGGATCCGCAAAAATATGTGGTATCCCCATTGCCAGTAACCCCGACGAAATAAAAAGACGCATTGGGTATATGGCAGAAAATAATCCTCTTCCCGAAGATATGCGTGTCGTTGAGTACTTATATTATCGAGGTCGGCTTAAAGAGATCCCACGCAAACGATTAAAAGACCGCGTCGAAGAAACACTTGAATTATGTGATTTAAACCGAACGGCGCGACGTAAAGTCATCGCTAACCTTTCGAAGGGTTATCGACAACGCGTTGGTATCGCCGATGCCATTCTATCTGAACCGGAAGTTATCATCATGGATGAACCTACGATCGGCCTCGATCCCCATCAGGTCCTCATGATTCGCGACCTCATAAAAAATCTGCGCGGTAAAATGACGGTCATAATTTCAAGTCATATACTCTCGGAAGTGGAACTGTGCTGTGATCGAGTAATCATTATTAACCAGGGACACATTGTGGCTTGCGGGACATCGGAGAGCTTGCGCAATGAATTTATCAATAATACAACCTATACCCTGAATTTGAAGGGAAAGACGGAAGCCTTGGATTCTCTGCTCAGGGAAATTGACCCCGATCTTGTGATCAGCTCATCACCCTCCGATATAAATGAAGATTATTACGACCTTGAACTGACAACACCTCATACGCATAACTTGAGTGAGAAAATTTTGACCCGACTGTATGAGCATCCACAGTTCAGAGTGCGCGAACTCAGACGCAAGGTGCCTAATCTTGAAAATATATTTCTCGCCGCCACACGGCGTAGCTGGGACGAGGATATTCCCCTATCTATTAACAAGGTCGATAGTGGGAAAAAGAACAATCAAGAAACTGGCGTAGTGGAATGAACCATTTTACCTGCTTATTAAAACATGAGTTGCGAGCGCTATTTATTGCTCCATCGACTTACGTAACCGGTGTCATCTTTCTCCTTCTCATGGGTTTCATTTATATCCTCATCCTTGCCGATTTCACCTTGCAACCCCACGACAATCTCCCCACTGAATACTTTTTTCAACTCTACTGGATTCCTGTATTTTTTATTGTCCCACTCTTGACGATGAAGAGCATAGCTGAAGAGCGACGAATGGGTACTTTAGAGACGCTCATGACCACACCCGTTACGGCTACGGAGATTATTTTTAGTAAGTTTCTCGCCGCTTATTTATTCTATTGTCTACTTTGGATGCTCACTCTGGGTTTTCCTCTTCTTGTAAATCTGACCGTTGGATCATCGGCGATGACCGTGAGGCTTCTAGATCCAGCTACCTTATTGGGAGGATATATCTTTGTCGCGATTAGCGGATTGTTGTTTATTTCGGTGGGTATATTTTCCAGCAGCCTGACGCGTAGCCAGCTCGTGGCAGGAATGCTATGTTTTAGTATTCTTTTTATTATAATATTGGGTGTGCCCGCGGTTAAAACCCAGAGCATCGGTTGGTTTGAATGGTTAGAAGGAGCATTGGAGTATTTTAACAATTTTAAACATCTTGAAGATTTCAGCCGCGGGGTAATTGACACCAGGCATATTGTTTTCTATTTCAGCTACACGACTCTGGTTCTCGGCATATCCGTGCTTATCACCGAATCAAAAGTCTGACCCCACTTTTTTCTAATGGCCGCTGTTGAAAATTTTAAATATGTAAACTGGATAAAGCGTATTAACCAGTTGGTGCAAATTTTACTCTGTATCAGCTTTATCATAGGTCTAAATTATTTCGCCAATAATATCTACTGGCGTTCTGATCTCACCCGCGACCATATTTATTCTCTTTCACCGGAATCGCTGGCTTATATCCGTCAAATCGACAAACCGATTAAGATTATCGTCACCCTTACACCCGACGCCATTGAGGGTGAAATGGAGCAAGTCTTTAAACATGTGCGCAACTTGCTGAAAGAATATGAATACGCGGGTAACATTGGTGGTAAGAAAAAAATTGAAATTGAAGTAGTCGACGTCCTTAAGGAAAGAAAACGCGCCGACTACCTCGCCCGAACCTATGGCATAGATCAACAAGATGTAGTGTTAGTGGTATGTGAAGATCGTCAACACCGACTCATTTACTCCGATATTATCGAAATGAAAAATGGCCAGATGTCCGCTTTTAAAGGTGAACGCGCATTTACCTCAGCGTTGATCGATGTTTCCAATACCGACCAGCAAAAGGTATACTTCATCTCCGGACATGGCGAAATGCATTTGGATAGTGTCGATCCTCTACGCGGGTTATCGAATATCTCCGAGAAACTTAAGTGGGGAAATATTTCACTTGAAACTTTAAATATTACACGCGTGGGAGAAATCCCTGAGGATGCCGACCTCTTGATCTTAGCTTCTCCACAAGGTCCATACCGTCCACAGGATGTAGAAAAATTGCGTAATTACCTGTCCGAGCGCGCCGGCAAACTCATTGTTTTAATTGAACCGGCGATAGAGCATGGCTTAGGTGATTTATTTTATGAATGGGGAATAATTTCCGACGACATGGTGGTCCTTGATATGGGTGAAGATTTTCAAGCCGCAAGCGGTGATCTTCTCATTCGTCGGTTCGCTGGACACCCCATCACTAACATCCTGCGTGACAACCCTATCCCCGTGATCGCGGGCTTAAGTCGACCTGTTAGACGCAACCTCGACCGCCCCGCAGACGACAGACTTACTATAACCCCGCTCATAAGTAGCTCTCCAGAAAGTTGGGCAGAGCGATCTTATCGCGACAGTCAGGATCTTAAATATAATCCCGAGGTGGACTTGAAAGGACAAGTAAGCCTGGCCGCTATATCAGAAAGAAAAGTATCCTCAAGTTTAGGGATCGATGTTAAGGGTGGTCGACTCGTTGTATTCGGCAATACCGATATTATTTCCAACCATCGAATTGGATCGATAGGAAATATTATGCTTATCCTCAATACGATCAACTGGTGCCTGGATCGTGAACAATTGCTCGCAATTCAACCCAGGCCTATTGAAGAATTCCATCTCCTGCTCAGCAGACAAGAATTAACGCAACTCAGCCTCGTGCTTTTGAGTTTACCGGGCGCGGTCGCCATTTGTGGAATAATGATTTACTGGATTCGAAAAAATTAATTCAGAACCTGGATGGTTAATTAAAGTCCAATTTGTTTTATGCGGTATAAATTTACGATATTATTAGTTATTCTCAATCTCGGCTTATTTAGCTTGATATTTTATCTCGAAAAGCAAGCTGCGACGATTGGTGCATTTGAACGTGCTAAGCGATTAGTATTTCCACCCGGATTTGTAGAAGACAGTGATCACCTTGAGATTGAAGGGCGAGAGCTGACACAAAATTGGACCTTGGTACGCAAAATGGATCAATGGTTCCTCGATAGTCCGACAAACTGGCCTGCAAACATTTACGCAGTGAGCCGGATGATAAATCAACTTAAATTCCTCGAATGGGAGACCCGTTTTTCTGTTAGTGAAATCAAAAAAGCGGGGAGAAGCCTGGCAGATTATGGTTTGGAGGAACCAAAAGCAATCCTTTCACTCAGTTACGGCGACAAGAAAAAAGAACTTAAAATTGGCGAATCGACAGAAATAGGTAAGCGCCTCTACATTCTCTCCCCTGCTGAGGAAGAGGTCTATGTTGTAAACCGCGAGCTGCTTCAAAGTATCACCGTTGACCTTCAGGATCTGCGCAGCCAAAATATCTTTGATATTCCCCTCTTTGAAGTACGCTCGATCAGTATACAGATTACGGGGCCGAGCAATCTCAAGGTGCGCCTCGCCCGCAATGACAAAAATTGGGTTTTTGAATCGCCCATTCAAACCGAAGCCGATTCCCAGCGCGTCATGAACACGATCAACCGCCTGACCGGACTAAAGGTAATCGATTTTCAAGGAACCGACCGTGTACAGGAGATATCAACTAATCCTTCCCTGCGTATAACGCTTGAAGGTAATAATCGAAGACAGACACTCCTCGTTGGTGAAGAGCTGACAGAAAATGAACGAAAAATTTATTTCGCAAAAATGGAAGGCAACCCGACAGTCTTTACTCTCGCTGCTGCACCCATTAATGACCTGCGTGATGTTCAAGAAAGTCTAAGGGATAAAAGTATTATCGATATAAATCCTTCGGAACTCACTTCGATCGAAATCATGATGTCCGATACTTCCGTCGAACTGCAAAAACTTGAGACCGGAACATGGCAGGTCCTGCAGTCAAACAATACAGGAGATCTCTCAACCTGGACGGCGGACCTTCAATTGTTGAATGAAGTTATTATCGCACTCCATGAAATGGAAGCCGTTCAGTTCATAAGTGATGCACCCTCCGCCACGGATCTCGAAAAATATGGTTTTAATGACCCCCAACGCCGAGTCGTACTTCATACTCAAGATAAATTAACTCTTCTCATCGGCGATATGGATCCAGAATCAAAATTACTCTTCGCTAAGATGATTAATTCTCCCACCATATATAAGATAAAAAAAGACATCTTACACCTGCTTAAAACACGGGCGTTATATTATCGATTGAGGGTGCTTGAAGAGCTGCCACAAGGGGCACGTGTGCAAAGAATTTCCCTTACTGATTCAGCAAACAAATCCTTGATCTTCGATAAAGAAATCGATCTCTCTAATGAATCCTGGTCTTCGGTGCTCAAAGAATACCCGGAGAAAAAACAGAAAGCTATTTTAGCGCTGATAGATACAGTGAGGAAATTTGAAGTTAAAGAGTATTTACGCAACGAATTCAGTAGTCAATTTGAACTGGGAGATAAAGTATTGCCATGGATATACCGTTTGGATGCCGAAATTCATTTACCAGGTGGCAACGAAGATCGGATGCAAAACCGCACATTTTCTTTCAGTCAGCGTCTAGGTGGGACAACACAAATTGGTGGATCACCCGATGCCGGTGTAGTTTTTGCTATTAATCAAAATCTGATTGATTCACTATTTGAACTGACCTTCGAACAAAACCCCCCGGATGATAAAAGTTTAGCTGAAGAGCCACTTCCTCCACCGATTGAACAGGTCGAGAGTGAAACCGCACCTTTGGAACCATCCGATTCGTCCATCATTGCTCCTCCACAACCCGCCTTGAAGGAGCAAAAACAATAACCGGTATTTAGCCGAACCAGTTGAAAATGATGGGCGAAAATGCCGAATCCCGTATGAAGGGCGGGCTGAGGGGCGCTTGGAGAGTCTGTCAGTCTTGTATTACGTACCTTCTAATCATCATTGCTCTCATTCAGTCTGCAATTCTGATCTTCTCATATTTCAACCGTGAGTTACCCGTCCCTCGATTTCTTTTTAAGAAAATTGAAAGTGAGCTAGCCGAAATCGGTGTTTACCCCCAGACCGGAGAGTTTTATGTCGACCTAACGGGTAAAGTCTTTGTTCGCAATTTGAAAATAGCCCTGATCGAAAATGATGAACTTTTAGTCAGCAGCGAAGCTGCTCATTTCAGTTTTCAATTATCTTCGCTCATGCTTGGTCAGCTTCATATTAATACGCTGCGACTAAGCCATACTACCTTGTATTTGCCGGCGTTGTATTCAGCCAGCGGTGTGAATGAACCCGTCATTGAGAGACTGAACTGCAACTTGCAACTGAAGGGATCTCGCTGGCAAATGAAACAATTAAATTATCATCTGCACAACCTTCAAGTGGAAGCGGAAGGTAGCTGGAAGCCGCCACCAAAGAGATGGGATTCCACTGAACCTCTGCCGCTAATTGAAGAGAATAATCTACTACCTGAATTAATCTTGGACCGTTATTACTTTCTGTGCAGTAAAATCATTATGCTGAATTCTATCTTTAGAGAATTTAAAGACCCCGCTTTAAGTGTTAGCCTGCACACTGATGACAAGGGTATACCTAGAGCTGATCTTGAATTAATAGCGCACAGTGCTAAATTTAACGATATTATCCAACTGGGTCGGATTCGGTTAAACATAGCTGATGTCGGTTACTTCGAGTTGGATCCTCGTGGACTTGTAACCGTCGAAACGGATTCAGTTTCCTGGTTGAATGTGACGCGAGCAGAGAATTTGAAAGCAAAGTTTAAAATTAATTCGCTTCATCCCCAGCAGATTAAAATCCCTAAAGAGATACTCCTGGCCGCCGATAAAGTTTGGCGCGATGATCTTCTTACTGAAAATCTCGTAGCTGACGTTTTTCCTCAACGATTTCCCCTCGTTAGTGGTAATGTTCTTACCCACCTGAACGGAGCCCCATTAAAGGTTAGCGGTACTGTTGATATCGAGAAAAAGACTTCAAAATTGGATATCATCTCTTGGGTCAATATAGAAGACCTTACTCTTCACCCCTTGTTGAATGAATCACCACTGATAAAAGATCTATCTTTTAATGAACCTCCTCGTATTGAGATAAAAGCTGTAATGAATGAAGGGTTTAAGCTCGATCATCTGGATTACACCCTGGATGCTTCGCAGCTCACTATAAGAGACATCGCGATTGATCGAATAACCGCTGATGGTTCATTTTCCCCTCCCTACCTTTTCGTCGACCATGCTGTTATTGAAAAAAATGATTATCGAATCTCTGGTTCCTACAAACACAATCTAATCGAGAGCGATTTTCGAATGCTTCTCAACGGGACTATTCTCCCCTCTGACTATAACAGCGTGATGCGGCCCTGGTGGCCTGAGATGTGGAGTAAATACAAATTTCACGAAGAGTTTATTTACACAGACATCGACTATCGCGGGTACTGGAACGATAAATTGAAGCGTCAGTTCTACGGAGAGCTAAAGGCTAAAAATTTTGAATACAAGGGACTTCCATTGCAGACCGGTAGCGCCAATGTCTGGGCATACCCCGGCTACGTGCGAATGTTTAATATAAAGTCCGAACGCAGTGAAGGGAAGGCCGCTGGATCCATAGATATGTTTTTTGCCCTCGATCCCTTAAAAACAAGAACTTATCATTTTGACATTGAGACGCACTTCACGATTCCTGAACTGAGCCCCCTCCTCGGGAAAGATGTCGCTGCGATCATGGACAATTTCAACTTTCCCTCGGCGCCCAGTATACACTATACCGGTATGCGACACCTTCAGGGTAAAAATGAGCAACTTAGACGTGACATCACTTTTGCCGCAGTAGCCGACCAACCTCACACCATTTATGGATATCCTTTTGACGATGTGTCATTTCAGGGACATCTTACTGATGATTTCCTGGATATCAATAACATGGATTTCGGAATTGGAGGAGGTCGAGGTTCTGGAAATATGCATTTCCGAAAAACAATAGAGGGGTCGAGAATTGAATTCGATCTCCTCCTTAAAGATGCATTCTATATGCCTTTCCTGGAAACGACTGGGTATAAAGAGAAGGATTTAAAGTCTCAGGTTAATGGAAATAAAAATTACCTTAGCGATTTGGTCACGGGCAAACTCGATATCTACCTTAACGCGGTAGGCGTTCCGGGAAATCTACTCAGTTTCGAAGGTGAGGGTTGGTTCAGTATAACTAAAGCTGAACTGGGGAAATTTCAAATTGTTGGGCTTCTCTCCCGTCTATTTGGAAGCACCATTTTGGGGTTTACCCCGCTTGGCCTGGAAACAGCCGGCGGTGATTTTATCCTCGATCGAAAAATAATTCATTTCCCAAAAGTTACCTTTACCGGACCTTATAGCATCGTCCGTGCAGACGGCAACATCATCTTGCCACATAAAGACCTCGATTTTCGCGTTTTTGTTTCTTATTTGGAAAATAAGGAAAATCCTTTCATTAATATCATCGGTATCCCTTTTTTCCCCCTCGGCCAGGCTCTTCAATTACGATTACGAGGCACCCTCGGAGAACCTCAATGGCGATTTGCTCTTGATCCAAGAAGATCGCTTGAAGAACCCACACCGCTATTCCAACTGGAAGGGGCAGAATTACCTCAGTAACAGGTTTTTTTATTTATAATACTTCTCGGCCTGGGAAGCAACACTACTTGTTTTAGCAATAGCTTTTCAGTTTGTGTTTCGATACTTTATAGGGTTTGCACACAAAATCTGTTTGTAAATTAAGTGATTGCCTCAAAAGGTTAAATGCTTTCTAATCCCCAACTTTTTAAATCTATCCTTCTATCAATTTAAACGAGCCACGAGCCTTGGACCTTAAACTAATAAAACAAATTGTAGAATTAATGAAAAGATCTGATCTCACTGAATTTGAGATCGAAGAAGAGGGCTTGAAAATTCGCATTCGCCGCAAGAATGGCGATGACACTCCTCAGATCTTTACTACCGCTACGCACCCGCCTTTCCCGGCTACCTTACCTCCGTGGGGACAAGAAGCGGTCGATCCTCGGCTTCCTCAAGTAATTCCAGAACCTCAAGAAGATAAAAACCTTGTCTCTATAAATTCACCAATGGTGGGGACATTCTATCGTTCACCCACTCCAGATAGTCCCTCCTTTGTCGAAGTAGGAGCTGAAGTGAATACTGAAACAGTAGTGTGCATTGTCGAAGCGATGAAGGTGATGAATGAAATACAGGCGGAGATAAAGGGAAAGATTGTTGAGATACTCGTGGAAAATGGAGCGACTGTTGATTACGGACAGCCAATTTTTAAATTACAAAAAGCCTGAGTATTAAATCATGTTTGAAAAAATTCTCATCGCTAACCGCGGCGAGATTGCACTGCGAATTATTCGTGCGTGCAAAGAGCTCGGCATAAAAACGGTCGCTGTATATTCAGAGGCTGATGAACAATCATTACATGTACAACTGGCAGATGGTGCTATTTGTATCGGGCCAGCTAAAAGTTCGGAAAGTTATCTTAAATCTGACCGTATAATCAGCGCGGCAGAAATTGCCGATGTTGACGCTATTCACCCTGGTTATGGTTTCCTTGCGGAAAGAGCGGATTTTGCAGAACAATGTGAAAGCTGTAATATTAATTTTATCGGGCCCCCGTCCGATGTCATTCGTAAAATGGGTGATAAATCTATTGCCCGCGATACTATCAGAAAGTCTCGCATTCCGGTAATCCCTGGGAGTGAAGGTACGCTTGATTCAAAAGCAGAGGCTCTTAAAGTTGCCCAACAAATTGGGTTTCCCGTTATTATTAAAGCTGTCGCTGGCGGTGGCGGCAAGGGTATGCGATTAGCTCATAACGCAATGACTTTCTCCAAGGAGTTTGATACTGCCCAGTTAGAAGCCGAGAAAGCCTTTGATAACGGTTCTGTTTACGTCGAAAAGTATATATCCAATCCAAGACATATCGAGTTCCAGATCATCGCTGATAAACAAGGAAAGACCTTACATCTGGGAGAACGTGACTGCTCAGTTCAAAGGAGGTATCAAAAACTCATAGAGGAAGCACCTTCCCCTTTTCTCACACCCGATCTGCGTAAAAAGATGGGGCGTTATGCCATCCGTGCGGCTGAAGCCTGTAATTACGTAAACGCGGGAACAATAGAATTTCTTGTCGATAAAGACGGCAATTATTTTTTTATCGAAATGAATACTCGCATCCAGGTTGAACATGGGATCACGGAAGAAGTCACGGGAATAGATTTGATTAAGGAGCAAATACTAATTGCCGCAGGCGAACCACTCGCATTTGATCAACGGGACATTAAAATACATCGGCATGCCATAGAAAGCAGAATTTGTGCAGAAGATCCGGATCGCAATTTTGCGCCCAGCCCAGGTGAAATCACCCTTTATTACCAACCTGGTGGTCACGGGGTGCGAGTTGACACTCACATATATGGCGGTTATTATATCCCTCCTGATTATGATAGTATGATTGGTAAACTTATCACCACTGGGCGAACACGCGATCTAGCTCTCGACCGGATGCATCGCGCACTTAGCGAATATATTATTCGCGGGATAAAAACTACCATCCCTTTCAGTATGGCAGTAGTTAATGATCCCGTATTTCGTCGAGTTGGTGCTACCACCAATTTCATTGATGAGTTCCTCAACGGTAAGCCCAAAGACTTTTTTAACAATAAAACCCATTAGGACCAATGAGTAAGAAAAAAATTAAGAAAAATGATGAATTGGAAAAGACAGTAGGGATTCGTGATATTCCCACGATTAATGAAGAGTCGTCCTCGATGGGTGAAATTAAAATTAACCATACAGTGATCGCAAGTATCGTAAAACTTGCTGCTCTTGAAGTTCCTGGAGTCGTTATGGTTGCCGGTGGCTTTGTCGATGAACTCGCGGGAATGTTCTCAAAAAAGGATACGGGAGCCGGGATTCGGGTCGAAGAAAATGAAGATGGTCAATACGAAATCATGATCCGCGTCATTCTCTCCTTTGGAATCGAGCTCGCCAGAACCGCTTATGAAATTCAAACCTCAGTGCGCGATCAAGTCAGTAAAATGACAAATAAAGATGTCGCTAAAGTTGATGTCATTATTGATGGAGTGAAGGCACCTGAATCGACCTCGGTAGAGGAGAAAAAAAATTGGGTTGAACCTGAACATACTGACTGATAGATTCATTAAAGATTAAATTCTGAATAAATACCTGTGGAATACATCAATAAAGTCCTCGATTCCCTGCCTGACATACCTTATCTTTGGGTCGGAGTAGCCGTTTCCCTCTTGCTTTTTATTTTGTGGCTCTTGACGCGACGACAACCCCGATCTTTCACCGCTTTTAAAAGTACTTCCGGTAAGATCATGATCACACGATCGGCCATCAGTGAATTGGCCCAGCGAATTTGTGATCAAACCGAAACGGTTGGGAAATGTTCAACCCGCATAAAAACCCGCGGTGGGTCATTGAAAATTGAAGTTCGCATTCAAATGATGGCCGGTTCAAAACTGGGTGATGTAACTTCAGATCTACAGGAAAGACTGAATCATGCTTTGGGTGAAATTCTGGGGATTGAAAATTTGGGAGAAATTAATGTGATTGTCACCAGCTTTATAGGCAATCATGAATCTTCCTCACCTCCACCCGTAACTGAATCAATCGAAAACGAGTATTCAGATCTCGGTACTAAATCGGACGATTAATTATTGTTTCGGTTTCAGATAATGCGTCTCTCTTTCTTCATTGAGATTGATTATCGAAATGAATCGCTATACACGAGCCATAGTTTGAGTTGGATTTGGTAGACGCAGATTGTAACTGTATATATATACCATAATGTCCTATGATCCACAACACGCCCGGTTTTATGGTATTCTCGATACCGCATACGTAAAAGCCGATCAATGGGTGGAAAAATGCCAGGCACTACTGGATGGTGGAACGGACATTGTACAGCTAAGAGCGAAAAAAGAATCCCATGATGAACGTATACAACTTCTTGAAAATATTCTGCCTCTCTTTAATGATAATTTGGAAAGACTAATTGTTAACGACGATCTTGAACTTACGCTGAAATACCCAAAATTGGGTTTACATATTGGGCAGGAGGATACACCACCCCTGGAAGCGAGAAATCGAATGGGACCTGATCGTATCCTTGGACTCTCCTCACACTCCTTAGAGCAGGCTGAAAAGGCAATTTCCCACGGTAATATTCTCAACTACTTCTGTATTGGGCCTGTCTTCGCAACAATGACTAAACCTGATTATACACCCGTTGGATTGAACTTGCTGCGGACAGTGTCGCAGCTGAAAACGGATCTTCCCTTATTTAGTATTGGCGGCATCACCCGCGATAATCTCGGAGAGATAAAGGATGCCGGGGCAAAACGCGTTGTCGTCGTATCGGATGTGCTATGCGCTCAGAATACGGAGGCAGCGGTTCGTGAAATCCGTGCTGCCTTTGCTAATTAATATTGTCTCCTGAGGTATCAACAGGTATCTCGGTGCATTTTACGGCCCGCTTCTTTGTGCCAAAAAGCTTATGTAACGAGCGATTCGTATACGCCCTGGAAGATAATAGCCCTTTATAATCCCAGGTGTTTTCGAATATAAGATTCAAGATTACGGGAATAAAGGCGATCGGAAATAATGACCCCATTCTGGTCAATTAGTACCATCGTTGGTATCGTCTCAACTCCCCATTTTTTACTTATATATTTAAATTTGTCCTGTGCCATGGGCCAGGTCATTCCGTACTGGTCCTTGAACTTTTTAAGGGCACCGTAATTTTTATCCAGGCTTACACCGATAATTTCAAATCCTTTGTTTTTATAACGATTGTAAATATGCACTACTTGAGGCATGTCTTTTTGACAGGGCGGACACCAGCTCGCCCAGAAATCGACCAGCACCAGCTTACCGCGAAGTTGTGCTAATGTAATTGAATCCGAAGTGCCATGGATCAATCCACCAACATTGGGCGCGATATCTCCCGGTTTGTAATTGAGCAGCCGTGCAGGTATCGGATTCTTTTTTGGAAGCTGGGTAGTTCTCACCGGGGCTGCGACCTTCGGTTTAACTGGTTGGGGATTTATAGGTTTACGGGAAATTGTCGGTTTCTTGTCACCGTCAGGAAATTTTGCGCGTACGTAAACTTGGTCTTCCATCGACAACTGCTTAATCGAATAGAGAACTTTACCTCCCTCGTCTTTTTTCAGGATAAGTATACCCCCCTTGTAACTGACAATTTCCGCGGCCAGCGTTTTACCGTCAGCCGTTGTCCAATTTCGGGCTAACACCTCCAGTGGACTAAACCCAAGGAGTGTTCCGAAAAAAACAGCGATAAATAATCTCCACATCATGTTTAAAAAATAAGGCTAAAACTTTATCCTAAAAGGTCTCTTAAAATACCTCCTATCGTTAAACTGCGCAAGACCAATGTTAATTCCTGTAAGATTGAAGCCGCCTCGTTTAGCGAATGCGCAAACTGACAAAGTAAATAGCAGTGCCAAAAATTAATAAAAATCCACTTACAATCCCGAAAGTTGAAGAAAGACCGAATTGATCGGTTAATGGTTGAGCGATAAACGGTGAAAAAAATCGTCCTAAAAAATGACAGGTTGTGAGACCTCCAATCGCTCTACCACGATAAGCTTCCGGTGATACCGTATTCACCCAAAGGTTAATGTTTGGTAAAAAAAGCGCCATTCCCGTCGACATAACAAGCAGCCCTAAAATCGCTTGTGTAAAATTTGTCGATAAGTAGAGGACAATAAATCCGAGAGAGGATAAGTAGATAGAAGTGGTCATGATACCGATAAAGCTAAATCTGCTTTTAATCATTCCATAACGTGAAGCGACTATAGTAATACAAAGCGTAGATAAAGCCATGGATAGCCCTAATTGCGTACTACTCGTCACTGATAACCCCTCGGCAAAGAAGGGAAATAAAATTCCTGTAAGGAATGAGGCCGCTGTTATTATAAAAGTCATTCCATAAATAGAAATGATTTTTATATAGGGGAATACCTCGTTAACAGGTATACTTTCACTGACTTCATGAGTTTTTGCCCGACGGGGTTCGGTAATGAAATAATAGCTCAACGGTAAGAAAAAAAACGCGATGCCATATAAGTAAAATGAATATCGCCAGCTGAAATCAGCTAGTGCTCCACCCAAAACTAAAAATATCATCGTGAAAAAGCTCATCGAAGAAACTTGCAGACCTATGAGTTTTTGACGTTTTTCGCTTTCATAGTAATCCGCGATCAAGGCTATGCACGCAGTAGTGATTCCTCCCACAGCCAATCCAAGAATTGCTCTTCCCACAATCAGCATGTAAAGTGAATCCAGGTAAGCGCCTGAAGTGCCGCTCAATCCAAAAAGTAAAACGGATCCGATAAGTATTCGCTTACGCCCAAAACGATCGATGATAAATCCCGCAAGCGGTGCGCCAATCGCCGTAAAAAGGTAAGGCATTGTTAAAAATAATCTGACTAACAATTCGGCATGCGCTTCACCCTCAAAAGAATATAGGATTTTTGGCAAAGCTGGAATCACAAGCGCCCCCGTAATAGGGGGTAAACAACTCATCAATAGTAAAACACCTAAACGCAGCGAATTGTCTTTCATGAAAGATAAATTCCTCTTCCCTTTTCATTACCGTCTGAACGAAACGTATAGAAATGGCGAAAAATCAGATTTCCGGAATTCCTTACAACTCCACTCCCTTTCTCACTACAACTTAATGCTGTGTTTTCACCAAGGGTCGGCATTTTAATGTTTATCGATCTCAAGATTTATTAAAGGGTAATAATTGTTTATCGGGGAAAGCTATGTTTTTTAGTACTAAGCAGCAAGGATGGAACCGATGAAAAGGTGGGTGACTACTTGCCGCTCATTACCTTATTCACTATTGACTCAAAACCAGGTAGCGATCCAATAAACTCCAGAAGCAGATTTTTAAATTATACTTTTATCCTATTAATACTCATGCAGACAAACAGAACACGAGAAAAACTGATAGCGGGGCAGGCGGCATTCGGCACCTTTATGGGATTGGGCAGCCCCAACCTTGCCGAGCTACTCTCACAAGTTGGCCTTGACTATCTGGTAATTGAAACAGAGCACAACGGCCTCGATTCAGCTGAAATTGAACACATGCTTATGGCCATAAAGGGGACCGAGACTACTCCTATTGTACGCATCCCGTCACATGACACTGTGTATATTCAACGGGCTTTAGATATGGGCGCCATGGGTATCATTGTCCCCTTGCTGAAAACCGCAACCGAGGCTGAAGCCATCGTCGCTGCTAGCCGCTACCCACCAGACGGCACGCGCGGTTGGGGACCATTGCGCGCCAGCCAGTATACACTCGATAATGATGATTATATAAAGCGAGCTAATGACAACATACTCGTCGCCGGGCTCCTTGAAACAAAAGAAGCCGTAGAGAATCTGGATGAAATTACTTCCGTCCCAGGTCTTGACGCACTTTTTATTGGCATGTGGGATTTGTGTTTTTCAATGGGGTTGAACCCTATGGATATGCCGTTCCCTGAAACAGACGCGGTCATAGAACGTGCGTTGGAAATCGGTAAAAAGAATGGGGTCGCCATAGGGATGGGGTCGAATACGCCCGAGGATTTAATTCGACATAAGACGCAAGGATTTACCTTTCTGGCATATGGCCCCGACTACTATTTAATGATAAATGCCATCAATGCCGGTTTAGAAGCCTTTAATCAATAATACAGTAAACGAGGTAGCGCACCCTGCACTGAACTATATTGCTTTCATTTCCCATTTAGGAACGACGCCTTTGTTTGCGATCCATTTGGGAAGATGCATTTTCGACATCTCGATAATGACCTCGACACAGCTAGTATAGATGGCATCCGGATAGTCATGGTGATAACCGCCTAGATGTGGAGTAAAATTCATATTTTCGAACGTGAGATATTCATCGTCGGATTTAAGGGGGTGATTTTCCAGAACATCAAATGCCGCTGCTCTGATCCTTCCTTCGCGAAGGGTTTTCTTTAATGCTTCTTCATTTACTATCCCCGCTCTCGCGCCGTTGACGAGGACTGCATCCCTTCTCATTAATTGAAGTTCCTCTTCACCGACGATCCCGCGGGTTTCATTATTCAGCGGGCACACGGTCAAAACATACTGTGAAACTTTCAACAGTTCGTTTAATTCGACCTTCGTGCACCCCAGTGATTTTATCGTCCCCTCATCCAGATAGGGATCGAACACGCGAATATTCATTGCAAATCCCGAGAGTTTTCTCGTGATCGCCTTGCCGATTCGCCCGAAACCGATAAGGCCCAGATCAGCCCCCGTAAATTGCCCCAGAGGTAACGCTTCCTGGGCACTCCATATCCCACGACGAATTAACCGATCTTGTCGGGCTGTTTGCCGCACCGCGGTAAACAGCAAAGTTATGATGTGGTCGCTCGTCGGTTCCGTTGGATCGTCCGGAGTATGCGCGACAATAATTCCTCTTTTCGTGCAAGCATCGTGATCGATGTTGTCGGTACCACTCCCGCATTTAATGACCGATCCCATATTTTTAAAGATCTCCATATTTTCTTCTACCACCAATCCTTTACGAGAGGATGTTAAAAATAGAACATCGGCATCACCGGCATATTTTTCTAACTCCTCGCGCGTGTGGCAATCGTGGAATACATAAACAATGCCCGCCTTCTCAAATTTATCCCTTACCCAGTCCGGCAATGGGTGGTTGTCGTTCGCTATGTGGGCAACTTTAAACATTTACAAGTCGATGCGATAAAGTGGTTCCAGACCTTCAGCTACGCGATCGCAGTTAGTCGCGGCGCAGACCGCCCGATTCCTGGCAGTGCCATCAGTGCCACCTGCAGTGTGCGGCAAGGCAACAACATTAGGTAGGGCTAATACCGGCAGAGACGGATCGATCGGTTCCTTGGCAAAAACATCGAGTCCCGCACCGCCGATTTTATTAGCCAGTAATGCCTCGAATAAAGCGTCCTGGTCGACTAGCCCCCCGCGGGCGATATTAATGAGGCACGCGTCCGGTTTCATTAATGAAATCCTGTGGGCGTTAATTATTTTCTCGGTCTCCTTATTGAGATGAAGGTGAAGTGAAAGGTAATCACAATCGGCGCATAACTGATCGAGATCGTCCGGGGTTCCGAGAAAATCAGGTTGGATTTCATCCATCACTTCCTGCTCGATTGGACGAACATCAATGGCCTTTATAATCATCCCGAACGGTTTAGCCCGACGCGCCAGTGCCTGGGCGCTCGCACCAAATCCAACAAGTGCCAATGTTCGACCAACGAGGTCGTATCCCTTGATCATCCCGACAACTCTCTCTCTGATGTGATCTTGAGCTTCATGAAATTTATGGGTCAGCATAAGAATAAACATCATTGCCGTTTGCGCGAGCGCTACGCTGCTGAAAAGACCCGGGCAATTGGAGACGGGGATTCCTTTGCTTTTTATGTATTCCAAATCGAAGTGCTCAAACCCGACACTTTGCAACTGCCAGAATTTTACTCCGACCTCACTCGCGGCATCCATCATTTCCTGTGTGCTGTAGTTCAGTTGTACCACGACATCGATTCCTTCAAATTGTGGCTTTACGGGTTCGTCATAATTGAAGTAGCGCAGATCATGACGTTTGCTTATTTCTTCAATAGCTTCATTTCCCCATATGCCGGCTCTATCGGGTTGATGTAAAAGGAGGACGTGAACTTTATTCATATTTGATTAAGTTAGATTTTTTTAAACAATGAATAATTAAGTCTTTCCGCAATAAAGAAAGTCAATATATCGATTCCTTGCATTAAACCTACCTTTTGATGACGATTTTAACTCTTCTTGTAGATCAGAGCCCTGTTTTTCCGTGATTTACTTTTAAATCAAAGGATATACGATTTTTAAGGTACAAATATTCCTTTTTATTACCGAATTTTAAATTATTTAGTATCCGTGGACAATTCTTCAGATAATGCTTTCGATCCCGTAGAAGAGGCAATTCAAGACGTTGCCGATGGTAAGCTGGTAATCGTAACCGATGATGAGACCCGTGAAAACGAGGGGGACCTTATCATGGCTGCTTCTAAAGTTACTCCGGAAGCTATTAATTTAATGATTCGTTATTGTAGTGGTATCATTTGTGCCCCAACCACGAGTCATCAGCTTAAGCATTTAGGGATTAACCAAATGGTTCCCGATAACCGTGAATCCTATCGCACCGATTTTACGATATCAGTCGACGCGGCAGAAGGTATCAGTACGGGCATCAGTGCCTTTGATCGCGCGACAACAATTAAAATTCTCTCCGATCCAGAGAGTCATCCAGAAAATCTTGTCCAACCCGGTCATGTATTTCCCTTACGTGCAAGACCCGGCGGTGTCCTCCAGCGCGCCGGTCACACTGAAGCAGCCGTTGATCTGGCCGTCCTTGCGGGGCTGCACCCGAGTGGGGTCCTTTGTGAACTCCTAAACGACGATGGATCCTGTGCTCGATTGCCCGAGTTGATCAAATTTAAAGAAAAGTTAGGGCTTAAGCTAATCTCCATCGCCGACCTTATCCAATATCGACACAAGCGTGAAAAGCTTGTCGAAAGGTTGACTCAACAACCTTTCGCCTCCGCCTACGGTAAGTTTGATTTACATGTCTATCGTAATAAAATTGATGGCCGCCACCATATAGCACTCAGTATAGGCAAGCTCAGTCCCGAACCAACGCTTGTGCGCGTCCACAGTGAAAACCTGCTCAGTGATATCTTTCAGGCGAGCGATATGAATAGTCATCAATCCCTGGTTTCCTCTCTCGAATCGATCGCCAAAGAAAAAAACGGGGTCATACTTTACCTCGAACAGCCTCATAGTGGATTTAATGTCGAGAATTCAGGTAAGGAAAAAAATGGTAAAATAGCTCCCGCGCATATGGACTTTCGCGACTATGGAATTGGTGCCCAGATATTATCTGAACTCGGCCTGAAAAAAATCAGGCTGCTCTCCAGTACCCACCGCAAGGTAATCGCTCTCGATGGCTACGATCTGGAAATCGTTGAGCAAATTCCTTTAACTTGACGAGGTCGTTTTAACTTTATTCAGCATTCATGAGTCTCGAAATACCAGAATCTATAAGCACCGATACCAGTAGCCGCAGCTTTGCGATCGTCGCCTCTCGCTACAATCAAGAGCTGGTGGACCTTTTACTCGACAATGTGCTGAAAAATCTCAAGCAAGCGTGCGTGCGGGAAGACGCTATAGAGTTGATCCGTGTCCCTGGTTCACATGAGATACCTTATACCCTCAGTATGCTTGCCGAGCCGATGCACTTCGATTGTCTTATTGCACTGGGTGTAATTATTGCCGGGGAGACCGACCATCACGAAATCATCGCCCAAAGTTCCAGTATGGCTATTCAGCAAATAGCGATGGATACGCACACGCCTGTTATTAATGGTATTATTACAGCAACGCGTGAACAGGCTGAGGTTCGTTGTGGTAGTGAGGTTAACCGCGGGAAAGAGTTTGCGCTAGCCGCACTCGAGATGGCAGAGGTAAATAATCGGCTCTTAGCGTGGTGGTCGACTCACGGAGTATTAGAAAATAATGAATTTACCGGTCAGCATGATGGGGAAACACGGGGCAGTATTACTGAAAGAGAATCGAATACAAAGAATGGGGATTCATGAGTAATCGACGTGACAACCGCATCGCAGCCTTTCAATTTCTCTATATGTGGGATATTAACCCTCCCGAAGATATAGAGGTTGAACTGAAACAATTTTTTGATGATCAGGAAAATCCACGTGAATTTTATGACTTTGCCGAGGAACTAATCCACGGAACGATAGAAAATCGTGATGAAATCGACAGTGAGATAAATTCATACGCGCAAAACTGGTCCTTCCGCAGAATCGCTAAAGTCGACCTGGCTATACTTCGCCTGGCAATATATGAACTACTATACCGAACTGATATACCCCCCGTGGTTTCCATCAATGAAGCCATTGACTTAACTAAAGTTTTTTCCATCCCCGACGCCAGGCGCTTTATCAATGGGATCCTCGATCAGTTGAAGGCGAAGCTTAACCGCCCTTCGCGGGAACCAGTAATCGATTGAGTTTTCAATCTATGTTTTTCATTAGATTGAATTCCCCCTTTATCATCAATTTAACCCAATGTCAGGAATTTTTCAGAAAGTTAAAGACGGGCTCAAAAAAACCGCACCGACATTTTACTCCGTCTTCGGTTCAGTCGACAGTTTATTCTCCGATAAAGAAATTGAGCCCGGGACGATCGATCGCATTGAAGAAGCTCTCTATGGCGCTGATATCGGTGTTGATGGCACAATGAAAATTATCGATGAAATTAAAGCGGCCTACGAAAAGGATCGATCACTACGTCATCAAGAGGTCACTACAATTGCATCCTCGGTTCTAAAGCAGTTGCTCGAGGGTGCTGATCGCAAACTGGATTCAGTTGCGAAGGCACCAGTTGTAATCTGCCTCGTGGGAATTAACGGCTCAGGAAAAACAACTACCGCGGCCAAACTTGGCTACCACTTCAATCAAAACGGATTATCAACACTACTTGGCGCTTGTGATACTTTTCGGGCAGCTGCAAATGAACAGATACAAAGCTGGGCAAAGACTCTCGATCTCGATCTGGTAACGAGCCAGGAAGGAGCGGATGCCGCTGCCGTCGCTTTTGATGCCTATCAAGCCGCTCTCAATCGGAAGCGCGACATTCTTATTCTCGATACAGCTGGACGTCTCCATACCAAAAGTAAACTTATGGAAGAGTTGAAAAAAATCCGGCGTGTTCTTCAGAAGAAGGATCCCGCACTACCTCACCATAGTTGGTTGGTCATTGATGGAAGTATTGGCTCAAATTCTATCGAACAGGCACGACAGTTCAATGAGCAGTTTGGTCTAACTGGCCTGATCATTACAAAGCTAGATGGCACGAGTCGTGGCGGTTCAATAATCAGTATTTATCAGGAATTAAAACTACCTGTTTATTTCGTCGGTCTTGGGGAAAAAGCGGAGGACTTAATACCCTTTACGGTGGACAATTATGTGGATGCACTATTGGGTTTGGAGAAAGCATGACGGCCACACATTCAGTGGAACTGGGTAACAGAAGCTATAGGATTTTCTTTACGCATAATGATTGGAAAGAATTAAAGGCAAACCTGGAGCAGAGCTTTTCTTCAGATCTTCGATACGCGATTGTAACGGATCAGGTTATTGAAGAAACCTTGGATAGGAATTTCAGTGGTTTCGATTTTCTTCCCCACCCACCCGCGGTCAGAATTACCCTCAAAGCAGGTGAGCAGTCTAAATCCATAAGCGGACTAGAAGAAATTTATCGTGATTTAGCGAATAGCCGAATCGACCGCAGCGGAGCAATTATAGCGATCGGCGGTGGTGTGATTGGAGACTTGGCCGGTTATGCTGCTGCCTCTTACATGCGCGGTATAACATTATATCAGATTCCTACCACTCTACTGGCAATGGTTGATAGTTCCGTTGGAGGTAAAACAGGAATTAACCTGCCCGCGGGTAAGAATTTAGTCGGTGCTTTCTATCAACCGAAAGCCGTATTTATCCACAGTGGTTTTTTACAAACACTGCCTCAAAATGAATTCAGCGCCGGGATGGCAGAAGTGATAAAATATGGCCTGCTTGCTGACGCCGATCTTTTCTCACAATTACAGAAGATCGGAAAACTCTCACCCGACCACAAGGATTTACCGGGCATTATTCGCACTTGTTGCATGATTAAGGCATCTATTGTCGGAAAGGACGAAAAAGAGACTGACGCGTCGGGAGGGAGGGCTTTGCTTAATCTTGGCCATACTTTTGCTCATGCCATTGAAGCGGCTACAGGTTATGATCAATACTTACACGGCGAAGCAGTCGCGGTCGGTCTAGTCTTGGCAGGCAAATTATCACTTCGGTTGGGTCATCTCTCCCAAAGTGATCTGGATGCGATAATTAATCTAATCAAAACATACGATTTACCGATCAGCTTGCGGAACCCCCTGCCTATAGCTACACTCACCGACGCCATGAAAAGAGACAAAAAGATATTGCACGGGAAGCTTAACTTTATTGCCCTCGAGCGCATCGGAAAGGCCGTCATCGTGGATAATATTAAAGACAATTGGATAGACGAATTATGGCTGGAAGCTGGCGCTACCGAAAAATGATGTAGATTTTATTTTATCCCTCATCCTTCATTCCCAATTCCTAATTCATAATCCATAATTCCTAATTCGCAATTTATAGATGGCTGGTTTCGACGAAAATATAGTACGCGAGTATTTTGAGCTGCATGGATTTCTCGTACGTCAATTGCGAAAATACCAGGTCCAGTCACGGAGGAAACTCGCTGAGGAAGAAATTGATCTCATTGTTTATAATCCTACTTACCTGAGAACCGATCGCGCGCCTGACTTTTTTCTTTTTTCAAGTGAATTACAATATATCCATCGCGCAATTGTCGTTGTTAAAGCCTGGCATACCACCTTGCACTTCACACCGAACATGCTGCGAAGCAGTTCAGATATATTTAATTTTCTTGAAAAAAATGTTCTTAAAAAAGCTGAAGATATATTTAAGTTCGAAGATGAAGATGTTGATGACAGCTCGAATACGTTGAAATTACTTGTCCTGCCCGGATTGCCTACGGCAGACCCGCATCGATCGGAAAGCATTAAATTGTTACGTGAACATGGGATCGATGGCATCATTTCTTTTCGTTCCATGCTTCTGGATATACTTGCTAAAGTGCAGACCAATCACAATTACCAGAAGTCCGAAATTCTTCAAATCATGCGCATTTTAAAAAATTACGATCTCATAAAGGAACCGCAGATGGATCTGTTTAAAGAATAGCAGAAAACTGCGAGAGCAATATTTACCCACTGATGAGTAAAATCGCGATCACCTCTGGAGATCCCGCTGGCGTGGGCCCAGAAATAATCGAAAATTGGGTTAAAGAAGAAAACCCCCTTCTTGAATCCGTCTGCCTCATCGGCCCGACAACTTGGCTCGAACGCATCGTAGAAAAATATCCAGTTGCCACCCAATCGGTGGGGTTAAAATCATTTTGTGCAAATGCCGGTGAACCGAGTCTCACCGGTGCGGAAATTGCGATGGAAGCGCTGGAAGCTGCAGCCTCCGGCTGCATGGATAAACGCTTTTCCGCGGTCGTCAGTGGACCGGTAAGTAAAATTTGGATGAAACGCGTGGGCTTTGATTTTCCAGGGCAGACAGAATTTTTTGCTCACCACTGGGGTGGAACACCGGTTATGGCATTTGCGGGGGGCCGAATGCGCGTCGTTCTTGTCACATGGCATATACCTTTAGTTTCCGTAGCTGAACATTTAAACAAGGATAACTTGGCCAATGCCATAGAGAACGCTAATTATTTAGCAATTGTTCATGGCGCGAAGCAACCACGCATTGGGGTGTGCGGACTTAACCCCCACGCCGGGGAAGAAGGTATCTTAGGCGAAGAGGAAGCGTTAATTATTAATCCTATTCTAAAGAAATTAGGTAAAAAGTATCCTCACCTTTCTCTATGCCAGCCAGCGGACACCTTGTTCTGGCGTCACCTTCAAGGTGAATTCGATATTGTCGTGGCCCTCTATCACGACCAGGGCCTTGGGCCACTCAAAACAATTGATTTCGACACTGCGGTGAATATTACCCTGGGTCTTCCATGGATCCGCACCAGCCCGGATCATGGAACAGGTTTTAATATCGCGGGGAAAGGTCTCGCCCGACATAAAAGCCTGAACAAGGCTATCGAGCTAGCAAATAAGTTAAGCTCATTCAGCTCAATTGCATAAGCTTTCCCTCTCAAGGTAATGGGCTTGATACTTGATTTTAAGTGGAATTCCTATACTATTATATTTTTCTTAAAATAAGAAGCTGTTTTCTGGATCCGAATTACGGACACTGCCCAAGCTTAATTATTTTCCGCTAACGAACCTTTTTATTGCTCATCATTCTCACATAAAATGCCAGATTCAACTACTACCAACCTGCCCCAAGGTGTCCGTTTAGGTAATGAAAATTTGATCAAACTGACTCAAGTCGCGGGAGAAAAAATTTTTTCTCTCATCGATAGAGAACAGAAAGGCAACTACCTGCGCGTGGCTATTACCGGCGGAGGCTGTAATGGCCTTAGCTACAAGATGGTGTTCGCGGAAAACCCTAAAGGCGGTGATATTATGGTCCAGACGTCCGGTGCTAATGTCATCGTCGACAGTAAAAGCGCTCTCTACCTTAAGGGAACACAACTTGACTACTCTTCGGAGTTGATAGCCGGAGGTTTCAAGTTTGAAAACCCCAATGCTAAATCCAGTTGTTCGTGTGGAGAAAGCTTCAGTCTATAACCAGAAGTCTATCGCTGGATAAGGGTATTTCCTGCATTCATAGAGGTATAGATGTTAGGTCGCAAAAAAAGTTTACTGGAAACTCTCAGCTTCATCCTGGATATCCTCACTGGACTCTTCCTGATGATTGCCATTTATTTCTCCCTCTCTTATTTTAGAGGACCGTGGGAAAGTTTATTGCGCGCGTTAACAGGTTATCCATTTAACATCCAGGATGTCGCTCATCTTAAAGAACAAGGCTGGGTATTTCTTGTCATTCTTTTAAGTCTTTTTATTTCACTCAAACTTAACCGCATATACCAACTCGATCTTTTTGCTAAATGGCACCTGATCGCCTATCATTCTATTAAAAGTGTCGGTATCGGGTTAGGAATCGCCGCCATATTTTTTTATTTTTTCTCAGTTTTCAATGTAAACCGATCATTATTCTTTGGCTTCGGCGGTTTATTTGTCATTTATCAAATAAGTAAAGAGATAATCTTCCGTCAGTACCTTGTAGATAAATTCTATCGTAAGCATCCTTTAGGAGCATTGCTTGTATGTGGTGCCTCTGATACGCAACGATGGCTCGATGATTTTAACCTGCGACCTTTTTCAAGTGTCATCTTAAAAGGTATCCTGCTCACTGAGGGTGATAAAGATTCGATCCCTGAAATACTCCATGATAAAATTATTGGGCAGATAGATTCATTGGCTCCTCATTTAACTCAAGGAACCTATGATCTTGTCGTTCTCGCTGAATCGCGTGAGCGTACAATTACATCACAGAAGGTCTTAAGCATCTGCGAAGAACAGGGAATCGAAGTTTGGTATTTCGATGATTACCTCTCACCTTTGGTGTCACGACCCGTTGTTGATGAGTATGGAGGTAAACCCGTCGTCGTCTTCAAAATGGCTCAGCATTATGATGGACAATTTATCGTCAAACGCTTTTTCGATTTAGGTTTATCGCTTTTTTTAATTACCCTTCTCAGCCCGCTATTTCTTATAATTTCACTCGCAATAAAACTCAGCTTACACGGGCCGATTTTCTTCGTGCAGTCGCGCACTGGCTATCGGGGTAAGCCATTCGCGATGATTAAATTCCGCACCATGACCATAGACGCGGAGGATCAACTGCCTGAAGTGCGTCCGCAGAATGAATTTAAGGGCCCGGTTTTCAAGTCTGGAAACGATCCACGCATTACTCCCATTGGTAAATTTATGCGCCGTTTCAGCCTCGATGAATTGCCGCAGGTCTTCAATGTGTTAAAAGGTGAAATGAGTATGGTCGGACCCCGGCCGCTGCCGGTTTACGAGACAGAAAACTTCGAAGCCTTTAAGGACCATCGGCGCTATAGCGTACTACCTGGCGTTACCGGTCTTTGGCAAGTTTCGGGGCGCAATAAAATCGATGATTTTTCAGAATGGGTTCGTCTCGACATCGAATATATCGACCATTGGAGCTTGTGGTTGGATATCTCAATATTGCTGCGCACTATTCCCACTGTTTTATCGGGAGATGGTGCGACTTAAGCAGTAAAAATAAAGTCTGAAAACTATAGCGGAAAAAGATTGAAAATGATTCATTAACGTCCACTATAATTAGATTCTATTAGACAATAACACTATTAGTTCTATCAATACACTTTCAAAAATAACCCCCCCCATTGCTCGTCGCAGATGCGTTAACCACGCATCGCACTGCTAGTTCTGTAGGAAGATTTTATGGCGAGACAATCTAGCGGATCCGGGCAATATCGGGGAAAAGGCAAGTATCAAGGGAAAACGTATATACGCAAAAACGAGCGTATTAGGGCGCGTGAAGTCCGTCTTATAGGTCCTGATTCAAAACAGATTGGAGTCTTGCCGACTAATGAAGCCCTCCATATGGCCAAAACACACGGTTTGGATTTAGTCGAAGTTTCTGCCAGTGCCAAGCCCCCGGTCTGCCGCATTCTCGATTTCGGTAAATACAAATATGAGCTGTCTAAAAAAAGCAAAGACTCTAAACAACAATCCGCAAAGATTAAAGAGGTCAAGTTACGTGTGCGTATTGAGCAACATGATTATATGACCAAACTGCGTCATGCTGAAGACTTCCTTTACAAAGGTCATAAATTAAAAATTTCCCTTATCTTTAGAGGTCGTGAAAATGAGCATAAAGAATTGGGCTTTGAGATTGTAAAAAGGGCACTTAATGATCTTCTTCACGTGGGGCACAAAGACTCTGATCCAAAACTCGCTGGCAGAAATGTTCTTGTTACTCTATCCCCTCTCCCCGCAAATAAACGAGTCCTCAAATATAATGAGGAATCCTAGGGGCTATCGCCTCATTCTGCATGAGCCCCAGCTTCCAAGCTCTAATAAAAATTCGCCCCCTGAACTCGTTTTCTGCGATTTTTATTTTCATTTTCTTCTTTGGAATTACTTCTTTGACCCCCGAGGCTCGGGGTAGCGTCAAATTTAACGGCGTCGATTATCTCAGCCTCAAAAACGTTGCCGCCAACTTAGGCATGAAACGCTCTTGGGTGAAAAACAAGGAGACAATGACCCTTACCAGCAAATGGTCCCGGCTGGATTTAGCGGTTGATAAAAGAGATATTAAACTCAATGGGATCAGAGTTTTTCTCGGATATCCTGTCGCTTTGAACGGCCTGGATCTTTATATCAGTGAGTTGGATTATAAGCATAATGTCTTACCCATCCTGACACCGCAAAAAATCCCTAACGTCCCTAAATTATATCATATTGTCATTGATCCAGGACATGGTGGTAAAGACCCCGGGTCGGTAAATAGTGCTTTAAAAATGACGGAAAAGACGCTCGCTTTCGATATTGCGATCCGTCTTAAAAAAATACTCGAATCACAAAACTACCGAGTCACGCTCACCCGAAAAAGTGACAAATTTATAGAATTGGAGAAACGCCCAGCTATAGCTAACGCGCTTAAAGCTGATCTATTTATCAGTATTCATCTTAATTCGCATAAATATAAAAAAGTTCAAGGCTTGGAAACTTACGTTATTACCCCGCACAACCAGCCCTCCGCCGGTCGTAAAATCTTACGAACTTCCGACCGCAGATATTATCCCGGCAACCGGCAAGATGCCTGGAATGCCCTTGTGGGTTATTACGTCCAACGAGAATTAATTAGAGAGCTCCCCTCTCCCGACCGCGGTTTGAAACGAGCGCGTTTCATGCAGCTAAAGGAACTTAACTGTCCCGGTCTCTTAGTAGAAGGCGGATTTATCTCCAATGCCATTGAGTCGAGAAATCTTGGCGCGGCTGCTTACCGCCAGCGTATCGCGCAAGCGGTCGCCGATGGTTTGTTTCGGTATCAGAAAACACTTAATCGCCTTCGGCAGAATGTTGGATAGTCGGGTTGCCCAGTTTCTGGATTTTTTACACGCGATGAATAAATCGACTCCCATTATTTCTATCCACGTAATCCTGTATCTCTCTTTATGCGCTATTTTCTAATCTCACTGCTTTTAGTGGCCGCTTGCCTCTCGGCGCTCTCCAGTGAACCCGCGGTTGATTCAGTGGTTGTTGTAGCCAATATGAATCAATCGGAATCCGTAAAGCTTGCTTTACATTACCTGGAGCAAAGAAAGATTCCTGAAAAAAATCTCATTCTTCTCGAAGCGCCGGACTCCGAAGAAATTACCTGGTCCCAGTTTATTGAGACCATTTTCAATCCACTAACTAATACCTTGTTGGAGCAAGGTTGGATAGAGGCACTGACCTCTGAATTGTACGATGCTCAAGGCCGCCGCCGTTTTGCAGTATTAAAACATAATATCAGTTACCTCGTGCTCTGTCGGGGCATACCTTTAAAAATCTCTAATGATACAAAACGCCTGGCGATCGAACCGACGCGACATCTTACACCCGAATTCAAGACTAATCATTGTTCTCTCGAGGGTGAGCTTTCGCTTTTAGCGGCCCCCCAACACTCAATTACCGGATGGGTGCCAAATCCACTTTTTAAAAGAACAAATCCCACGCATCTGGAAAAACAGCTTGTGATAAAAGTGTCCCGGCTTGATGGACCCAGTTTGAGCTCCGCAATGGCACTCGTTGACAACGCTATTCTTGCAGAAACACAAGGACTGGCGGGGCGGGCTTATCTAGATAGAGGAGGTAGGCATGAGTCAGGTGAAAAGTGGTTGAAGAATATTGAAGTAAAAATTTCTTCAATGGGATATGCTCTTACCTTGGAAAAATCTAAGAAAACCTTCCAATACAACGCTGATTTCAATGATCCAGCGCTCTATTTTGGCTGGTACGCTAATCGTGTAAACGGCCCCTTTCTCAGGGATGATTTTAAATTTCCCCCCGGTGCAATTGCCGTCCATATTCACAGTTATTCCGCCGCAACTTTGCGCAATGCTAATAAGAATTGGTGCGCTCCATTCATTGCCAAAGGGGTCACGGCCACCCTGGGCAATGTCTATGAACCCTATCTGGAATTCACGCATCATCTGGACGCCTTCTTCGACACCCTCTCCCAAGACTGGACTTTAGGAGACGCGGCTTATTACGCCTTACCCACCCTCAGTTGGCAGGCGGTATTAATTGGAGATCCGCTATACCGTCCCTTTAAAGTTACCCCCAACGGACGTAATTAACAGCCCTAGACTTTGTCCACAATTCTGTCTGCAAGTCCGTAGTCGATAGTCTCCTGGGCATTCATATAAAAGTCGCGGTCCGTATCTTTTTGTACTTTTTCCAAGGGCTGGCCGGAGGATTTGGACAGAATACGATTCATTTCCTCGCGAGTTTTTTCCATCTCTTGAGCATAGATGTTAATATCAACCGCTGCGCCCATCATCTGACCACCGATCAGGGGTTGATGAATCATGACTCGCGAATGTGGGTAGAGCAGCCGCTGTCCTTTCGAGGCGGCACAGAGAAGTATCGATCCCATGCTTGCCGCCATTGCGGTGACGACGACAGTAATCGGTGAACTGATTAGTTTCATCGTATCGAAAACGGCCATTCCCGCATCAATTGATCCCCCGGGTGAATTAAGATAGAGAATAATCTCCTTTCCCGCATCCATGCTTTCGAGATAAAGCAAGCGTTCAGTCACCTCGCGACATGATTTATCATTCACCTCACCCCAGAGAAAAATTTTCCTCTCTTCAAGGAGCCTTTTTTGCATCACCTGGTTGATGTTATTAAAATTTTCCGAATCGGATTTTTCTTCCATTATCGTTTTCACCGCTTGATTCATAATTCTTAATTCTAAATTTTTAATTTATACGTAATCCTGAATTTATAACAATACTATGTTTCTTACCAAGAAAAATATTCGATCACATATATACAGTATAATCGACTTAAAAAAATGAATCCGGTTCCCATTAAACACCGCTAAGTTGATTTCGAGCTCCCGTCTATTCCCCTGCCCTTCAGGTGCTCTCTTCTCTTAAATGACGATAAAATGGGTGCTCTTCATGGTAAATCTCTTTTCGATTGATGCGTTTCTAAATTATTTTATCTAATACGTCGATTGGCTGATAGAATTAATTGGCACCACATATGATCTCCCATCCTGAACAGATACTCGAGACCTGCATTTATGTCGATGATCTAGACGAGGCGGAAAAGTTTTATCGTGATGTGTTAGGCTTGGAACTGATAAGCAAAACCGATGGACGACATATATTCTTCCGCATGGGGAGAAGTGTCTTTTTAATTTTCAATCCCAAAGTTACGAATGATCCAAAGACACAACACGATGTGCCCACTCATGGTGCGGTCGGTCAATGCCACACCGCGTTTGCGGTTAAAGATAATGAAATTGATGAATGGCGCGATCACCTCGGTGAAAATGGTGTAGCCATCGAAAAAGAGATTCCTGTTAATAGCGGCGGTATCTCTCTCTATTTTCGTGACCCGGCGGGTAACAGTATTGAACTGGGAACCCCCGCCATATGGGGTATTAAAGAAAAAACTGTTTTTGAATAAGGTTCTTTCACAATTTCGATTAACGGACTAATAATAAACATCTTAACTCTCACTTTAAATCGGCTATCTTAAGAGCCTGATAAATTTCTTTGATGATAAGTAAACAGCGGATCGATCTTATAGAACAATATATTCGCGAGCATCAGTACGCTGATCTGCATACCCTGGCGAAAGAGTTTGATATCAGCCTGTCAACCGTCAGGCGTGCGCTCAACGAACTGGAATCCAAGGAGGTGGTGCGGCGGCACCACGGTGGTGCCAGCTTAATCGATAATGAATTAAACGCTATTGGCTATGACTTCATCACCCAGGATGACCGTTACGTCGACGAAAAGCATGCGATCGCTAAATATATAGCAGACCTTGTCGAACCCAGTATGACCGTTATTCTCGATGGGGGTACAACAACTTACACGGTTGCACGATTGTTAGTCTCGAAACGCATCATCGTGATTACTAATTCCCTACCCATTGCTGTCCTTTTTAATGAAATTAGCTCGATGGAGACTATTGTCACGGGTGGTACTGTTTACCACCGTCTCGGTGTTCTCCTCGGGCCAACTTGTGAGAACTCGCTTTCACAAATGCATGCTGATATTGCGATCCTCGGTGGTGCGGGTATCACGGAGGAAGGTATATGGAATAGTAACAGTCTTATCGTCTCCGCACAAAAAAGAATACTGAAGGCAGCCGATAAAAGCATATTTGCCATCGATAATAGTAAATTCGGAAAACGCGCCCTTGAACTAACTACACCGTTTAAATCCGATTTTATCGTTGTCACTAACGAAAAACCAGAACCGCGGCTCAGTCGTGCCATGCGGGCCGCGGGGACTGAGCTTAAAATAACACCCATATGAGGTATTAGAGGGCTATGTGTATGTTCGGAAATGAGCGGATGCGAATATGCGGGAATGGATATCATTCTTATACGATTACTACAAATCTTCTTAGGAAGACCCGCGTGGTGGGTGTCGTCCACCCATTAGCGTGACTCAATAGTCCGCGTCACTACATCACTGAATGTGTCTTCTCGCATTTACGCGTCTCCACTTAATCGCATCTACATAGTTGCATTCAGTTAAATGAACCCCGATTTTCCAACTGATCGATGATCGCGAATTTAATCAAATCTGGACGCGTCCAGGGTATGTAATGATTGAGTTCGGGCATGAGATAAACCTTAAGTTCCGCATTGACCAGCATGCGTTCAGCGAAACCAGCATTCTCAGGAGAGACCAAACGATCGCGTTCACCGTGAAACAAATATACCGGGACATGGATCTGGTTCCAATGTGTAAGCATTTTTTCAAGTTCTCCTTTTAGGGGAAGAATTTCCTGATTAGCAGTGATAAGATTTTTTGGTATCAATATTTTGAAAAGCGGTACTTTTACAAGATGCTGATACCAGGATGTGTTCTCCAGTTCAGGATCAATTGTCGGAGAAATCATAATCAGCGCGCCGACTTGATCGCTATAGTCCATCGCCATCCGCGAGATAACCGGTCCTCCAAATGAATGCCCGACAAGGATCGTAGCTGATCCGGAGCGATTGCGATCGAGAATAGGTTTCAGCAAGGCAGCTTGCCGTTTAAGCGATTTTACTTCACGACCTGATTCCGATTGACCAAAACCGGGCCGGTCGACAGCTATCATACGAACCTTATCCTGGAGATAGGGGTCGGCCATGAAGCCGGCAAAAGTTTTCCACGAACCGGGTGAGCCGTGGACAAAGACTACCAAGGGCAAACTGGCATCACCGATATCCGCGTAATGAATAGTGCGGCCATCGATGCGATAAGTATGAAATGCAGGCATGTTACCTGACGCAAACTTCTCACTTACGAATAATGTCTTATCCGGCATCGATCGACACCCGCATAGAATAATCGTAAGCGTGATAAACGTGGGAATCCAGGTAAACTGTGTGCGTTCGAGCATCGCCATCAATCTTGATAGAAAAGCTGATATCAGCTCTCAGTCTTAAAATAACCGGTGCTCAATCTACCGCAAATAATTTATTGATTTCGTCGGCTACGCGCTATCCTCAGCTCTCTTTTAACATTATTTGAGACACAATAACAGGGTGGAACACGTCCTGCGATGAGTTCAGTTGTGTCGTTTTCCAAGCGCATTTAGTTATAGGGTAATTGAAGAAGCTCGCTCGGGGCAGCCCGCTCCACCACGGTCTTAGCGATTCATTGCACCGTAAACCGAATTTCGCAGTGCAGCTACAGCCTTGGCGTGAATCTGGCAAATGCGCGCTTCAGTCACACAGAATACCTCCGCAATCTCACCTAATCGCATGTCATCAAATAATACATCGATAATATTTTTTCTGACGGTCGGGAAGTTGTTTTAAACATTCAGTCATGAGCTCTCGCATTTCCTCCCGCTGCATCAGCTCCCAACTGGGTATTTGTTGATCATCGGCGAGTGCCTCGTGCAGATCTGGCTCTTTGATCTCACTTACATGATACGCACGATCGAGGGATATAAAGTTTACCGGCATGACCTGCTTCATCATCCGTTTGAATTCTTTAGTGCTCTGACCCATTTCCTCCCGAATCTCTTCGTCTTCTGGTGTTCGGCCGAACCGCTGTTCTAAAATGCCTACCGTTTTTTGCAGCTGACGGAATTTGGCACGCGCTGTTCTTGGCATATTGTCAAGACGCCGCAACTCATCGAGAATAGCACCGCGCACACGCATCGTGGCGTAGGCTTCAAATGTATGTCCTTGAACCGGGTCATACTTTTCCGTCGCTACTATTAAACCTATTACACCCACACTGTGTAGATCGTCGGAATCAATATGGGATGGCAGATTTCTTATAATTTTCTTTACCAAGGGCAGATAGCTTTCAACTATATTCAAATTCTTCGCCTCTTCCTCCGCTTTTGAGGTTATCTCGTTCTGTTCCTTGGTAGGGCCATTAAATTTTAGGATCACTGTTTTCATGGTTGATTCCGTTCTTTCTCTGTACTGTTCGGTTACAGTCGTGTATTCTCTGGTTAAAGTTTAGATTGACGTGTTCCTCTTTAAGCAGACCCTATGCCAGCTCTCACT
>Ga0114996_10001288_pt1 | contig 33774 bp, 29 predicted proteins | sample ArcticOcean_MG_C_4_FD_87039 | JGI IMG/M metagenome (GOLD analysis project Ga0114996, IMG submission 87039) | Marine microbial communities from western Arctic Ocean - ArcticOcean_MG_CB4_134 | ecosystem: Environmental > Aquatic > Marine > Oceanic | place: Arctic Ocean: Canada Basin | collected... | reverse complement strand
CATACTCCTGGAATCGCCACTTCAAAATATCTGGATAGCCGTTGTTGTCAATATCTCCCGCTACCATTCCTCTGATCCCTTGATTGTCAATTGCATACTCCTCTGTGATATCCTCATAAATCCCGCCATTATTTTTAAAATAGTAGGAATCACTATACCCGTAGGTCAAATCTAAATCCCCATCTAAATCAAAATCAATAAGAACCCCTCCCTTTGCCTTTATTTTTCTATAATCAAGATTATCAGAATGTATGTATGAACTGTACAGCCCACTAGACATGTTCTGAGGCTCTCCTTCAGAGTAGAACTCTCCCCTATTGCTATTGGTTACAACAAAATACATCTCTGATGCTAAGATAGTTAACACCCCAATTGATAATAAGATGAATGATATTTTTATATGTTTAAAATTCATTGTGTTAAATCTATAGCGCGATAGAATAATATCAAATATTTTTGATTTATCATTATGTTACACCTTTTTAACATTTATTTCTTTTGGTGTTTTATATTTCCCAATTTTTTTTTGGCACCATTCCTTAATAACCCTCACATCTACCTTATGATTATTTATGATAATATTTGCCTCAATAAAATCTTCATTTTTTTTATTGGTTCTCATATTTACCTTAGCTGAATTTATGTCATCATGTTCAAGCAGAATATTTTTTATATAATTAAGATTAATCTTTTCACCCCTACAAACTACAATATCATCACTTCGACCAACTATATATAAAAAGCCATTCTTAAGTTCTCCAATATCAGATGAGATAAATGGTTGCTCAGATTTGGTTTCTTGATAATATCCCATCATATTCATATCTGAAGCAATGGATACATTATTATTATTATTAATTGATATATCAACATTAGAAAACGGCTTCCCTGCTGAGCTAAGTTTATCAATATGATCATTTAACCAAAATCCAGATATTCCTGAACATGTTTCTGTCATTCCATAGGAAATAAAAATATTTAATTTTAATTCTATACACTTTTCAAGTAAATCCTGATTAGCGAGTTCTCCTCCAAGAATAATTGCTTTATAAGACTGGAGAGATTTGTGGTATTTATTTTGAGTAATTAACTTATCTAATATAGATGGAACTAGTGAGATGATAGAGCTACTAATTAAATTGATTTCACGATAATTATCTAATAAATTGATACCTAATTTATTATAAATTGATCGATATAAAATTGATAGGCCTGCAATATGATACAAAGGCAGGCAAAGTGCATATCTATCAATTGAATCGAATCTTATCTCTTTATTCCAATATAATGAGCTGTAATAGAAATTCTTTCTTTTCAAACAAACGCCTCTAGGGAACCCGGTTGAACCTGAAGTAAAAACCACACTTTCAAATTTTTCTATACTCTTTGAGTCTCTTGGAATTCCACATCCTCTTGATGAATTGACTAATTCCTCAAAAAAATATAGGGTGGTATTCCTTCTAAATAATTTCTTTCCATCCCAATCACAAATGATATGATCAATATTATATTTATTAATCAAAAAAATTATTTCATCTGATCCCCATGTGTTTTTAAAAATTATAGGAATTTTATTTGAATTAATACAAGCAAGATAAAGTAAGATGAAATCTAATTTTGAACTTAGATATATCCCTATCTGCTGATCAGGTATAAAAGACAATGATTGTGAAATTGATTCGACTTCAAAAATAACATCACTAATTGAATAAGACTTTTTATACTTTAAAAATATGAACTCTGGATTAGAATCATTCCATTCAATCAGTAAATCATAAATTGATTTCATTGACACCTATGCCTGGATTATTGTTTGTTTTAATAATTCCATTAATTAGTTCTGGGAAATCACATATATCATTATTAAAAAAAAGATTGGTGGCTATCCCGGATGCCTCTAAAATATTAGAAGCAGATGCAAGATGTAAATATGATAATCTCCCAATATTGGATTCAAGGAGAGAGCTAATATTATATCTTTTTGATTCTAAATTAATAATTTTTATCATCTCTCTACATCTAATTATCCCACCAATGAGCATGGGTTTTAAGATGAACACATCGGCGCACTGGTAATCTAAAACTTTATTTAATGAGTCTACATCCGTCAGCATCTCATCCGCTGCAATAGGAATATCAGTGTGGAGAGTAAGTTCATACATATCTTCAAAATTATTTTTACTGAGTGGCTGCTCTAAATAGTCAATTGACTTGCCTTCCAACATTTTACAAAATCTTATTGCTTTTGTTAAATCCATTGACCCATTAAAATCTAATCTTAGTTTTGCCATCCCCTGAAATTGATCTAACACTCTATCAACTATTTCAACATCGTTAAATAGATTATCACCCATCATTTTTAATTTTATAACTATATTTTTGAATGGTTCAATTTGGCTCTCTTGGTAATAGTTAACTTTCACAGATGTCTTAGAGTCTTTATTGAGGAATCTATTCAAGGGGATTTTTTCTATTTTAGAACAAAGATCATATATGGCAGATTCTATTGCAAATTGAACAGATGGTTGAGACTCTCCATGTGCCTCTGCTAAATACATGAGTTCCTCAAAATCTATTTCTTCTACTTTATCTATAGAAAGTTTAAATCCTTCCAACCCATAACCTGACTGCTCATAACTTTCTTCACTAAATTGATCTAATGGACAACAATCACCATAGCCATAGATGCCATTTGATGAAATACTAATAATCCAACCTTCTCTAGAAGAAATTGAAAACTTTGAATTTGAATATTGTTTATTGAAAGTCAATTCATATGGAGAAATTTTTATAGAATCTAGAATCATAATAAAATACTAAGTATAAATAATATTGAAAATATAATAATGAAAACTGAAACTTTTGATAATACTAAATTTAGTTTTTTTAATTTTAGCTTAAATATATCATAACTGACTATTAAAAATAGTGGAAATGTCACAATTAATAATATCAGGAATATTTTTATATTTAAATATTCTAGAGAATAGGCCAAATAGCCAGTAAGTAAATAAGAAATAAGAAATAATATAATAAACATGATTTGAACAAACTTAATACCTAATCTAACAGCAAGAGTTTTTTTTTCAACTTTTCTATCAGTATTTACATCTCTAATATTATTAATACATAATAATGTCACAGATAAACAGCCCAATATCAACCCTGAAATAATAGATTCAAGAGATACTGTTTGAGTTTGTAGAAAAAATGTTCCGCACACTGCTATTGGACCAAAAAAACTAAAAACAAAAAAATCGCCCCATCCATAATATCCTAATGGATATGGACCTGCTGTATATGTATATCCCGATACAATTGAAAGTAAACCAATAATCAAAATTAAAATTCCCCCTTTAACAACTAGGGGGATGCCACATATAATTGCCAAAGAAAAAGTGAGGAATATTAATTTTTTCATGGTTTCAACTGAAATTAACTTAGCTTGAACGACTCGAGTTGGACCAATACGATTATCCCTATCTGCTCCCTTAATGTAATCATACATATCATTTACAAAGTTTGTTCCAATCTGTATAAAAAGTGCCGCAAACAATGTTAATAAAAAAATATCAATATGAAATATTTTCTCCCTTAATGCAATTGAAGAGCCTACTAAAACTGGGGCTATTGAAGCTGAGAGTGTTTTGGGTCTAATTGCAATAAATATAGATTTGATCAATTGAATCATTAAGGAAGGCGTGGAAATTTTTTAAAATTTGGCTTTCTTTTTTCTTTAAATGCATCACGCCCTTCCTGAGCTTCTTCTGTCATATAATACATCAATGTTGCGTCGCCCGCAAGCTGCTGTAGTCCAGATTGACCGTCACAATCAGCATTCATTGCAGCTTTTAATACTCTAATTGCCATTGGCGATTTTTCTAATATTTCTTGAGACCATTGAACCGTCTCCTCTTCTAATTTATCATAACTAACGACTTTATTGACAAGTCCCCAATTATAAGCAGTTTCAGCATCATATAATCTACATAGAAACCAAACTTCTCTTGCGCGTTTTTGCCCAATAACCCGCGCTAGATACGATGCCCCCCAACCAGCATCAAAAGAACCTACTTTGGGTCCGGTCTGTCCAAATTTAGCGTTGTCTGCGGCAATCGTTAAATCACACATTAAATGAAGAACATGGCCACCCCCTACAGCATAGCCTGCCACCATCGCAATTACTGGTTTCGGAATAGTTCTAATTTGTCTTTGCACATCTAAAATATTTAATCTGGGGACACCATCATCTCCCACATATCCTGAATCTCCCCTTATTTTCTGATCACCCCCTGAGCAAAATGCTTTCTCCCCTTCCCCTGTTAATATAACAACACCAATCTTTTGATCTTCGCGCGCACGTGTGAAAGATTCTTTTATTTCAAAAACAGTTTGAGGTCGAAATGCATTTCGAACTTTTGGCCTATTAATTGTAATTTTTGCAATTCCCTCGGCACCTTTAAGGCCTCGTTCATATTTTATATCTTTAAATGTTTTAATTGATTTCCATTTTATAGTCATTAATTCCCCTATTATTAGAAAGATTTCAATCCTAAATTACAATAAATTGATATAATTTATTTAAAAATATATGAAATAGAATTATGAAAAATACAATACAAATAGACTCTCTGATATTAAGTATAAAGGAGGAAATTATTGAAAATAGAAGATATTTTCATAAATATCCTGAACTAAGTTTTGAAGAATTTAATACTTCTAAAATAATTAAACAGAAATTAGAAAAAATGGGTATTGAAGTTACTTCTGGTATCGCAAAGACTGGCTTGACTGGCATGATAAGGGGAGCCAATAAAGGAAAAACAATTGCACTACGTGCAGATATGGATGCTTTGCCTATACAGGAAACTTCTGATGTTGAATATAAATCAGTTAATGATGGAGTAATGCATGCATGTGGGCATGATGGCCATATTTCCATGCTGTTAGGTGCAGCAAAAGCCATTTATCAAATTAAGCATAAATTAAATGGAAATGTAAAATTAATTTTTCAGCCAGCTGAAGAAGGTCCGGCAGGTGCTTTGCACATGATTAACGAAGGTGTTTTAGATAATGTAGATGAAATTTATGGAATGCATCTATGGAATTATCAAAAAATAGGGGAAATTGGCGTTAAAGATGGTCCCATTATGGCAGCAGCTGACATGTTTGAAATTAATATTACAGGAAAGGGTGGCCATGGCGCTACGCCACATGGGACAGTAGATGCTGTGATTGTTGCCTCCTATTTAGTTAATTCTCTTCAAACAATAGTTAGTCGAAATACAAATCCACTTGAAAGTACCGTGGTGACCGTGGGGATGATAAATGGAGGATATAATTTTAATATAATTGCTGATAAAGTAACCTTAAAAGGAACCACCAGGGCATATACCGAAGAAAATAGAAGCTTAATTAAACTGAGAATGGAGGAAATTGTTTTTGGTGTAGAAAAAATGTTTGGAGCTAAAATTGAGCTAAATTATAAGGATGGATACCCCCCAACTATAAATGATAAAAAATGTACGGACAATGTCATTAGGGTTATCTCAAAAATTACAGGAAAAAAAATACACGCTCCATACCTATCTATGGGGGGTGAAGACTTTAGCTATTATCTAGAACAAATACCTGGTTGTTTCTATTTCATTGGATCTTCCCCAGAGGATAGAGATCCTCTATCTACCCCTCATCATTGCTCACACTTTGATATTGATGAAAATGCTCTTTTAATAGGAGCTAGCTCATTTGTTAAAATTATTGAAGATTTATTAATTAATTGTTAAATACAAATAAGATAAATAAATTAGCCGCTCAGTAAAGGAATATTGTGAATGAATAAAAAAAAGAAAAATGCAAATAAAAAGCATAGAAAAAATCAAGAAAGAATAAAAGCTTTGCGATTAATTTCTATGTCTAAAACAAAAAAACCAGTTGCTAAAAAAACTATAGAAACAAAAACTGAGGCTACTCCACAGGAAACTACAGCCAAAGACACTGTAACTAAGAAAACTGCAACTAAGAAAACTGCTGCAAAGAAAACTGCTGCAAAGAAAACTGCTGCAAAGAAAACTACTACTAAAAAAACTGCTACTAAAAAATAGCATGTAATTTTATATGGCTGAATTTAGAATAGATGCCAAGTGCTCAGAGTCCTCTGCTAGATCGGGGACTCTTTTGATTAATAATCAAAAAATTAAAACTCCTGTTTTTATGCCTGTAGGAACATATGGAGCTGTTAAAACTTTAACGCCAAATGAGATATCATCAATTGGATATAATCTAATTCTTGCTAATACATACCATATGTTTTTAAGACCTGGCGTTGATGTCTTAAAGCAATCAAAAGGATTACATAATTTCATGAACTGGGATGGGTTAATTCTAACAGATTCTGGTGGTTTTCAAATTTATAGTCTTGAGGGATTAAGAAAAGTTGAGGAGAATGGGGTGAGTTTTCAATCGCATTTAAATGGGGACAGGCATAAACTTACACCTGAGAATGTAATTGATATACAGAGAGCTATTGGATCCGATATAATTATGATGCTGGATGTTTGCCCCTCAGGGGATGGATCAAAAAAAAAATGGACTAATGCTGTTGATCTAACTACAAAATGGGCAAAAACTGCTTATCAATATTATAAATCAACGGATGGATACTACAATAAAGAGCAACTACTTGTTCCAATTATTCAAGGGGGAACAGATATAAATTTGCGGGAAAAATCTGCTTCAGAACTATTAAAATTAGAATCATCAATATATGCGATTGGTGGATTGGCTGTTGGAGAACCAAAAGATCAGATGCTTAAATCTGTTGCCTTTATGGATACAATCCTTCCAAAAGATAAGCCAAGGTATCTTATGGGTGTGGGGACTCCTGTTGATTTAGTTAATAATGTTAGATTGGGTATTGATATGTTTGACTGTGTAATGCCAACAAGAAATGCAAGGAATGGTCAGTTATTTTTATTTGATGGGCCCATGAATATAAAGAATAGTGAGTATTTTAATGATCATAGTCCAATTGATAAAAAATCTACATCCAAGATGTCTACTACTTTTACTAAATCTTACCTCCATCATTTATTTAAATCAAGGGAGGTTCTTGGACTTAGAATCGCAACAGAGCACAACCTTCACTTCTATTTTCAATTAATGAAAAAAATTAGAGAAGAAATTGTTAATAATAATTTTATGAAATGGTCAACAAAATTTATAGATAACTACAGGGGAGGTAGAGATGGATAACGTTAAGGTAAGTGTAGTTGATTGTCATGTTGTATACTGGGAAGCAGATATTCCACAGTTCCTAACAATTAAGAGATCTCCTCAAGAGAGATTTCCTCTTATATGGCAATGCATCACAGGTGGAATTAAGTTAAATGAAAAAGCATATCAAACTGCAATAAGGGAGCTTAAGGAAGAAACCGGTCTATATCCAGATAAAATATGGACGGTTGACCGAGTAAATAATTATTATGATCCAAAGTATGATTGTGTATTTCTTATCCCTATTTTTGGAGTGGAGGTTAAATCAAAGGATGTAAAACTTTCAAGCGAACACATAGACCACTACTGGGGAAGTAAGGATAAAGTAAAGGATAAAATGCTTTGGACTCAGCAAAAATCAGGACTTGAGAGTTTTTATCAAATGGTAACAAAAGATACTAAAAAGCTTGAACTTAGTGAAATTAGTATTTAACGTTATAAGGGGAATTGAAAAATTTTAAAAGGATGGCTATATGAATATTAAATTTAAAGAATTAGCAGTGATGATGATTGTACTGTCATCATTTATTTTCGCAGATTGCGCAGATGAGACACAGGTGTGCCTATCACTGGATGGAAACAACTTTAACTATGAAAGCACAGCGGATATCGCTGGATTTCAGTTTGATCATGATGGATGTGTGACAGGAGCAAGTGGCGGAGATGCAACTGCTAATGGATTTACCATTTCAGCATCAGGCACTGTTGTTCTTGCCTTTTCATTTACAGGCGCTGTTGTTCCAGCGGGAAGCGGAACGCTTTTGGTGCTTGAAGGAACCCCAACTGAAGGATGTCTATCAGCATTTGTTTTTTCAGATGCATCCGGAGGGGCTTTGGTTGTTAATTTTTCAGAGGTGGTTGGAGGCTGCATGGATAGTGCTGCATGCAACTACAACGCTGATGCAGAAGAGGATGATGGTAGCTGTGAGTATGTTGAAGATTGCGCTGGTGAGTGTGGTGGTGATGCGGTTGTAGATGATTGTGACGTGTGTGACGGTGGAAACGCTGATATGGATTGCGCTGGTGACTGTAATGGCAACGCAATGGAAGATTGCGCTGGTGAGTGCAATGGCAGTGCAATGGAAGATGTGTGTGGCGAGTGTGATGGCACAGAGACGGATCCAAGTGCATGTGCCCAGGAAGGATACAGCCTCAGCATTGGTGAGGTCACTGATACTACTTTAGAGATTATTATGAATAATGAAGGGCCAGTTGCAGGATTTCAGATGAGTATATCTGGAGTGAATGTTACGGGCGCCGCAGAAGGCTCTGCTGAGGATAATGGCTTTACTGTTTCAAGTAGTGCAACAACAGTACTTGGATTTTCATTTACGGGCTCTACAATCCCCCCAAGCAATGGAGTGCTTACTATTTTAAGTTTTGATTCGATGGATAGCGAAGTTTGCATTGTAGATATAGTTTTATCTGATCCAGCTGGAGGAGGCCTAGATGCTGAGATCGGAGATTGCTACTGTGGTTTGGCTGTTGACTGCGCCAATGAGTGTGGTGGTGGCGCGGTAGTGGATGAGTGTGGCGAGTGTGGCGGTGATGGTCCAGATGAAAATTTTGATTGTGATGGAAATTGTATAGTTGACATAGATTGTTCAGGTATATGTGGTGGTTCTGCCCAGCTTGATGATTGTGGCGTGTGTGATGGTGGAAACGCTGATATGGATTGTGCAGGCGTCTGCGATGGTGATGCTGTTGAGGATGAGTGTGGAATTTGTGAGGGTGATGGATCGATGTGCACAGTTTCAATGAGCATCTCTCTTGATGATGCTACTGGAAATATGCTGGTGCACATGTCAAACGCCATGGATGTCGCTGGATTTCAGTTTGTAGTTTCAAATATTATTATAAATAGCGCATCTGGTGGAAGCGCTGAAGAGAATGGTTTTACAATCAGCGCTAGCCCAACAAGTGGAGTAGTATTAGGTTTTTCTTTTACAGGTAGTGTTATTCCTCCAGACAATGGTGTGCTTGTAGAACTTGATTATACACCGACCTGGGATGAAGCATGTATCTCTGATGTTGTTTTATCTGATGTGGCTGGAGAGGCCCTAAATGTTGAGATTGGAGATTGTATCGCTCTTGATTTTGTGATTGTAGATGGGTGTATGGATGATATGGCATGTAGCTACAATCCAGATGCAAATAATGATGATGGAAGTTGTATCTATGAATCAGACTGTTTTGGTGAGTGTGGTGGTGATGCGCTAGAGGATTGTGCGGGTGAGTGTGGTGGCGATGCTGAACTTGATCAGTGTGGTGAGTGTGGTGGCGATGGCTCTACCTGTGAGTATGGATGTCTTGATGGTACGGAAGTGTGTTTAACTATTGAAGGTCAAAATTTAAACTATGAAAGTACAGAGGATATTGCTGGGTTTCAATTTAATCACAATGGCTGCGTGACAGCTGCCTATGGTGGAGATGCAGAGGCAAATGGGTTGACTATTTCCTCAAGTGATGCAGCTGTGTTGGCATTCTCATTTACAGGCTCTGTAGTTCCAGCTGGAAATGGAACACTGGTGGTATTGGAAGGAGATATATCGGAGGATTGCTTATATAGTTTTGTTTTCTCTGATGCAGCGGGTGAGGCTCTGGTAGTTAATTTCCCTGTTATGTTAATTGATGGCTGTACTGATTCAGATGCATGTAACTATGATTCAGATGCAAATAATAATGATAGCTCCTGCGTATATGCAGAAGAAAATTATGATTGTGATGGCGACTGTATAATAAATGAAGACTGTAATGGCGAGTGTGGCGGAACTTCTGAAGAGGATGAGTGTGGAATTTGTGAGGGTGATGGATCGATGTGCACAGTGTCAATGAGCCTCTCTCTTGATGATGCTACTGGAAATATACTGGTGCATATGTCAAACGCCATGGATGTGGCTGGATTTCAATTTAATATAAGTAACATTGATATTACTTCCGTGAGTGGTGGTAGCGCTGAGGAGAATGGATTTTTAGTTAGTGGTGCAAATAGTAATGTTGTTGGATTCTCACTGACAGGGGATGTTATCCCTCCGGGTGAGGGTGTGCTCATAGAGATTGAGTATACATCGCTATGGGATGAGGCCTGTCTAAATTCAGTAGTTATAGCTGACCCTGCAGGCAATGCAATTGACTGGACGGTGGGTGATTGTATCGCCCTTGATTTTGTGATTGTAGATGGGTGTATGGACTCTGATGCGTGCAACTACAATCCAGATGCAAATCAGGAGAATGGAAGTTGTTACTATGCTGAAGAGAATTTTGATTGTGATGGGAATTGTTTAATAGATGTTGATTGTGCCGGGGAGTGTGGTGGTGATGCACAGCTGGATATCTGTGGTGAATGTGAGGGAGGTGGAGTAGATATATCAGAGTGTATGGTTTTATATAATGTGACGATTAATCCTACAGGGGAATCTCATCTAATTATATTCGAAGAGACGATTACAGGACTTAGCTATGGTGATGAAATAGGCGTATTTGATTTAAATGGTGTAGTCACTACAGTAGATGCAGATGAAACCCCTGAATATGGTGAGGTTTTAGTGGGATCATCAATTTGGCTAGATACCCAATCTGAAATTTCCACAATTATGTCAATTGATCTTTCTGACTTTGGAGGCCCTATATTAAATGGCGCCATTGATGGAAATGATATCGGAATTAAGGTTTATAGCGTTGATAATGAGGTTGAGTATCAAACCGTAATCGCAAATATAACAACAGGGGGGGAATTTGGTGATATGTTTACAGTGATCTCTGATCTAGAGTTGTCAGATCCAGTTGATGTTATTCTTGGATGCACCAATGAATCTTCATGCAACTATAATCCAGATGCAACGCATGATGATGGAAGCTGTGAATCAAATGATTGTGAAATTTATATTGAACTTGAGCTCACAACTACCGTAGATGAATCAGAGCTTGAGGATATGGAAGTATTTGAAGAGAACTTTGAATCTTTAATTGAGACAGAACTTGATCTTCCTGCGGGCTCTGTTCAGGTGACAGACGTGACGATATCAGAAATAAGAGATATAGAGGTGACTGTTGATTTTACAATCACATTGACAGAGGAAGAGTTAGCAGAAACAGAGTTTACATCAGAAGATGATATAAATGATGCATGGGAAGATGTTGAGGATGAGATTGATGATGGCCTTCCAGAGTTTGTATATGGATGCACTGATGATGAAGCACTAAACTATGATCCAGATGCAAATGTTGGTGATAGTTCTTGCTACTATGATGGCGATGTTACATTCTATGATGATGTATTCCCAATAATTAATACAAATTGCACCTACACATGCCATCAGGGTGGTGGCTATGAGGGTGGATTAAGTATGATGAGCTATGAAGACCTAATGGCCGGAGGAGACTCTGGGCCAGCTGTTGTTCCTTATGACTCTGATAATAGTTTAATCATTCAAAAATTAAATGGGACAGCGCCTGGAGCTCAAATGCCATATTATTCTGATCCACTGGATGAGGATTTGATTGATCTTATTGCGGCGTGGATTGATACTGGAGCCCTTGAAACTGGTGATGATGATTCAGGGGATACTGGTGGCGATGATGGTGGTGATGATGGAGCTGGAACAGGTACAATTTCTGATTGTGATGGAAATGAGTGGGATGAAGAGGCAGTATACTCTTTTCAGGGAGATGGGTACTGCAATGACGGATCTGATGGTGGTCCAAATCTAAATTGCGTTTCATTCTACTATGATCTAAACGAGGAAACAATGATCGCTGATTGCCCACTTGGTAATTTAGATTTTGGAGAAGTCGATGCAAATGCTCCAAGCATTGATATCTTGCTTGATTGTCAATATGACGTTGATCAATTTGAGTTTAATATATCTGGAGTATCTGGATTATCCGTTTCTGGTGGGACTTCTGAAGAATTAGATTTTGATATTGTTGTTGATGGAAATACTGTTCAAGGAACATCAACCGGGAATTCTATCCCCTCTAATGAAAATATTATTACAGTAATTTCATTTGATGAAGTAACCTCAGATGAAATCTGTTTGAATAACTCATGGATAATAACAGCTGGACTAGGAATACAATATGAAGCGGTTACAGGCAACTGTATAAACGCAGATCAATTTTCAACAACAATATCCTATGCATTTGGGATGCACTATGGTGCAAACCTTGTGAGTTTCCATGCATTGCCAGATGATACCTCACTGGAAAATATAATGGCCTCTCTAGGTGATGGCGTCACAGGCGTCATTGGCGAGGGTGTTGCCGCCAGTCCAAATCCAGTGCTTGGTTGGGTTGGAAGCTTAGATGAGATTGAGAGAACCTCTGGATACTGGATTAAAATGAATGAAGGAATAAGTTTAAGCCTAGAAGATGCAATCCCAACAGATCCGAGCATTGTTTATGATATGCACTATGGAGCTAATCTTATTTCATTCCCAATCTCAGGTTCTGTGGGATTGGGCGATGGAATTCCAGATGATGTAGAAGGATTTTTTACGGGTGTTATTGGTGAAGGTGTTGCTGCTAGTCCAAATCCAGTGCTTGGTTGGGTTGGAAGTTTATCTGAATTTGAAGGAACTAAAGGATATTGGGCAAAGACTGATGATTCTTTTTCATTTAGTTATGATTTAACAAACTCATCAGATAGAGGGTCTTCTCAAAATACAACTGTAAGTCCATATGAGTTTGTTCAATCTTCAAAGCAGGCTTTTTATTTTATTGAGGGTGTGAATTTTGATATTAAACTTGGTGATTGGATTGTTGCCTATAGTGATAATATTATTGTCGGCTCAAGACAATGGAATGGACTCTACACAGATATTCCAGCGATGGGTTACGATGGTAGCTTATACTCAGCTGGATACTGTGAAGAGGGAAATAGTCCTAGATTTGTTTGGATAGATGGTGGTGGAGATGCCCACAATCTTACAGCAAATATTCCAGGATGGTCAAATAATGAGATATATAATATATCATTAGAGTATTTGGAAGAGCCAGTTCCCAGTGAGTATAGTTTAGTCCAAAACTATCCAAATCCATTTAATCCAAGTACAACGATTTCCTTTACAGTGCCTAGCGAAGGACATGTAACCATTAGTATATTTAATATTAATGGTAGATTAGTTTCAACTCTATTAGATGAGAGTATAAATAGTGGGTACCACAGTGTTGTCTGGGATGGTATTGATGCAAATGGATTAGGTGTTTCAGCTGGATTGTATGTGTATACTCTTCAGGCAGAGGGTCTAACCTTATCTAGTAAAATGGTATTAATGAAATAATTATAATTGGATGGGCAAGGGAAAAACAACATCTAATATAAATTTGAAGAACTTCTATGGAGAGGATTCTTCATGTCCAGGGGTTTTCCCATTTAGGGGTGGCATATACCCCAATATGTATAGAGAAAAACTTTGGACAATGAGACAATACTCAGGCTTTGCATCCAGCGAAGAAAGTAATAAGCGATATCAGTATCTCCTATCAAAAGGTGCGAAAGGCCTATCCGTGGCCTTTGATTTGCCTACTCAAACAGGATATGATTCAGATCATTCACTCTCTCAGGGTGAGGTTGGTAAAGTGGGAGTCCCAATATCGACGATAGACGACATGAGAATATTGCTAAAAAATATACCTCTTGATAAGATCTCCATCTCCATGACAATCAACTCAACTGCTATTATACTTATTAGCTTAATAATTGCCATTGCAAAAGAAAAGAAAATAGAACTATCTGTGCTTAGAGGAACTATCCAAAATGATATTCTTAAGGAGTATATTGCACGAGGGACATACATATTTCCCCCTGAAAAAAGCATGAAACTTGTTACTGACATATTTGAATACTGTGGTGAACATCTACCTAAATGGAATACGATCTCAGTGTCAGGCTACCATATAAGAGAGGCTGGGGCGAATGCCATTGAAGAATTAGCATTTACATTTTCAAATGCCATTGAATATGTCAATTATGCAATTAAAGCTGGGCTTGATCCAAATAAATTTGGTCAACAAATTAGTTTCTTCTTTAATTGCCACAATAATTTTTTTGAAGAAATTGCAAAATTTCGGGCTGCAAGATGCATATGGGCCTCTATAATGAAAAATCAATATAATGTAACAGATGAGAAAGCTATGATGTGCAGATTTCATACACAGACAGCTGGGTCAACACTCACTGCTCAGGATATTGATAATAATATAATTAGAACGACTTTACAGGCTACAGCTGCAGTCTTAGGTGGAACACAATCACTCCATACAAACTCAAAAGATGAGGCACTTTCACTCCCAACCCCAGAAGCCGTAGAGACTGCCCTTAGAACCCAACAAATTATTGGATATGAATCGGGAATACCTGATGTCGCAGATCCATTGTCTGGATCGTATTATATTGAATCCTTAACTGATCAAATAGTTGGAAAAACTGAAAAACTTATGGATGAAATTAATGAAATTGGTGGAGCAATAAAGGCTATTGAAGCAGGATTTCAACAAAATATGATTTCCAAGAGTGCCTACCAATACCAAATGGAAATTGATAATAAAGATAGGATTGTTGTTGGAGTAAATGAATTTGAATCTAATTCAAATATAAAATCTCATCTTCAAAAGATTGATCAGAGAGCCGTAGAAAGTCAAATAGAAAAACTAAAACAATTTAAAGAAAATAGAGATAAAAAATTATTAGTGAAGTCACTAAAGTTACTAACTCAATCAATTGAAGATAATGACAACCTTATGCCTAGTATCGTTAAATGTATTGAATCAAATGCAACATTAGGTGAGATTTCAGATATACTTAGAAATAAATTTGGAGAATACAAAAGCTGAACATGCAGTTTAATACATCTGAGTATTTAGGATATTTAAATAAGCAATCTTTTGGTAATAATATTCTTTACTTAAAAGAAATTCCCTCAACTAATGACGCTCTCTGGAATAAAATAAATAACAATAATCACATAATTATTATTACAGATAAACAAACTCATGGAAGAGGAAGACGTGAAAACAAATGGTTTAGCGTGGAATCAAAGTCATTGACTTTTTCTATAGGGATTGTTGCTAGAGGGAAGCAAATTAATTTATTGCCACTAATAGCTGGTCTTGCAACCTGTGAATCAATTAATAAGATTTCTTCAATTAATGTAAAAATAAAATGGCCTAATGATATTGTAATAGATAAAAAAAAAATGGCAGGGATTCTTATTGAATCAAAAATTAAAAAATCAACAAGACTATTTAATGTGGGGATAGGTATTAATGTTAATTTAGACAGAAATGATATTAGAGACTCTGCTTTAACTAAAGCATCATCAATGCTTATTGAAACTCAAAAAATCTATAGCAGAGAATATTTACTATCGGAAATAATAAAATCACTAGATGAATATCTAACTAAAAGAGATGAAGATATAATTGAATCGTGGATGCAATCATGTGCATATCTTGATAGAAAAATTTCATTCAATAATAAAAAAAAAAAAGTAGATGGAATTTTTAAGGGAATTAGCTCTGAAGGATTTGCACTGGTAGAAATAAAAAATAAAGTTGAAAAATTTTCAAATGGAGTTGTTGAAGTATGAATTTACTTTGTTTAGATATTGGGAATACCTCAATTACAATCTGTAAGACAAATAAAATAACGCTTGGCAAATTAAATAGAATCTCTACTTCTAAAAATTTTATTGAAACACTATCTGACTATGACCTAAAATCTGTTGATTATATTGTTGTATGCTCCGTTGTTCCTAAATTAACAGATATCCTTTCTGATTACTGCAAATCAAATAACATTAATTTATTTGAAATAAACTATAAAAAAAGCGCTGTTAGGTTAATGGTTGATATTCCCTCAGAGCTAGGAAATGATAGAATATGTAATATTGCATGGGCTCATAAATATTTCAAATCACCTTCAATTATTATTGATTTTGGAACCGCCACTACATATGATGTGATTAATGATGATGGAGATTTTATTGGTGGAGCAATTTCACCTGGCATTGATATTTCTGCAGATTATCTCATTACAAAAACAGCTCTTCTTAAAAGCACAGTCTATAAATTTCCTAATAGTATAATTGGAACAAATACAGCCTCTAATATCCAATCAGGGGTGATGTTCGGGGGGCTGGAGTCTGTCAAAGGAATGATAAAATTAATTAAAAAAGAAATTAATAGCCCAAATGCCAATATAATTATAACGGGTGGGTTCGGACTATTAATTTCTAATGCTTTAGAGACTGCACACCTATACAGTGAAACTCTAACAATCGAAGGAATGTTAGAAATTTTCTTTAACTCTTAAAACCCTCCAAATGGATTTTGACCTGCATTGAGCATATCTTTTATATCAAAGGTGATTGATCCATTTATCATTGGCATAATGAAGCCTGTTTCTGCCTGAAGCACTCCAATCATCCTGTGCACCTCGGGTGATAGATTGCTAATTGTTAGGCTGCATGTCTGGAATACAGATTTTTCGGGGAACATCTCGTTGACTGTAGCTGAAACATTTATTTTAATATTTGCTAAACTGGTCATTCCATCAACATTAAATTTAAAAAGTTTTGATGAGTTGTATGATGTGCTAATCGTTGTTCTACTTAATGAGAGTTCATCTAGCCTTCCAATCTTTTCGAATAACTCTCGAATTTCAGATGGTAACTCACGTACCCCAGACAGGTCAAGCATAATATTATTTGCTGTTAACTTGATATTAAACTCTAGATCCTCTGGTAGAGAATTTCCAAAGTTATTTAAATCAAAGTTTAATTCATTTAAATCAAATCTGAAACTCCCCAAGTCAAATTTAATATTCTCTCTTGTACTATTATTGTAAATATCAAAATCAACATTTTGTATTAAAACCCTTGATGGACCTATGTGCATCCCTCCTGCCCCATTATCAGAGAATTCTGCTCCAGAGTTTGATGTGGATAATGAAAATTTTCCAATCTTCACTGTTACGCTCTGTCCATGAGCATCCATCCCATAGCTATTCCCCTCTGAAAATGAAAATTCTAGATTGTTGTAATCATATTTGATACTTCCAATGTTAAATGACCCAGTCTGTGGAAAAATAAATGAAATCACCATGGAAATAATAAAAAAACCAGTAAATAGTTTTCTATCTTGCATATTAGTTACTCCTCTTTTGAATTCTGAAATTTGATTTTCTGCTCCCTAAAGTAGTCAGAATCTGGGTTAATATCAATAGCTATATCAATCACTTTAATTGCTTCGTCATGTTTATCTAAAAGCCACAGTATCTCAGCTTTTGTATCAAGTATATTTGCCTGACTCTGTGGATCTTTAGACATTAATTGAGCTGCTATTGTAGATTTTATGAGTGCATCTTCTAAATTTAATTTTAACTCTGTCATTCTCCATGCATATCCATTCAGGATATCAGAGTTTGATTTAAATTTATCTGCAAATTCCTTATATAAATTTGCCTCATCAACCATCTCCCCTTCCATTTGATAGTGATAGATAATTGCTTGATATACATCCTTTTGATAATCAGGGTTATCATATTTATGTATTAATCTGATCATCTCTGATGGGATACCATCTTTTTTTAGCTGATTTTTAGCAAAGAATAGCTCCGCAATAAAAACAACTTCAGAATCAAAATTTAAGTCGTTATTTATGATATCTGAATAAACATCATTGCAAAACTCAACATCAGCACTTGACTTGCACTTCTCAGACAACCTTGAGATTACATCTGAAGTTTTAGACCCAGAAATAAAACTATTTTTTAATGATAAAAATGTGTCTACACCATTGTAAATATCAGTTATTTTCTTTAAATATTCATCTGCTGGATAGTAACCAACGATTCGATCAATTTCAATCCCATCACCATTTAAATAAATTAATAGAGGAATTCCTGTCCCATCGAAACTATTAAACAATTCAGACGCATCCTTATCGGTCCATGGCTTGAGTTTTTTAGAAATAAAGTGCTGATTAGAAAAAGTTATGACTGCCTGATTAGATAATGTTTCAGCATCCAGCCGAACACATGCCCCTCAGTTATCAGAATAAAAATCTAGGAAAAGAATTTTATTTGAATCATTTGAAATTTTACTAAGAGCCTCGTCTATGCTACCACTATACCATTGATATGATTCTTTGGTGCATGATGACAGTAATAAAAAAATAAGTATTCGAAAAATCATTTACTTTATATCTATAAGTTCTACTTCAAATATCAAAGTTGCATTGGGAGGGATTGCTCCACCCGCTCCTCTTTCTCCATAACCAAGATCTGGAGGAATGATTAATGTCCTTTTGCTCCCTATACTCATATCTAAAATGGCCTCATCCCAGCCCTTAATAACTCTACCCTCACCAAGGTTAAATCTTATTGGTTGACCCCTATCATGTGAACTATCAAACTGAGTGCCATCTGCAAGTAATCCCGTATAATGAACAGAAACAGCTTGACCAGTTTTAGGTTTTACTCCGTTACCCTCAACATGCTCAATCATTAACAATCCAGATTCTGTTTTAATCTCTGTCCCTGGTAATGAGTAATCAGAATCTATAAACTTTTTCTTAACTTCAATTAATTCTACCTCAAAAATCAATGTTGCTCCTGGGGGAATAAGCTTTCCAGCGCCACGGTCACCATATGCCAAATTTGATGGAATGATTAGTGTTCTATTGCCACCGGGCCTCATGGTGATTACACCCTCATCCCATCCTCTGATTACCTGTCCAACACCTATATTGAATTCAAATGGTTTTCCTCTATCTTTTGAGCTATCAAATTTCGTTCCATCTTCAAGTGTCCCGGTATAATGAACGACTACCTTGTCACCTTTTTTGGGTTGTTCTCCATCACCCAATGTGACATCTTTGTATTCTAACCCACTGTTAGTTTTAATGGTCTGTGAATTCATGTTGCTTATTACCTTTCTCCATTCTATTGTTGTCTTAGGACCAAACTTACCAAATCCTGGATCACCCTCTTTCATCCCCATTGCAACTCTCTGGAAATCTTTCACTAAATGTTGCTCTGGATTGTCTGGATTAATAGCGCTTGCTAATTCCTGAATACTTAAATTTCCACCTGCAATTAATAAACTTATAGATACAGTAAGAAATAAAGTTAAAAATAATAATTTATATATATGCTTCATTGATTCTCCATTTAGTTGCTACTGTAAAATACTATTTACCAATAAAACAACATCTAGCACATCAAGTGAAAGATCATAGTTTACATCGGAAATAACTACCAGACTATAGTCTAGTGTTGTTGATCCAATTACATATCCAACATCTACAATGATATCGAGTATATCTAGAGTCCCATCGCCATTGATGTCACCTAATTCCGTTCCTTCTTCCACTAAAAATACTCTGCCAACAAGTGACGGATCGATGACATATGGGTTGTTGTTCCCCTGATAGGATCCAATCATATTTGATCTATTTATTTCTATTGCATCAGGAAGATCATAGAAATGCCAATTAATTAATGTTTCTTCCTGAATATTCCAAAAATCCTCTGTTGCTATATCTACATAGATTGTGTAAAAATAAAACATCGCTCTTGCCGTGTTTCCTTTTTGCTCCTCTCGTGTTTCAAAACGCTCATCATTTTGATCAGGGGGATTAAATTTTTCAGCATACTCATCTATAAACTCAGTTGGCATTGTTTCTATGTAATAATCATTTCTATACCACTTGTCCGTATCATTATTAGAAATATCTTGAAATGGATCATTCCCTCTTGAAGAGTTGACGTTAGACTTGGTTGGGAAAAGATGGTGCATATCACTTTTCATAGGCTCTGTACCTGCTCCCAGGCTCTGTGGCCATGTATGCTCACAGTTAATGCCCTGCTCATATGCATTTGTGCTGGGATCTTGTGATAAATCTAAAGTAATTGTATATCCCGAATAAACTCCAGTTAACTGATTTCCATCTTTAATATCAATTTCTGAATACATAATATCTCTGGCATTATTGTATCCCAGTGTTCCAGATGCCTGATAACTATCATTCAATAAATCAAGGAGCTCGTCACCAAATAGCCCCGCCCCAATCACCTCCTGTGAATAAGAAAATTGAACTAGAGTTATGATCGAAATTAGATATTTTCCCTTAGATCGCAAAGGCAAATCCCACTGATATTGTTAAAAATCCATCCTCATTAGGCACCAGGTCTTTGATAAAATTATACCTGGCATTTGCATTTAATGAAAATGGGAAAATTGGAGGTTTAAAGCGAGCACCAAGCTCAATGTGGGCACCTGGTTCTGATACTCCAAGCTCTTCTTTTATATAATCTAGATCATCTAGCCTATCAGTATCAATGTCACCATCTGTCAGCGTCTCATAGGAAATAATTTTTGTGTATGTGGATCCATTCATCCCGCCCCCTGCATACACTCTGATGGTTGGTACTTTAAAAATGGGTCGCTGTGCTGATAGATACCAAGAAAATTTAGCTAGTCCCAACTCTATTGTTTCATTGTCCTCCGGAATAAGGGTGTTCTGGTATTCATAGTTGTAAGGTGATACAGTAATATTAAACCCCGCCTCAAAATCTACAAATGGAATTAAAGTTAAATATACAAAACCGCCGCCGCCAATAGGGGAAACGATCTCATCTCTTGTTATACTAACCTCTTCATCTAAGAATACATAATTAAATGACTCTCCATCCAATGTAAATGAATCCTGAGCAAGATTCAATCCAATCCCACCTAATATAGCATAAAGAGATGAAATATTAATTGCTAGAAATAATACTACACACTTTTTAATCATAAAAAACTCCTTGAAAATATATTTAATCTTAAAACTTATCGTAAATATACTCAATTGTAGTAATATTTAGTGATGATTTTTACGCGCAACGATATAATTAAAAAATATCCATGGATTAATAAAAAAAAACAGCGCTTTATTATATCAGCTGACTATGATGGCCTAATTTGCGCATCACTCTTGAATCACCATATGCAGTGGAGTTTGGTGGGGTACTATGATCTAGAGTCAATTTGGATTTCAGATGAAGCTAAAAAAAATAAAAATGATATAATCTGGGTCGATCTAAATATTCTTCCACACCAGGGAAGGGCCATAGGGGGTCACATTGTGTCCATTGCAGATGAGAGCCCTCCAGGATTTGAAACATCTTGCAATCCTAATATTTTAGCTGAATTAAATTCTTCAATGTTTAAAAAAAAATTTCCGCTATCAACACTCTTATTCCTTCTGTGGATATATAACATTGAAATTCCTAAAAAAATCCTATCAAAGATGCTAGTTCTGCACAGCGACTCATCATGGCTAAAGGCCCAAAATTATAATGAAAATTTTAATTTTTGGACTAAGGCACTCAGTGATTATGGGTGGGAATGGCTATTCAGAAACGTTCTATCAAAAACATTTGAAAAAAGAATCGATGATATGCTATATCCAAAATTAAGTTCAATCTATGCGGTATCAGGCTACAGTAAGTTAAAAAGTAAAAATTTGCATCTACAGAGCCGGGAACTGAGGGTGAATCCTGACTGGGATGAGGATGTTATACACAGTTTATTTGAAATCTTTGCAACAAATCTAAAGTGGACACCACCTAAATTACCTGAAATTACTAATAGGGTTGATGGGCAAAAACATAAAACTCAACTGCGAGAGATAAAAAAAATTGGGCTTAGAAAATTTTTAAAAAAGGAGGGTGTTTTTTCATATACCATAACATCTCCGCAAACTTTAATTTATACTAGTTTTGGATCTACTTTAAAATCTCCGATCAATAAATGATGGATTTCATTGAGAAACATGGCACTCCAGATGCGGTATTTTTTTCATTTGAAAAAAGAAAGCACTATGCAGTGTGGGGATTTGATGATATTTATTCAATCTCAAGGGATCAGATTGATAATGAGAATATATTAAATAACCTTCAAAATAAAATCGATAGTTGGAAGAGTCTATCATCTGAAATTGCTGCGGTTGGATTTTTATCTTATGATGCAAAAAAATTATTTTTTCCACATCTATCTTTTGGTCCCCTAAAATCTGAGAGTCCAATCCTCTGGTTTGGGAAGCCAGCTATAATAAAAGTAGTAGGAGAAAACGAGCTGAGGAATCTAAGGAACACCGCTATTTCACTGAAACAAATAAAGGGTCTGCATGAGGGGAGTCACTATCATAGTAAAATCAATGAAATTAAAAAATATCTGCGCTCAGGTGATGTCTACCAAGTTAATTATACTCAGCCTATGCAATACAACTTTCAAGGAACTCCATTTGAATTATATTTAGCACTTTTGCCCCATGCCAATCCAGAGTTTGGGGCGTATCTGGATATTAACTCTCAACAATTTATAAGCATGTCCCCAGAAAATTTCTTTACTCGTGTTGATGATGATATCTCTTCATCTCCTATTAAGGGAACGCGGAAAAGATCTTCTGACAAAGAAGAGGACCATGGGCTTATGATAGAGTTGATGAAGTCAGAGAAAGATAGGGCTGAGCATATTATGATTGTAGATTTAATTAGAAATGACCTGGGGGAAATATGTGAATTTGGAAGCATAAATACCAAAGATCTTTTTGGGATAAAATCTTTTAATACCATCCATCACATAGTCTCAGAGATTATTGGAAAGCTTAAGCCAAACACTAGAGAAATAGATATTTTTAAGGCGTTATTCCCTGGAGGATCAATTACAGGGGCTCCCAAACAAAGAGCAATTGAAATTATTGATGAGATAGAAAAATATTCAAGAGGAATATACACAGGCTCAATGGGAATTATTTCAAATACGGGAGATATGATGTTTAATATTGCCATTAGAACGCTTACTTTAAAAGATAATTTAATAAAATATCCAGTTGGTGGTGGTATTGTTTGGGATTCTGATCCTGATGAGGAGCGTATGGAAGCAATTCAAAAAAGCAAAATATTATCTATCTAATTTTATGAATACAAAATACTATCAAATTAATGGGGAAATTAAAAAATCTGATGAAGCCTTGATCTCAGTAGATGACTATGGCCTGATGCGTGGATATGGAATATTTGAGACCATTCGATTTAATGATAAAAACCTTTTAAAAATTAATAGACACATTGACAGACTCTATCGAGGGCTTTCAATTATTAAGATTGATACTAAGCATATTTTAAGAGAAAGACTAATTTCAGATATAACTAATATAGTGGATATCAATGATATAGATAACGGGCTGATAAAACTTGTTGTTACCAAGGGAACTCCAGATGACAATAATAATTTTACTCCCAATATTTACATCACAATAAAGAATATGTACCCAATGCCAAAAGAGCCGGTAAGGGTAGTTTTTCTAAATGAATCTAAGTATCCAATTGTACGCTTTTCTCCGTCTTTTAAGGGAATTAATTATTTAGGGAATATGATGGCCATTGAAGATGCGAAGAATGATGGCGCATTTGAGTGTGTGTTCTTTGATGACAATGAAAATATCACAGAATGTTCAATGAGAAATATTTTTTTTATTAAAGATCAATCATTAATTACTCCAACCCTTGATTTGGGGATACTGTCAGGGACAACCCGGGGAGAAATAAAAAATCTTTCAAAAACAGAAAATATAAATTTTATAGAAAAAATAATCCATAAATCTAAAATCAATGATATGGATGAAGCGTTTATCTGTTCAAGTGCCATTGGAATTCTTCCTTGCTACTGGGAAGGGTGGAAGTCAGATTACAAAATAACAAAAAAGCTTCAGTTTTTATTAGAAGAATCACTTCAAAAATAGGTAATTTCTATATATGGAAACTAAGAGAATATTTAAGGGGGAGCACGATGAGTTAGAATCGCGCCTAGTCTCTGATTTTATCGGGAACACCCCTTTTGTAAGATTATCTAAAAAAGTATATGCAAAACTAGAATCTGTAAATCCCGGTGGCTCTATAAAAGATCGACCTGTAAAATGGATACTTGATCATGCCGAGGTCAATAATCTAATTATGCCTGGAGATACAATCATTGAGGCCACTAGCGGAAACACTGGAATTGCACTGGCGATGATTGGAGCGGAAAGAAACTATAAAGTAAAGATAGTAATGCCCTGTGATATGTCACAAGAACGAAAAGTATTACTAAAAATGTTTGGAGCAGACTTGATTGAAGTAGATGAGGGTGATTTTGATGGAGCAATACTACTCAAAGATCAAATAGTTGAAAAAGAGGGGTACTTTACTCTAAATCAATTTAGCAATCCACTCAATGTGGAGTGTCACTACAAGACCACCTTTAAAGAGCTACTAAATCACTCCTTGATAATTGGAAAATCTATTTCTGCATTTGTAGCTGGAACTGGGACAGGTGGAACTATTATGGGAGTTCAAAAAGGGTTTGAGGAGTTTGATTCACGAGTAAAGATGATTGCGGTAGAGCCTGCGGAGTCTCCAGTGATGGGTGGTGGGGAGAAAGGTCTGCATGGAATACAGGGAATTGGTGATGGATCAAAGTTTTTAGTTGATTTAGATAAAATTGATGAGATTATTCCCATATCAACAGAAGATGCAAAAAATAGATGTAAAGAATTAGCTCTTAAGGATGGCCTTTTAGTAGGAATCTCATCTGGAGCAAATATACTGGCTGCTGAACGATGGGTAAATAAAAATAAGCCAGGTGGTATTGTTTTCACAATTCTATGTGATAGGGGTGAACGATATACTAGCATTCTAGATTAATTTTTCTATGGATGTCCAGAAAAAAATATTATCTCTTATTAAAGAAATCGATAAACATAATATAGACTATTATGTTTATGATAATCCCAAAATATTAGATTCACAGTATGATTTGCTTCTAAGGGAGCTTGAGAAGCTAGAAAAACTTCATCCAGATTTAATATCAGACTACTCCCCTACAAAAAGAGTCGGATCAAAACCAACTTCAAAATTTGATTCAATAGATCACAGTATCCCTATGCTATCACTGGCAAACGCCATGGACCACCAGGAGCTTATTGATTTTGATTTGAGAGTTAAAAAAATATTAGATACCAATCAAGATATTGAGTATGCAATGGAGCCGAAATTAGATGGACTTGCGGTAGAGGTTGTGTATGAGGATGGCTACTTAAAACATGGGTCAACGAGAGGAAATGGAGTTACAGGTGAGGATGTTAGTAGCAATTTGAAAACTATTAAAGCAATTCCTCTTACGCTTCTTGATTCAGATGTCGATACCAGTGGGATAATTGAGTTTAGAGGTGAAGTTTTTATCAATCACTCTGATTTTAAAATGCTTAATAAAAAGAGAGTGGATGAAGATGAGGCAGTTTTTGCAAACCCGAGAAATTGTGCAGCAGGAAGTCTAAGACAGCTTGATCCGCAGATAACATCAAGCAGGCCCCTTAGAATTAATTTTTATTCTATCGGCTTAAAGGGGAATCTAGGGGTAAACACGCAAATAGAATTAATGAAATGCCTGCCAACCCTTGGTCTTCCCGTAAATAATCTTATAAAAACTGGGAAGGGAATTAATGATGTTATTAAATACTATGATTATCTGGAATCCATTCGAAATGATTTAGACTATGATATCGATGGGGTAGTTATAAAGGTTAATTCTTTTGATCATCAGGCTACTCTTGGTCAGCGAAGCCGGTCTCCCAGATGGGCAATTGCAGGAAAGCTTAAATCTCAGCAGGAAACCACAACAATTATTGATATTATTCCAAGCGTCGGAAGAACCGGAGCAATCACCCCCGTTGCAAAGCTTGATGCTGTGAATGTCGGGGGTGCGATGGTATCAAATGCAACACTTCATAATCAGGATGAGATTGATAGAAAAGATATTAGAGTGGGGGACACTGTCTTAATTCAAAGAGCTGGAGATGTTATCCCGGAGGTGATAAAAGTAATTGCTGAAAAACGGCATAGTGAAAGGCCTCAATATCAACTACCAGATTCATGTCCATCATGTAGCAGCTCTGTAGCTAGAGTTGAGGGGGATGTGGTTCTTCGATGCATGAACAGTGAGAACTGTCCTGCGCAGGTAAGCGGAAGAATGAAACACTTTGTCTCAAAAAACTGTATGGATATTGATGGCGTGGGTGAGAAACTCATTGATTCGCTTATTAGTAATAAACTAGTTCAAAAATATAGCGATCTATTTAAGCTTTCATACTCTGATCTTGAAGATTTAGAGAGAATGGCAGATAAATCAATTAATAATATTCTTGAATCAATTAACAACGCCAAGAATGCTCGATTCTCCAGATTTTTAAATGGACTGGGGATTAGAAATGTGGGCACTCACGCATGCAACTTGCTTGAAAAACATTTTGATTCAGATATAAACAAGCTTGCATCTACAACTGAAGATGATTTAAATAATATTCATGAAATTGGTGAGATTATGGCATCTTCTATTGTGGGATACTTTTCTAATCAAGCTAATATGGATGATATTAATGAGTGCATAAGTCTAGGGGTGACATTTAAAAAAAATAAGGTATCCAATGAGTTTCAAAATTTATCATTTGTAATCACCGGATCATTTGAAAATTTAAGTAGAGCTGATATTAAAAAGAAACTTGAAAGCTTTGGAGGCAGAGTTTCAAGCTCTATAAGTAAGAATACTTCCTATCTGGTCCTTGGATCTAATCCTGGTTCAAAATTAAAAAAAGCAAATGATCTGGATATTATTATTATTAATGAAGATGATATCAATTCACTTCTAGAGGGTATTTTACCAAGCTAAAATGCCGATAGGAGAAATACTATCACTTGGGAGCGCAATTATATGGGGATTCTCAGTATCCTTATTTAAAATTATTGGGAATACCACCTCACCCTATATACTTAACCCTGTAAAAAATACAATCGGTACTATTTTATTTTTGCTTACCTGTTTTTTTATGGGAAGTAATCATTTTATTTATCCACTAAGCATATATGAATATCTTATTATAGGATTAAGTGGGATTATTGGAATCACAATCGCAGATGTCTTATTTCTTCGATCTTTAAATATACTCGGGACATCTCGAAGCTCAATTATTAATACCATCTATAGTCCGATGGTAATTTTGCTCGCCTATTTTATACTTGGAGAGCAGCTTCGGGGAATTCATTTTCTGGGTGGAGGATTGATTATTGGATCAATTCTCTATCTATCGATAAATCCAGAGAAAAAAACTGTAGAGAATCTAACTCAGGGGTTGATTCTGGGAGTGATTGCCTACACCCTAATGGCTCTTGGAATTGTAATCATTAAACCGATACTCACTAGGTGTGCAGATTCAATATATACTCAGATGTGGATTATTCTCTACCGGCTAATACCCGGTACGCTTCTATCCTATGTTACCATGTCAGTGATGCTTAGCAAGACTGAAATAAAAAATCAACTATCAGATCGAAAAATATGGCCCGTGATCTTTCTTGGATCGTTTCTTGGGACCTATGTGGGGCTTACGATGTGGATTGTGGGGATGGCCAAGACCTCTGCATCGATTGCCAGTATCCTAAATCAAACTTCAACTATATTTATTGCATTTTTTGGATGGCTTATTTTAAAGGAAAGATTCTCTTTAAAAATGATGATCTGTTTTTTAATCGCGCTTCTCGGGGCATTTGTTATTATTACTAATTCCTAGTAATCTACGAACTTTGTTTAATCTTATTTTCTAGAGTGATAATTTTCTCTTTCTGAATTAAAATTATAATTCTGATGGTAATTTTATTTGTGTAACAAATGATAAAAGCACCGCTACAATTACATCATAAATTGGAGCTGCCCCTGGAACACCGAAGTTCCATAGGCATACTAGCACAAGCCATATAATAAATTTAGTTATTTTCGGGTCCATACCGTAAAGCTAAGCTCTTCATTGACATCATTCTTAGATTTAAGATTGAAATCTAATTTGATTTGACTTAAGCTTATAGGGAAAAATGTATCTATATCTGGATAGATTTTACTAATGAGTGTGATGTGTAATGTATCAGCGTGTTTATAGAAAAACTTATAGATTGACATCCCTCCAATAATATACACATCCAAAACTTCCCTGTCATTACTCAGCGAATCTCTACACCCTTTGATCGATGTATAGCTCTCAACACCCTCTTGGTTTGTGCTGCTGATAACAATATTTCTTCTATCTGGGAGTGGTTTAACCGGCAGGCTATCCCAGGTCTTTCTCCCCATGATAATAGTATTTTTGGTGGTAAGCTTTTTGAAATTTTTAAGATCTTCGGAAAAATACCAGGGCAGCGTTCCCTCTCGACCGATTGCATTATTCATGTCCTGGGCCCAGATCATATGAATATTCATACTAGACTGCTACTTCAAATTTTATCGCTGGGTGATGATTATAATTTAGTAACTCAAAATCATCAAACTCAAGATCCCAGAAAGGTTTCTTAGCAATCTTAAGCTGTGGCAGATCCATCGGTTCTCGTTTTAGCTGTTCTTTTAAGCCATCAACATGATTGATATATATGTGAGCATCATTGATATAGTGAGAAAATTCTCCAGGCTCAAGTCCCACCTCCTGTGCGAGCATCTGAGTTAATGTAGCGTAGCAAGCAAGATTGAAAGGAATTCCAAGTCCAATATCTCCACTTCGCTGGGTAAGATGACAGTTCAGCTTTCCATCTATAACATTAAATATAAAAAAGGCATGGCAGCTTGGTAGTGCAATTTCATCAAGGACAGATGGATTCCATGCACTTACCACCATTCTTCTTGAATCCGGAGAATTTTTAAGTAAATCAATAACATACTCAATCTGGTTAATATGATCTCGTTTATATAGGCCAGGGGTATTAGACTCAGTATACTTTTCCCAATTCACCCACTGATATCCATACATCCTTCCAATTTCCCAGTTCTTTTCTTCTGATGTCCAAGCATCCCATATTTTTGTATGCTCACGAAGATGACGAATATGGGTTTCTCCTGATAAATACCATAACAGCTCTCTTATAACTGATTTGAAAAATATTTTTTTAGTAGTTAGAAGAGGAAAACCCTTAGAAAGATCTACTTTATAATGATAACCAAATGAGCATAAAGTATCAACCCCAGTTCTGTTTTGTTTCCTAAATCCATTATCAATAACATGTCTAACAAGACTCTGATACTCTTTCAATTATATAATCCTCTTAACTTCTCCAGAATATACCTGTCTGGGTCTATTAATTTTTTGATCTTCTATAATCATTTCTCTCCAATGCGCAAGCCACCCTGGCAACCGTCCAAGCGCAAACATTACTGTAAACATATTGGTGGGAATACCCATCGCTCTATAAATAATACCAGAGTAAAAATCAACATTTGGGTATAGCTTACGTTGAACAAAATAGTCATCCCTTAAAGCAATTTCTTCTAAATTTCGTGCTATATTCAGTAATGGGTCATCTATATTCAAACTATCTAGAACTTGAGCTGCCTTATCTTTGATCACTGCAGCTCTAGGGTCATAATTTTTATATACACGATGTCCAAATCCCATTAATCTAAATTCTGAATCCTTATCCTTTGCAAGATCAATATATTTTTTATAATCTCCACCATCATCATGTATTCCTTGAAGCATTTCAATAACTGCCTGATTTGCACCTCCATGCTTTGGACCCCATAATGCCGCAATACCAGCTGAAATTGTTGCAAATAAATTTGCGTGGCTACTTCCAGCCATTCGCACTGTAGATGTTGAGCAATTCTGTTCATGATCTGCATGAAGTACAAGCAATGTGTTTAATGCATCAGCTACAATCTTATTTTGAACATATTCTTTCTGAGGTTCACCAAACATCATATATAAAAAATTATCTACATAATTTAAATTTGGATCAGGGTATATAAAAGGTAACCCATGAGATTTTCTATATGAATAAGCGGCAATAGTTTTAACCTTAGCTATAAGCTTAGCAATATTTTCATCAATAGCTTCTATATCATGACTATCGCCATCTGGATGGAAGCCTGATAGCGCTGTAACCATCGATGATAAAATTGCCATTGGATGTGCTGATAATGGAAATCCACTAAAAAACCGATTCATATCTTCATGTATACTTGCATGGGTTCTTATATATTCTTTAAATGCAGTTTTTTTATCGCTTTCATCTAAATCTCCATATATTAATAGATAAGAAACATCCGTAAAGGAAATATCCTTATTAACTAAATCTTCAATGGGAAATCCTCTATATCTTAATATCCCTTTCTCACCATTGATAAAGGTAATAGAACTGTTACATGAACCAGTATTTCCATATCCAGGATCTAATGTTATATATCCAGTAGATGATCTAAGCGATCGAATATCAATAGCCTTCTCATTTTCACTACCTTCAATGACAGGTAGCTCAATCTCAAAATCTTTTGACTTAATAGTAACAGAGCTCATATAAACCTCAATTATAGTATGTGATTAGTTGAATTATCGTGATATCTGAAATTTAATATAATTTTCATTACAAGCATATTTCTAAAATTAATTTTTTTCTAGTCTGAAAACCTAATTTTTGTAACAAAATTGTAACAAAAATATTGCAACTAAACACAATATAAGGTATATTTTTATATCAAGATTTCAATATCTTGTATATGTCAGTTTTTCTTTTCGACGAGAAAACATCAATAATAGTAACAAAATCCAGAATCCTGGATTCAAAGAATCTTTAAACTGATTCTTTTTACCTAATTATGTATGCTTATATGCAATGTATGTATGTATAGTTGAGTTGAATTAGTAAATAAATTGTAATAAAAAGGATAAAGGACTTTATATGAGTAATATTGACAATATGTTTAAATACCAAGGGAAAACAACTAAAGTGATTGGAACTACTCGAACCAAAACATATAAAGAACTCTATGATCACATATCTTCACTTCAAGGTAATAAGCTACCATTTAATGGCGATTATCTAGGTGATAATGAACTTGCTCAAAATATTTATGAAAAAAAATATTATTTAAAGAATTTAAATAATGAAACGGTAGAAACATGCCCAGAAGATGTATTTAAAAGATTAGCTTCATTTATCGCTACCGTAGAAGATACTAAAGCTAAACAGAAGCAATGGGCTGAGAAATTTTATCTAGATCTTTTTGAAGGAAGGTTTGTATCAGGAGGTAGAGTTCTAGCTGGTTCAGGTGACTTATATCGAATTAAAACACTTGCAAATTGCTTTGTATCTAAAATTCAATACGATGATATTGACTCAATATATAAAGCTGCATTTGAATGTGCTCGAACATACTCATATGGTGGTGGTATTGGTGTAGACATTTCTTGTCTGCGTCCAAAAGACTCCCTTGTTCATAATGCTGCAGATAGCTCAACCGGAGCAGTATCATTTATGGAATTATACTCTCTAACAACAGGGTTAATTGGACAAAGTGGAAGAAGAGGCGCTCTAATGCTTACAATAGATGTAAAACATCCAGATGTTAGGAATTTTATTAAAGTCAAGAAAATGCCTAATTGGGTTACTAATCAAATTGTTGAGCAATGTGGATGGTCTGGTTTATTTGATGAAAAAGACCTAGAGGCCATTAAGAAACAAGTTATGGAAAATACTCAAGTTCGATTTGCAAATATATCTGTTAAAGCAAGTAATGAATTTATGCATGCAGTAAATGAGCAGCGAGAATTTGGTGGTAGTACACTTCTTGCATATCAAAAAAATAATAAAGATCAGGTGATGAGTGCACCTCAAGATGAAGAGAAAACTCACTACTCAAGTGGAATTCCATCTAAAAATCCAGAAGATTATGACCTTTTAAAAACATTTAAATCCTTTAATCAGTTGAAAAAATGGGTAAAAGAAAATTGTAAATATGATCTAAGTAAGGCTGATTTCGAGAATGCATCAAAGAGAGATATTTATGGTGATTTCATAATACCAACTAACAATAAGAAGAATGATATTGTTGTTAAAGCTGCTGGAGATTTTATGCTTTATTTTGATAGTCCAAACACGAATGAAGTCAAAAACTTAATTAAAGCGCGAGAAATTTGGGACCAATTTATTGAAGGAAATTACAAGACTGCAGAGCCAGGAATTATATTCTGGTCAACAATGAGTAATTATTCTCCATCTAACTATGTAGGGAAGCCTATTGTGTGTACAAATCCATGTGCAGAGGTTCCTCTTGAAGATGGGGGAGCATGTAATTTAGGCTCTATTAATTTATCAAGATTTGTTGAGGATGGTTTTACTCCTAATGCATCAATTAACTGGGATCAGCTAGCTGAATCAACTGAAACACTAGTTAGATTTCTTGATAATGTTGTTACATGGAATGAAGATTTAAATGCACTGGAAAAGCAACGAATTGCGGCGGCAGAAACACGGCGTCTCGGGCTTGGAGTAATGGGAATTGCAGATATGCTCAACCAGTTAGGAGTTGCTTATGATTCTGAGCAAGGATTGATGATGATTGAAAAAGTTATGGAATATATAACAAATGCAGCATATCAGGCCTCTTCATTTATTGCTAAAGAGAAATCTCCATCACCTATATTTGATGAAAAAGCATATATGAAGTGTCCTTTTATAAATGAGGCCTTAAGTGAACAGACTCAAAATGCCATCCGGAAAAATGGATTGAGGAATATTGCAATTATGTCAATTGCTCCGACAGGATCTATATCTAATATCGTTTTAGGGTATAAAGGAGAGGAAAAAAATTATATTGGAGTCTCTGGTGGAGTTGAACCAATATTTTCAGTATTTTATACTAGAAGGTCAGAATCTTTTGGAAATAAATTCTTTAAAATATTTCACTCTACTATACAAGCCTATATAGATATGGTAGGGCTACAAGAAAAAGTAGATGCAACAGATGATATCGAGAGTGTCCTGCCAGAATATCTTACAAGGACTGCTCATAAAATTGATTCTATAAAAAGAGTTAACATTCAGGGTGTCATCCAAAGGTATATTGATCATAGTATATCATCTACAATAAATCTCCCAGAGGATGTAAGTCCAGAAACTATTTCAGATATCTATATAAAAGCCTGGAAAAATAATCTTAAGGGGATTACAATATATAGAGATGGAAGCAGATTCCCTATTCTTAGCACTGATGAAAATAAAAAGACAAAATATCAAGAATTAAAGAATAAAACCTATAGTGTATTGCAAGAAAATGGAGAAACTATTGAAATATTAGGTGATGATATATTTAAGTTACCAGATGGGAAATTAACAACAATGTACCATCATTTAAAGGGAATGAAATCGCACGCTGATACTGAACAAGATACTATCAATGAACCTAAGCTTACTGAGGAAATAGATGCATGATAAAATTAAATCCAACTGATATAATAAAAGAAAATAAAGAACCAAAAAAAAAGGATTTAATTCAAGATTCAAAACAAGAAGATTCCGGCTCTAACATTAGACCTGAAGTTGTAGATGCAAAAGTATATAAGCTGAAAAGTGCTTTTGTTAAAAATTCGGTTTTTATAACTCTT
>Ga0114996_10001285_pt1 | contig 33826 bp, 33 predicted proteins | sample ArcticOcean_MG_C_4_FD_87039 | JGI IMG/M metagenome (GOLD analysis project Ga0114996, IMG submission 87039) | Marine microbial communities from western Arctic Ocean - ArcticOcean_MG_CB4_134 | ecosystem: Environmental > Aquatic > Marine > Oceanic | place: Arctic Ocean: Canada Basin | collected... | reverse complement strand
TCGACGATCCAAGTTCGTTCGAAGGGGCGGGCGCTGTGATCGTGGGTGCACCGTTCGATGGCGGGACGACGTACCGGGCGGGGGCGCGGTTTGGGCCGCTGGCGATCCGGACCGCCGACTACATCGGCCCGGTTCCCTACCGGCCATCGCTGGCCTTGGGCATCGATCCGCTGAGCGCGCTTGGCGTGGTGGACGTTGGCGATGTGACGATGCCGCAAGGCGACATCGTGACGAGCATCGAGCGGCTAGAGCGGGCGGTGACGACGATCGCGAAGAGCGGGGCAGTGCCAGTGGTGTTGGGAGGCGACCATACGATCGCGCTGCCGGACGTGACGGGCGTGGCGAACGTCGTCGGCCATGGGCGGGTATCGGTGATTCACTTCGATGCGCACGCGGACACGGGCGAGGACATGGACGGGGCGCTTTACGGGCATGGGACGCCGATGCGTCGGCTGATTGAGTCGGGCGCGGCGCGAGGGGATCGGTTCTTGCAGATTGGGCTGCGGGGGTACTGGCCCGACCCGCCAGTGCTGGAGTGGATGCGGGATCAGGGGATGCGCTGGTACGAGATGACGGAGGTGGTGGAGCGAGGGTTGAACGCCTGCCTCAGCGAGGCGTTTGAGCGGGCGATGGACGATTGCGACGGGGTGTTTCTATCGATCGACGTCGACGTGGTCGATCCTGGGATGGCGCCGGGCACGGGGACGCCGGAGCCGGGCGGGTTGACGACGCGGGAACTGCTGGATGCGGTGCGGCGCTGTGCGCTGGAGTTGCCGGTCGTGGGGTTGGACGTCGTAGAGGTGTCGCCGCCGTATGACGGGCCGGGGAACGTGACGGCGGCGATGGCGAACCGTGTGGTGTTGGAGGCGTTGTCGGGGATTGCGAAACGTCGGCAGGGGGCTGGGTGAGGGAGGTCTTGTTCCTTTGTCCCGGGGGTCTGCAGCCCGGGACCCCCTGCCCGTCCAATGCTGGAAGCCGCGGCGGTGAGTAGTCCAGGGACAGGCGGGTGAGGCGTCCAAAGTCTCTAGTGACTAGGTGAGAGTCGCGCGTGGTGCGAACGATTTCCTCTGTCCCGGGGGCTTGCAGCCCCCGGGACCCCCTGCCCGTCCAATGCTGGAGGCCGGGGCGATGTGTAGATCAGGGACAGGTCGGTGCGGCGTCCAGAGTCTCTGGTGACTGGGTGAGAGTCGTGCGTGGTCGGCACGCCTAATGGTCGCAGGTGCATTCACCGGGCGGGCAGATGCAGGCGGCGGTAGGCGGCGCGACGTCTAGGGCGGGGTTGGCGTCGAAGAAGCCCCAGGGACGCAGGCGGAAGCCCGCATGGTGCACGGGGCTGACGGGAAAGTCTTCCGGGCGCACGATGTGGCTGGTGCCGACGGTGTACCAAATGACAACGTCTTCGTTGTCCAAGGATCGGTCCCCGGCGGTGAAGGCGGGCATGCCATCGCCGCCGGTGGATTGGACGGGGAAGTCGCCCGCGGCGTACAGCTCGTCGGCGGCGTACTGGGTGACCCAAAGTTGTTTGCGGGCGAAGACGGCGCGCTTGCCGACGGCGGAGTCTTCGTGGGCCATCATGTCGCAGGTCTCGCCGGGGTAGAGGGCGTAGGCGACGGGCTCGCCGACGGCGTTGCGCTTGTTGGGATTGGTGATACGCCAGTGGCGCGCCGAAGCGGAACGAACGCTGCGTCCGGCGTCGGCTTCGCTGGCGATGAGCGTCTGGACGGGAATGAACGCGTTTCCTTCGGGGTTTTCGGGGCCGCGTGGGAGCGGAGTGGAGTCCACCTCGTAGACGCTGTTGCCGTCGCCATCGATGTCCATATCCATGCGCATGGAGAAGAAGTGCTGGTGGATGGGGGCGGCGAGGTTCTTGCCAATACGTTGCGCGGTCGGGCTGGTGTCGTCGTCGGTGACGGCCATGGTCTGGACGATGCCGGTGAGCTTCACCTCGAACTCGATCTCACCATCTTCGTAGAAGTACCAGTAGAAGCCGTAGTCGTAGTTGCCGACGGTGGCCCAGGAGGAGACGACGAGGCGGCGGCTACGGCGGACTTCGGCGTGGCCGTCGTTGTGGCCGTTGGTGTGCTTCCAGAGAAGGTTGGAGTCTTCCTCATGGATGCAGATGGCGTTGGGCATGGTGCGGCCATTGCCTTTGTCGTCGTTGACAATGCCATCGAGATAGACGATCTCGCCGAGGCAATCACAGCCAAGTTCGAGCGCGTTGCTGAGCCGCCCGAGGCCGAGTTCGCCGCTGTCGAAGGCGTTCTTCCAATATTGGCCGACGGACGGATCGCCGTAGGGCACGACCATTTCGGAAAGCGCGGCGCGGTAGCAGATGCGCCGGACGTCGCCCCGGTGTTCGTAGCCGATCTGGTGGAGGACGAGACCGTCGCGGGGGTGGAGCGAAACGCGCATGCGCCACTTCTGCCAGCGCAGCTCGTGTCCTTCGAGGCTGAAGCTGACGCCTTCGGGTTGGGCGATCTGGAGGGGCTTGAGGTCGTCGCGGAGAGCAGGCTGGGACTCGGCGTCGTAACGGATGTCGGCGGCGGGGACGGGCGCATCACCCTCGTCGACGAGGGTGAGAACTTCACCCGCATTGAGATCGACAACGGCGACAAGGCCCTCGATGGGCCGGGCGTAGCCATGCGATCCTTTTTCTTCAGTGACGTAGCTGATGCCACGCAGGATCCGCTTGCCCTGCTCTTCTGGCGCGCCGAAGTTGCCCGCAGGCCAGGGATCGATCTGGATCTTGTCGAAGTCGGTGATGCCGCGTCGCTCGAGAGCGGCGCGCCAGCCGGGGTCGGCCCGGATCACGGCGTCGGCTTCCGCGAATTCTTCGAGCAGCGGGATCGACTGCACACCAGGCTTGTGTTGCCACGAGTCGACGGTGTTGGTGGTGAGATTGGCGATGCCTTCGTACACCTTGCCATCGGCGCGGTCGAGGGCGACAACGAAGGCGCGGCGGTCGAGCGACTGGCCCGGTTGGAAAGCGGTGACGGCAGATTTCTCGGGCTCCTGGGTGGAGATGAGGGCGAAGCGGAGACGGTCGGAGGGGTGATGCGCGAGGCAGAGAGCGGCGGCCTGTTGGAGTTCCGCCGCAGTCATCGGATCGAGCGGGTGTGTGCTGGTTTGTGCAGAGGCCGTGGCGGAGACGGCGGTTTCCGTGGTCATGTTGTTCCCCCAGTTCGCGCTGTTGAACGTCGTGCAGCGCCGTGGCCGCATGCTATCAGCAGTTCTGATACGTTTCGCGGAGATCGGGAGAGTCGTCCTGAGATCAAGATGGAGAGCGCTATGACCGCTGAGCACGCTGACGAGACGCCATCTGGGCCAACGCCGCCTGCCGGGATCAACCATCTGGTCCTGAATGTCCGGGACATCGAACGGTCCGAGAAATTCTGGACGGAGTCGATGGGCTTCAAGCGCTGCGGAGAGCTGCATCGCGGGATGACGATGCGGTTCTACAACGGGTTGGGTGACAACCACCACGACCTGGCGCTGGTGCAGGTGCCGGCCGAGAAGGCAGGACCCGAGGACGACGCCTCGTGGTCGATGGCGCCGGGTGGGATCGGCATCAATCACTTTGCGATCACGTATCCGGACCGCGAGTCGTGGCTGCAACAGTTGAAGTGGTTGCAATCGCAAGATGTGAAGTTCCACATCCGGATGGACCATGGAATGACGCACAGCGTCTACGTCTCGGACCCGGATGGCTACGGCTGTGAAGTGCTGTACGAAGTGCCCCGCGAGGTCTGGGAGGGCGACGTGGACGCGGCGCTGAACTTCGCGGAGATTCTGCCGAACGAGGGACCGGAAGCGTTGGTGGACAACGCGGACTTCAAGGTCTTCGGCGGCTAGCGCTCGCAGCCGCGCCTGGCGACCCACTCGATACGAATTTTGGAGAAGGAGCCACGTATGGGGCTGCGCACGGGTGAGCAATATCTGGAAGGCTTGCGCGACGGCCGCGAAATCTGGATTGGCGGGGCGAAGGTGGAGGATGTGACGACCGCGCCGGGCTTCCGGTCGATGGCGCAGACCGTGGCGCAGTACTACGACTTTCAGAACGACCCGGCAGTGCACGACTTGGTGACGTACGAGACCCCAGATGGCGATAGAGCGCACTTGTCGTTTATCGAGCCACGCAGCAAAGATGATCTGCGACGGCGGGCGGCGGCGTTCGCGGCCTGGGCGGATGTGACGGGCGGGATGTTTGGCCGCAGCCCGGACTACATGAACGCGGCGCTGATGGCGGTGGCGGCGGCCAAGAAGCACTGGGGGCAGAAGGATCCGGTCTGGGGCCAGCGGGCGGAGGATATCTATCTGCGGTGCCGGCGGGAGGACTTGGCGCTGACGCACACGCTGGTGGTGCCGATGGTGGACCGCTTCAAGACGTTGGCGGAGCAGGAGCCGTACATCAACGCCGGAGTGGTGGAAGAGCAGGCCGACGGCATCGTGATCCGGGGTGCGCGTATCGTCGGGACCCTGGCCCCATTCTGCGACGAGAATCTGTCGTTCCTGATGCCGCCCATCTTGGCAGACGGCGAGGAGATCTATGGGCTGGGATTCCAGACGCCGGTCAACCATCCGGGGCTGAAGTGGATCTGCCGGGACACGTACGACTTGGAGCGCAGCCACTTCGACTATCCGCTATCGGGCCGGCTGGAGGAGATGGACACGGTCGCGGTGTTCGAGGATGCGTTCATTCCGTGGGAGATGGTGTTCGACTACCAGGACGCCGAGATCCACAACCGCACGGCTCCGGCGATGCATTTCTTCCAGTCGTTGGGGCATCACGTCCTGATCAAGAACATCAGCAAGACCAGGCTGCTCTTGGGCATCGCGCATCTGATGGCGGAGAGCAGCCAGATTAGCAAGTTCATCAATGTGCAGGAACGGCTAGGCGACATCGTGACCTGCCTGCAAACCATGGAGTCGTTGGCGATCGCCGCTGTCGAAGGGGCGGAGGAGGATCCGGAGAACGGACTGTTCTACGCCCATGAGCCCGCGATTCTCTCGGCGCTGCGGCTGTTCCCGGAGTGGTACGTGCGGATCATCGGGCACATCAAACAGTTGGGTGGGGGCGGCTTCATCGCCGCGCCGGATGAAGCAACGTTCGAGGCATTGGGGCAAGGGTTGGAGCGCTACTTCCGCGGGGCGGAGACGGACGCGCACGATCGAGTGGCGCTGTTCCGGCTGGCCTGGGATGTGGTGGGGTCATCCTGGGCGGGTCGTCAGGACCTCTATGAGCGCTTCTTCTTCGGCGACACACAGCGGCAGAAAGCGACGATGTACACGTTGTTCAACCTGGATGAGGCGGTGGCGATGGTGGGGCGGATTCTGCAGGAGCCAGAGGCCGGGACACCGTTCCCGGTGCCGAGTTTGGGGAGCTAGCCAAGTTCTCAGGGTCGAGGTTCCGGTGTGGCTACACTGGTTCAGGTGTGAGGAGAGGGTGTTGTGAGTCGATTCCTGCCGAAGCTCGCCCGAGACAAGAGGTCGCTGGACGCCGCCAAAGCGAAGCTGCTGGCGGCGAACGAACTGTTCCAGAATCTGGACGCGGCCGCAATGGCCGAGGTGAGCGCAATGACCGACGTCAGTACCTGCCCGGCCGGGCAAGTGCTGTTTGGGCCCGAGAACTCGGGGGAGGTCCTGTTCTTCCTGAAGAAGGGACACATCCAGATCTACAAGCTCAACGCCGATGGCAAGAAGCTGGTCCTGCACGAACTGAAGGCCGGTTCGTTCTTTGGCGAGATGTTCGTGCTGGGGCAGGGGATGGCTGAGAACTACGCGGAGGCGACGGAGGAGAGCCTGATCTGCGCGATGAGCCGGGCCGACGTGTACGCGCTGCTACGGGCGAAGCCGGAGGTCGCGATCGGCGTGATCGACCACTTGGCGGAGCGCGTCAAGAGCGCGGAGTCCCGCCTGGAGACGCTGGCGCACGAGGGACTTGAAGCGCGCGTGGCCCAAGTGCTGCTGCAGGAATGCGATTCGGAGGACATGTTCGTGCGGGGACTGAGCCAGCAAGATTTGGCGGAGCGAGTGGCCGCGACGCGGGAATCGGTAACGCGGATGCTGAATCAGATGGCGCGTAACGACCTGGTGAAGCTGGGGCGTCGGAAGATCGAGGTGCTGGACGTGGATGCGGTGCGGAAGCTGGCGGCGGAGTAGCGCCAAGCCCGGTTTGGAATGCAGTTCGATCCGAGAGATTCGTTAGTAAACGGCGCGCTCGAGCCCGGCGATGCGCTCGGTTTGACGTGCGCCACGACGCAGGAGCCGCGAGCGGGCGGTCGCGTAGGAGAGGGCGACGACAAAGACTGCTGCTTGCAGCAGGACGATTGTCGCGCCGGAGGAGGAGTCGACGAACCAAGAGAGGTAGGCCCCGAAGAAGCCCGTCAGCGTTCCGACGGCCAGAGCGATCACGAACATGCGGCTGAAGGAATCGGTTAGCAAGCGGGCGGTGACGGGCGGGATGACCAACGCCGCCGCGAGGAGGGTGACTCCCAGAACCTGCAGCGAGGCGATGACGGTGGCGGCCAGGAGCAGAGAGAAGACCCCTTCCACCGTGCGCACGGGAACGCCGTAGGCGCTGGCGACGTCGTGGTCGAAGGTGGTGAAAACGAGCTGCTTCCAAAAGACGAAAAGGGTGACGAAGACGAGGAGTAGGACAGCGGCGGTGATGGCGAGGTCGGTGTTGCTGATGCCGAGGATCTCACCGAAGAGGGCCGCTTCAAAGTTCCGCGTAAAGCGGCCACCGCGGCTGATGAGCAGTACCCCGACGGCGAAGGCGGAGGTGGTGATGATACCGACGGCGGCGTCGCCGCTGATCTGGCGTCGTTTGGATGCGCCGTTGATGAGGAAGACGGAGACCGCCCCCCAGACCGTGGCGCCGACGTAGAAGTTGATCCCCGCGACGAAAGAGACGACGGCGCCGCCGAAGATGCTATGCGCGAGGCCATGACCGATGTACGACAAACGCCGCAGCACGACGAAGACGCCGACAGCGGCGGTCAGCGCCCCGACGATGGAAGAGGCGACCATCGCGCGGACCATGAACTCAAAGTCGAACGGTTCGAACATCTCAGGGCCCATCCCGCAGTGAGACGGACTCGATGGAAGGGCTGTCGGAATCCGGGCTAGGCGCCGCCTCTTCGTCCCCGAACAGGGGGCCGAGGGATTCGAGATCGTCATCGGGGTGGTCAACGACGTAGACGCGATGACCTGTCCGCAGGACGAGCATCTCGGCGCCGTACACCTGTCGCAGAGTCTCGGGCGTGAGCACCTTTTCCGGCGCACCGTCGGAGATGATTTGGCCTTCGCCCAGGGCAATGAGACGCGGGAGGTGGGTGGCGACAGCGTTGAGATCGTGAGTCGTCAGCATGATGGAGGTGCCACTCCGGTTGAGCTCACCAAGTAAGTGTATAATTTCGTGGCGGGTCTTGATGTCGACTCCGGAGGTGGGTTCGTCGAGGAGGAGCAGATCCGGATCACCTATGAGCGCCCGCGCCAAAAAGGTGCGCTGCTGTTGGCCGCCGGACAGGGCGCGGATCGAACGGGTGCGCAAGTCACCGATGCCGAGCCGATCGAGGACTTGGGCGACGAGCTTCTTGTCGTGCACGCGTGCCCAGGGCCGCCAGCCCATCTCCCGCCAACGTCCCTGCAGGACGACCTGCTCCACGGTGATAGGGAAGTTCCAGTCGACGGTCTCTACTTGGGGGACGTAGCCGATGCGCGGCGCTCGGTCGTCGGCGGCGCGGTGGAGAGTGACATCGCCGGCGAAGCGGTCGATCTGTCCGAGGATGGCTCGCAGCAGCGAGGTCTTGCCTGAGCCACTGGGACCGACGACGCCGATGAACTCTCCACGGGAGACGCGGAAGGTGGCGTCGCGCAGGACGAGGGTGCCTTCGTAGCCGATGCTGAGGGCGTTGACGCTGACCAGAGCTTCGGCTCGGGCGCGGTCTGGAGGCGGGCCGTGGTGGATGGGGCGCGTGGGGTTCGATCGTTCAACCACGCTATTCCTCGGATACTAGCGACGAGAATTCGACGAACGAGATCCAGGTATCGCCGACATCGAAACCATCGAGCGCCGAAGCGTCGCCACCGAGAACCGTTGCTATCGTACGGACGTTCTCGACCATCATAGCGACGTAGGTGTTCTGCGGATCGCCGGGATCGCCGGGCAGGTCATCGTCGCGGAGGCTGCTGACCTGCACTGCGCCGGCTTCGTCGGCGATGATGTCGAGCACTTCACTGCGGAAGACTTCGGAACCGAAGATGGCTGGGACCTGGGTCTCTTGAAGTTGCCGCAACAAACGGGCGACCTCGCGGGGCGACGGCTCGGAGAAGTCGGACGGCTGAATCGCGCCAATGATCTCCAGGCCGTAGCGCGATCCGAAGAAAGGGAAGGAATCGTGGTAGGTGAGGAGCTTGCGGTTGGGCTCGGGGATAGTGGCAAGGACTTCGAAGAAACGGTCGTCCATGGCGGTTAGCCGCGATTCGAAGGCCTGGAGGTTCGCGTCGTAGTAGGCGGCACCCTCGGGATCGATCTCCTTGAGGGCGTCCGCGACGATCTGGGCGTAAGCGAGGGCGAGGTTGGGAGCGGTCCAGAGATGCGGGTTGGGGTTGCCGTCGTTCGCCGGGAAGGAGAAGTCGAAGACGTACTGGTCGGGCGTGATGGCTTCGTCGCCGAGGAGGACAAGGGGGACTGAATCAGGCGCTGTGGTGCGGGCGAGCTCCAAAGTGGGAAGCTCGAGGTTGAGACCGTTGATGATGATGAGGTTGGCTTCCGCGAGGTCGCGGGCAGCGGAGGGCGGGGGTTCGAAGGTGTGCGAGTTGGTTCCTTCCGGCACGAGCGTGGTGAGAGCAATGCGGTCGCCGCCCACGCCTTCGATGATGCTGCGGAGCGGCGCGACGGTGGTGACGACGCGGAATCTGGCGTCGGTGTCGGGCGCATCAGCCCCGTTCGAATCCTGAGTGGCTGCTTCGCTGGAGAGAGATTCGGAATCGTCGCCGCCGGTGCAGGCCGCAGCGAGGAAGGCGGCCGTGATCGCAACGGCCACAAGCCCAAGGAGCCGCTGTCTCTTGAAGCCGAACATCCAACCACACCTCCCAGACGGGATGCCATTGCCCCCACGCCGCCCGAGAATACCCGCCATCATTCCCACTTGCAACTGTTTGCAACAAGGTTTCGTCACGGTGAACGGATCAAATTGGTGAAATTTCGGGCGAGAGGAACTATCCTGTGCAAATACTCGCGTCGTGAACCGAAGCGCCTGCTTGAAAGCTCCCATCTGGAGGACTCTCGATGAACCGATACAACCCCCGTGCGCCTGAGCACTGGCCCATGGACCGCCCCAGCCCCGACAACGGCTGGCGGCCACCCGCGGGCCGGGCGGTGATCTCGGCGGACGACCATGTGATCGAGCCGCCGCATCTGTGGCAAGACCGGATGCCGGAGCGGTTCCGCGATACCGCCCCCAAGTTGTGGTACGACGACACGGGATACCACCTGGAGATCGACGGCCGGTCCTTTGATACACCGGGCTTGAACAGCCACCTGGTGGAAGGCCGCGCGGGGATGTCCGATCAGGCCGAGCGCATGAAGGACATGGACATGGAGGGCGTGGACATTGGCTTCGTCTTCCCGCAGAAGGCCCTGGGCCTCTTCGCGATGGAAGACAAAGAGCAGATGGTCGCCGCGTACGACGTGTACAACGAGTGGCTGGCGAACTGGTGCACGTACGACTCCGACCGGCTGTTCGGGATTGGCGTGCTGCCGACGATCTTCGAGCCAGAGGCGACGGCGGACTACATCCAGAAGCTCAAGGGCTGGGGCTTCAAGGCCATGGAGATCCCGTCCTACCCACGCGACGTGCGCTACAACTCGTCGAAGATGGAACCGATGTGGCAAGCGATCGAGGAGAGCGGCATCGCCCTCTCGTTCCACATCGGCGAAAACCTGATCACCGGCGGCGCGGGGGCGTTGGGAACGTTCCTGCTGTCGCAATTCCAGTCATTCCGAAAGCTGTACGGGCTGTTGGCGTTCTCAGGACTCTTCGACCGACACCCGGAGTTGAAGGTGATCTTCACTGAGGGCGGCATCGGCTGGGCCCCGACGGCCATGTTCGACGCGGACCGCCTGTACCGCGAGTTCGAGAGCGAGATGCGGCCGCAACTAGCGCACCTGCCCTCGTACTACTGGTGGCAGAACTGCTACGCGACGTTCATGGACGACCCGACGGGGATCCGGGAGATGGAATACATCGGCGCGGACCACGCGATGTGGACGTTCGACTACCCGCACCCGGAGAGCACGCTGGGCGAGAGCCGTCGCATCCTGAAGGGCATCTACGATGCGCTGCCGGAAGACCAGGCGAACATGATCGCGGGAGGTACCGCGGCCAAGATCTGGAAGATTGAGGACGTGGCGGCGCGAGTCGCGGTGAAGCGTGAGGCGCAAGAGGGCGCGGCGGTTGCTGGTGGAGACTAGTGTCGGCCGGGACTAGCGCCAGCGGGGACTAGTACCCGGGCCACCAAATTTGGAATCAGCGTTCTGAATCAGCGAAGCCCCTCCTCCGGAGGGGTTTCCTGCTGCCTGGGCGCGCGTCTCTAATCTGCGTGGGGTTGGCCGAAGAACGTCTCATGGACGCCATAGAGATCAGCGTGGACGTGCGTCGCCCCCATGTCGGCGAGGCGCTGGGCCTTGTCGCCTTCGGCGATGGCGATCACCGCCTTCATGCCAGCGCTGACACCGCAACCGACGTCGGTCGCGTTGTCGCCGACGAAGACGGCCTCCATGGCCGGGATGTCGAGAGCGGCGAGGGCGTGCAAGGCGGGGTCGGGATGGGGCTTGGCGTGGCCGGCGGTGTCTTGGCCGACGATGACATCGAAGTGATGCCCCCAGTCGACGCCGTCGACGCCAGCACGGCCGCCGCGCTCAATGCGGTTGGTGACGAGGGCGACGCGCATGCCCGCCTCGCGGACGAGTTCAAGCAGGCGCTCCGCATGCGGGAGGGGCTCCGCCTTGGGCGCCCATTCCGTGTAGAAGACTTCGAGAAAACCGTCGTAGAAAATCTCCGTCTCTTCTTCGGACATGCCGAGGACTTCGCGGCAGATCTGCCGCATAGTGCGGGTCGCGAGGGCGAGATGGACGTCATCTGGGCTGAGTTGATGCCCGGCACGCTGGAGCATCATCGAGCCCGCATCGGCGACGAGGCTGTTGGAATCGAGCAGAGTCCCGTCCATGTCGAAAAGGATGGCGCGGACGCCGCTGTCAAGAAGTCCGGTCATATTTGGTTGTGCTCCTGTTCCGACGAGTGGAGAAGTAGATCGCTCACGGCATGGAGGTTGGCCCGCAGGTGGGAGGCACCGAGAGCGGCAAGACGCGTGGCCTTGTCGCCGTCGGCGATGGCGACAACGGTGGGAATGCCGGCATCGACCGCACAGTTGACGTCGGTTTCGTTGTCGCCGACGAAGATCACGTCGCTCGGGGCCATGCCCAGGAGGTCGAGGGCGTGGAGGGCGGGAGCGGGATGGGGTTTCGGGTTGGGCGTTGTGTCATGGCCAACGACGAACTCGAAGATCCCATGCCAGCCCGCCGCCTCGATCCCTTGCTGCGCGCCCCACTCGCTGCGGTTGGTGACGAGGGCGACCGTGACGTCGCGAGCACGAATCTCGTCGAGGAGCGCATCCGCGGGCGCGATCGTGGGCGCATCCTTGAGGTAGTGGTCGTACATGAGCGGGCGCAGGTCGGTGAAGAACTCTCGCTGCTCGTCGTCGGAGATGCCGAACCAGAGTTCGAGGGCGTTCTCCAAAGTGCCGGAGCCGAGATACTCCACGATCTCGTGCGGGTCCTTCTGGTAGCCACGTTGAGCGAGCAGATCACTGATGGCGAGACTGGTCTGGAAATTGGAATCGACGAGGGTGCCATCGAAGTCGAAGAGGACGGCGCGGACACCCTCTCCCAACGAACCCGCCTCGAGCAGACCCGGCATCGTCAAACTCCCAAGAGCAGTGCGCGAACGGCGAGAAGATCGTCGCAGAAATGCGTCGCGCCCGCTTCGCGCATGAGGTCGATGGACTTCGGACGAGTTGACGAAAATCCTGGGACGGCGATTCCGGCGCGGAGTTTGGCGTTGACGGCGCAGCCCATGTCGGCGGGGGAGTCGCCGATGAGGACGGCTTCGCCGGGTGGAACGCCCAGGTGACGGAGGGCATGCAGCGCGGGGGCAGGGCCGGGCTTGCCTTCATGGGTCGTGTCGGCGCCGACGACGATGCCGAAGCGCTCTTCCCAGCCCATGACCTCAACCACGGCGCGCCCCAGCTCTTCCACCTTGTTCGTGACGAGCGCGATCGGCAGCCCTCGATCGCGCAGGGAGTCGAGGAGCGCCTCCGCACCGGAGATTGCCTTGGTTTCGGGGACATACTCCGCCGTGTAGATGCGGAGGTACTCCTGGTACATGGTGCGCGCTTCATCGCGGTCGACGCCGAGTAGTGCCATGTAGGTGTCGACGAGCGGCGGGCCAAGGTGAGGGGCGAGTTGGTCCACGCTGACGTCGTGGCCGAAGGCACTCAGGGCCTCGCAAGCGGCGGCGGCGACCTGAGCTTCAGAATCGACGAGGGTGCCGTCGAGGTCGAAGAGGACGGCGCGGAGATGGGAGAAGTCGTCGGTCGAGTCACGCTCCTTGAGGGATCGGGCTCGCTCCGCCGCCGTCTGTGCCAAACGCATGATCATTCGAGCCGCTGCCTTACTCAGGTTGTGAGCTGCCTTACTCGCGTTGTGATCAGCGTAGGCAAGAAGGAGCGATGGAAACATTGCCCAGGAAGACAGTCGTGCGGTTCAGGTTGAGGCGATTCAGGACGAGGGGGATGGCAGGGCGATGGTCCATTGCGCCGAGGGGTGATCGGATTCGCGTATTGCGCCCACGAGACGCCCCGCCAGTTCGAAGCGGACCTGCAAGGCGGCACCCGGCATCGTGCAGTTGTTCGCGGTGGGCGTCTCCGCCAGCGAGACGGCGTCCTTAAGGGCGGCGGTCAGGACATCGAGTTCGAGGCCGATGGTGGCGGCGGCTTCAGGCAACGTGAGCAGGGAGGGTTGTGTGGTCATGATGGCTCCAATGATCGGCTCGCTACGCTGCTTCATCACCCACGCTTCGACGGATCGCATCGCGATTGGCGCGGTCAATTAGACGATAGGCGATATAGAAGTAGAGGGCATTGACGGGCCAACTGACGACGCGGCTGAAAATCAGGTAGCCATCCGTGTCGAGCCCATCGAGCAGGAAGATGCGGGCGACGCCGGTCGTGAGGTCTTTGGCCGCCAGTAACAGCGTGGCGATGACGAAGACTCGGTCGGTGGCTTTGAGATGGCTGCTGAAGCGGGGGAAGACTTCGCAGACGACCATGCCCATGATGGGCCGGCCGACGGCGACGGAGATCAGCGCGACGAGGACGGTGATCCCATCGCCAATGGGGTCGCTGGATAGGTAGGCCTTCTCTGAGTCAAGAACGAGGCCGGCGACGGCCGATCCCGAGACGATGAGTAATCCAGCCAGCGCGATCCAAGCGATGACGCCTTTCTTGCGTCGACGATTGAGCCAGAAGACCACGACCGCGGCGGCGAAGCCCAGCCCGATGGCGAGCTGGGACGAGGCGACCTGCCTGGTCCCCCAGAAGATGAGAACGGGAAGAATGCTCCAATAAAGGGCGGGGTCGACGCCGCCTTGTTCGGCACGGCTCGCTTCGACGCGGTCCAGGGCTTCTCGACGTCGGCGGCGGCGCGCAGCAGGGTCGTGCTGGGTCGCCTCGTCGTCGGCATCGGAATCGGAATCGGATTCGGGGTCGTCGGTGTCGAGTGCCATTGTGGTTAGAATACGCTCCGCGCGCGGGTCACGACGCTAGTGGAAGATCAGAAGCGTAACGTCAGGCTCCAGGCTCGCGCGTGACGTGGTTCGAGGTGTTGTGATGGTCCGTCTCTCTTCTCTCCCCCAGGCCGAAGCCGAAGGCCTGGGCAACATGCCAATGCCGGAATATGAGCCAACGTCGTTGGTGGAAGCGCCACCGTTGAGCGAGGCACGCGTCGCGCTGATCTCGACGGCGGGGCTGCATCGGGCCGATGACCGGCCTTTCCTGCCGGGGGCCAACGACTTCCGCGTGATTCCGGGCGATGTCGATTTCGCGGATTTGCACCTCTCGCATGTGAGCGTCAACTTCGACCGCAGCGGGTTCCAGCAAGACGCCAACACGTTGTTCCCGCTGGAACGCCTGCGGGCTCTCGCGGGGGCGGGCGAGATTGGCTCCGTGGCGGACTGGCACTACTCCTTCATGGGGGCGACGAGCCCCGAGAAGATGGAGGAGACGGGTGGGCAGGTCGCGAAGCTGTTGCGGGAGGACGGGGTGACATCGGTGCTCTTGGTGCCCGTTTGACCGCTCTGCACGCGCGCCGTGGGCGGGCTTGGACACATCATTGAGCGGACGGGGCTGGCAACCACGCAGATCAGCTTGATCCGTGAACACACCGAGAAGATCCAGCCGCCGCGTGCGCTGTGGGTGCCATTCGATCTGGGGCGACCGTTTGGCGTGCCGAACGATGCGGACTTCCAGACCGACGTACTGCGGAGCGTCCTGGGGCTGCTAGAGCAGTCCGGCAAGCCACTGATGGCGGACTACGAGCGGGAGGCGCCGAGCACGCCGGATGATCCGGGGGCATGGTCGTGCCCGGTGCAGATCCCGGCGCCAGCGCCGGAGACGGAGCTGGAAGCCCTGACCCAGAGTCTGCTGAGCGAAGTCCGCCTCCTGCACCCCTGGTACGACGAGGGACTGAAGGCCCGGGGGCGGACGGCGTTCGGGGTGACGGGGAAGGATGTGGGCGCGGTAGAGGAGATGGCGACGGTCGTGACGGAGGCGGCGTCGGGGGCCGAGGTGTCGCCGGACGGGTACATTCAGGAGATGCCGCTGCTGCTGAAGTACATCGCGGATGATCTGAAGACCTTCTACTACGAGGCGGCCGCCGCGCAGCCCGGGGCCACACCGACGGTGAAGGACCTGAACGACTGGTTCTTCACGGGCACGCGGCTGGGGAGCGATGTCCTCTACCAGCTGGTGGAGCAGTTCGGGTCACTGGGCCGAGCCGTGATTCCCATCGAGTACGCCCGCGCGTCGGAGTAGCGGAGATCGACCAGTCGGTGTGGTCATTTCTGACTAGTCATTCCCTAGATCCGGCGATGATTCAGACCGGGCTGCGCAATCTCGATGCACTCCAGGCGCTCTCAACGGCGGCGCCGCTGGCCGATGCGCTGGCACGCGAGTTGCAGCGGCGGCATCTGGAGCTGCAGGCGGCCTGTGTATCAGATTGTGGTCGAGACGGCCTCATGGGGCAGGGCGGATTGGGTTACGCTCGCGCCCATGACGATTCAGTTGATCCCAGCCGCGATTGCGGTGTTCATTGGGCTGATCGCGTCGGGCGCGGTGGACACCACGTACGACGGCGGGGGCACGCACGGGCTGTTCTGGGCGGCGTTCGCGCTGAGTGTCGTCATCGTGGTGCGGGACACGCTGTTGGGCGGGACCTTTCTTGTTCGCCGGGAGCGACGTGAGCTCCTGGACCGGTCGCCTCTGCAACTACGCGAGGGACGCTTACAAATCCGGATCTGGCAGTTCGAACCCGTGGCGACGACGCTGGCGATCATGCTGGGGTTGCTGGCGAGTCAGGCCGTCGACATGCGGGCGGATGGGAACCTGGCCACGGGCGGTGTGACGGGCGGGGTCTGGGCGGCGTTCGCCTTGAGCTTGTTTCTGACGATCGGCGGCCGGATGAGTCCGCGTCCGGGGAAGCGGCGGCGGCGACAGCGGGAGCGCGAGGAGCAGCGCGAGCAACGACGGCAGCAGCGTCAAGAGGCGCGCCAGGCGGGAGCGGAGCAGTGGGACGAGGTGGGCGACGAGATTGAAGCAGGGGTGGAAGCGATCTTCGACGACTTGCAGCGGCGGTTCCGGGAACGCCGGAGACCAGATCCCTCCTGACGATCCCGACAACCAGGCGCGGGCGCTTCAGAAGAGGGGATCGAGCGGGTCCCCCGGATCGAACGGTGAGGTGAACGCCACCCCGGCGGCCTCGAGGTCCCCAGTGAGATCTTCGCCGCTGGGCCGAGCGCCGTCCTCAAGCCATTGTCTGATTTCGACGAAGAGGGCGAGGCTTTCGGCGGTCGAGAAGTTGCAATGCCCCGCGTGGCGAACGGCGCGTTGGACGAGATTGTCCTGGTCACCCTGGGCACGCACTCGACGGGCATAGGCCTGGTCGAGAGAGATAGGGGTGAAGAGGTCGCCCGTGCCTTTGATGGTAAGTAGCGGCACCTTGAGGCGGCCCGTCGCCGGTCCAAGGGCAGGATTGTCACGCGCGCCGGGAGGCGGAGCGAAGCGAATCACCTGGTCGTTGAGGCCCAACAGATCGACGCCGGACTCGGGCACCGCAGTGTAGACAGTCGAGCGGGTGTCGAAGGCGACGGAGGAGGCGTTGTGCTGGATGGTGGCGCCGTCGCTGAGCGATTGTCTGGAGGCGAGGACATCCGGCCAGACGATTGCGCCGAGCTGAAAATTGGTCCGCCACTGTGCGGCGAGGCCTTCGACGAACGCCCAGCGGTCGCCGCCGGTGAGTTCGCGGACGACGGCGACGAATTGCTCACCCGCTGGGGTGAGGGAGAGGCCGCCCTCGCCGTCGGGGCCGCCGAGCTGCGCCCCCCAGTCGACGAGCGTCTGAGCGTCACCGGCAGGGGGCGGCTGCCCAATGAAGTAGAGGGCGAGCGCGTGGAAGGAGGCGATGTAGTCGACCTGCTCGGCGTTGGAAAGCGCTCCGCACAGCGCGACCGCACCGTCGATCTCGTCCGGGAACTCCTGGGCCATGAGTTGGGCGGTCGCGCCGCCCATGGAGCCTCCGGCGCAGATAGTGAGCTCGGGCGGGCCGAACTCCTCGATGAAGAGGTCCTTCGTGCGGAGGAGGTCGTCGACGCCGAGGGCGGGGACGAAGCCGTTGGCGCTGTAGGTGCTGGTGGCCCAGGCGAGACCAGCGGGGAGCAGGACTTCGCGGAAGGGGAGTTCGTCGAAACCGAGATGCGGCTGGAAGCCGGTGCCGGTGTCGTTGAGTCCACCGAAGCCGTGGGCCCAAAGGACGAGAGTGCCCCGCCAATTGGGCGGCACCTCCATGCGATAGGCCGCACCTTCGTGCAGCCCAAAGCGGACCGTGGAGCCGAACATGGGCTCGAAGGCAGGATCCTCAAGCGTGCAATCGGCACAGCGCCGGTCGGGATCGAGGAGGCGGCGCGGCTGGGGGAGCGGTTGAGGAGGATCAGGGGCATCCGCGGCGGGTCGGGACGCGGCCTGCGCCTGGGCTCCGTCGTCGACGATCGCCTGCTCGTCTGGATTCTGGGTCTGGGACTGAGGACTGGGAGCCCGGTCGCCGGAATCATCGGCAGCAGGGGATTCGATGACGGGAATGGAGCCTTGGCGTTCATCGTCGCCACAGCCGACCAAGACCAGTCCGACGGCGCCGAGGGATGCCCGCGTCGCCGCGCGGAGGAAGGTGCGTCGATCAAGGGAACGCACGGTGAGAGGCCGCCAGTTTCGCGAGCGGTGCTGCATCGAACCTCCGGACGAACTCCCGCGCGCTAAGCCTTCATCTCTGAACCTAGACACCGGTCTAGGCGGGCGTCTCTGAACCTAGACGCCAGTCTAGGCGGGCGGGTTCCGGACGTTCGATCGGAGCGGGAGGCCGCCGAATCGAAGGAGAGGTTCCGTCTTGCTGCTCCGGATCGACTCGCGTACATTCCTTCTGGCCCGCAGTCCGGCAATTTCGCTGGATTTGACGGTGTCTCAACCCTGAGGGAGTGACCCTGCGATGAAGATCCACGAGTACCAGGCGAAAGAGCTGCTGGCCGATCACGGGGTCCCGGTGCCGAGAAGCCAGATGGTCACCAAGATTAGCGCCGTCAAGGCCGCGGCCGCGGATCTCGGTGGCAAGGTGGTCGTGAAGGCACAGATTCACGCCGGCGGCCGTGGCAAAGGCCGCGTGGTCGACGAACAGAGCGGCACCGCCAGCATGTACAAGAAGATCGAATCCGCGCCGCGCAAGAACGAAGGCGCCGTGAAGGGCGCCCGCGTGGGCGGTGTGCGGCTGGCGAATAACCCCGATCGGGCGGTGGCTGAGGCGCGCAAGATCCTGGGAAAGTTCCTCGTCACGCACCAGACGGGACCGGAAGGGAAGAAGGTTCAGCGGCTGCTGATCGAGGAGCAGCTCTCGATCGCCGATGAGTACTACGCGGCGGTCCTGATCGACAGTGCGCTTGGACAGCCGGTCTTGATCGTGTCGACCGAGGGCGGTCAGGCGATCGAAGAGGTGGCGGAGAAGAACCCGAAGGCGATCGTGCGCTTGCCGATCGATCCGGACGCGGGACTCCCTCCGTACAAGGCGCGGGAGTTCGCCAAGCAGACGATGAAGATGCCGCACGCCACGATCCTGCAGGCTGGGGCGTTCTTCTCCGGCCTCTACGACGCGTTCCTGAAGAGCGACGCGACGATGGTGGAAGTGAATCCGTTCGTGATCACCAGCGCGAACCGCGTGATCGCCGCGGATGCGAAGGTGACGTTCGACGACAGTGCCGCGTTCCGGCAGTCCCATGCGGAGCTGCGCGACAAGTCGGAAGAGGACGCGATGGACATCATCGCGGAAGAGGCCGGGATTGGGTCCTACATCAAGCTGGACGGCAATATTGGCTGCATGGTCAATGGTGCCGGATTGGCGATGGCGACGCTCGATACGATCACGCAGGCTGGCGGGGCGCCGGCGAATTTCTTGGACATTGGCACGGTCAACCAGGTGGAGCGCGTGGTGGACGCGCTGCGGATCATCAACATGGACAAGGATGTGAGCGCGATCCTGGTGAACATCTTTGGCGGTATGGCGCGAGTCGACATCGTGGCGGCGGGGGTGATTGAAGGGGTGCGCCGGTTGAAGATCAAGCATCCGGTGGTGCTGCGGCTGAACGGGTCGAACCTGGCGGAGGGGTTGAAGCTGCTGGATGAGTCCGGGATGGAATTCATCACCGCCGACGACTTGGGCTCGGCGGCGCGCAAAGCCGTCAAAGCGGCGAAGGGCTAGCGCAAGCGCTGAGCCCTGGGACTGAAGGCCGAAGAATACGCAGTGAGCCGGACGGAGAGAGACAGATGAGCATCCTGGTCAACAAGAATACGCGGGTGATGGTGCAGGGCTTGGGGGGCGAAGGGCAGAACCAGATCAAACGGTCGTTGGAGTACGACACGAACGTGGTCGCCGGGGTGCACCCGTCGTTCCGGGGGGGCGACAAGTTTGAGGGCTTCCCCGTGTACGACACCGTGGCGGAGGCAGTGCGGCGGGCAAAGCCGAACGTCTCGATCATCTTCGTGCCAGCGCCGGGGGCGGCGGACGCGATCATGGAGAACCTGGCGTCGGAAGTGCCGCTGGTGATCTGCATCACGGAGAACGTGCCGGTTCACGACATGGTGCGCGTCAAGGCGGCGTTGGCCGACAGTAAGAGCCGCCTGATTGGCCCGAACTGCCCCGGCATCATCACGCCCGCCGCGAACTGCCGGGTGGGAATCATGCCGACGGCGGTCTTCAAACCGGGGCGCGTGGGCGTGGTATCGCGGTCGGGGACGCTAGTGTACGAGGCCGTCGATCAGTTAACCCGAGTGGGGCTGGGCCAGTCGACATGCTTGGGGGTGGGCGGCGATCCGATCATTGGGACGTCGCAGGTGGAAGCGCTGGAGATGTTCAACGAGGACAAGGGCACCGACGCCGTGGTGCTGATCGGCGAGATCGGCGGAACGGCGGAGCAGGCGTCGGCGGCGTACATCAAGCGGCACATGAAGAAGCCGGTGGTGGCGTTCATCGCCGGGGCCAGTGCACCTTCCGGCCGTCGCATGGGGCACGCAGGGGCAATCATCGAGGGGAAGAGCGGCACGGCGGCGGCCAAGATCAAGGCGCTGTCGGACGCGGGCGCGGTGATTAGCCGGAGCCCTGCACGCATCGGTGTGACGATGGAGAAGCTGCTGCGCCAGAAGAAGCTGATCAAATAGACGTCTCGATCAAATCAAAGGCCGCTGACTGACTCAGAGTCAGAGATGCTTGGTCTCCGTGCCGAGTTCGACCTCAAGTCTCTGCGCGAGCAGTCCTCGGTGACATCGAGCGACCTCCGGTTCGACGCAGAGCAAGCAACAACGCCCCGCTCGGGCAAGAGCAACGATCTCCGCGAGCTCGGTGGTGCGATCGTCGAGGACCTTTAGATAGCGTTGGCCGAACGCGGCGAAGCCCTCCGCGGTCTGCAGCTGTTTCCGAAGATCCTTCGGCACCCCGACAGACCGCAGGTGGTGATAGCGCATCCCGGCGTTGCTCACGGCATTGCCCAGGGCAGTCTTGGAGAAACCCTTTTTGTGGCTGATCGCCGTGTAGCGAACGTCCACCAGGTCCGTTACATCGGCTTGAGCCAAGGTTTCGAGGAAGCCTTCGAGTTCTCTGCCTGCATAGCCGATCGTGAGAAGGGGCACCGGGTCTCCTTAGCCGCTTGGGGCGGACTCCTGAGCTGAGCGCAATTGGTCGAGGTGGCGGCCCGCGGCTCGCTCGGCAAGCCAACGGTGCAGTGGTAAGACGAAGAGACGAGCGCCTTGGATGTCGGTTTGGGCGCGCAGGACGAGCCAAGTCTGGTCTTCACTCTCCACGGCGAATTCGTAGCGGCGGAGGATGGAGTTGGTGAAGCGCTCGCTCTCCGAGCGATAGGTGAGCAATTGGTCGGGCAGGGCTTCGACAAGGGAGAGACGGTGGGGCGCCTCCTGGGTGCCCTGCCGGACGCTGCGCCGCCACATGGCGCCGACAACGCCGGGCTCACCGCCCACCAGGTCAACGGCGATGGTGCCGGGGAGCCACATGACGCGTCGGGTGGGGTTGGAGACAAAGTCGTAGAGGTCCTCGATGGGCTGATCGACGAGGATCCGGGCCGTGACTTCGATCGTGCGGCCAGGCATCAAATGTCCTGGTCCGCGGAGCTGGCGTGGGCCGTCAGGGGACGGGGGACAGAGCGCTCGATTGCGTCTTTCAGGGCTGCGAGGTCCCGAAGCGGAACTCGTTGGCGGGAGTGTCTCAGGGGCGGGATGAGGAACGCGAGCGTGGCGCGCCAGCGAGAGAGCCGCACCAACCCTTGGAGCGTGACCCGTGTCTGCGCAGGACCCAAGCGGCTGATGCTCGTTTCCTCTTCAATGTCGGCAGGGCCACCCAAGGTCTGCGAGGTGAAACAGCTTCCGGGCGAGACCTGCATGAGTTGCAGAGGAACACGGCGGTTTCCCAAGAGACCGTGGACCCGGTCATGCATCTCGTATTCGTAGCGCGCTCCCACGGTTAGGGACTCACCGAAGACGAGCTCGACGGATCGTGCGGCGTCTCGCCAGGTGGGGATGTTGCGATGGTCGCTGAGGAACGACCAGACGGCGTCACCAGGTCGTTCGATGACGATCTCGGCTTCGAACTCGTAGGACGCCTGGTAGCCAAGGGACACGGCTCAGCCCTTCAGTGGCGCGCCAGCAGTGCGCAGTGCGCGTCACTAGTGCGCATCAGTCAGGCGATCCTACCCGACGAGTCCGGGACCCAGAGGCTAGGCAGCCCCATCCGGATTCGGCAGCAGTTCGATGAGTTCGCGATAGACCTCACGACCGATATTCCCGTCACGGACGAGGCTGTTGCCGTGGAGCCCGGTGACATAAATGACCAGCTCCCATTCGACGCCCGCGCTGTCCGCGGCGCGACGGATGACATCGGCCCCGGCACGGGCTTCGGAGTCGTTGATGCCAGCGATAATCAGAAGCGGAACGTTTAGAGCAGCGGCCCCAACGGCGCCATCGAAGCCGAAGAAGATGGCGGGAGCAGAGATGGTGACGACGCCGTCGACGCGCGGGTCGTCCGCAGCGACGACGAGGAGACTGGTGCCGCCCATGCTGGCGCCGACGCCGTAGATCTTTGCGGCCCCGTTGTCCTGGGCGAAGTCGATGGCCGCAAGCCAGTCGAGCGAGATCTGCTCGAGCGAGCCGTTGGGTGAGTCGCCGTGGTCGCGGAAGTCCCAGGCAAGGATGGAGTAGCCATCGTCGTGGAGCTGGTCATCAAGAGCGCCCCAGCCGTCGCGGGAGTCGCGGAGCTGATGGGCGAGGAGCACCCAAATATCTCCGGCAGGAAGCAGGGTGGCGGTGAGGAGGAGGCCGTCGTCGGTGCGGAGGGTGACGGTTTCCGGGTCGCCTTTGACGATCGGCGGGCGGGCGCTTTGGTCCTCCGGAGGAGCGGTGTCTTGTGCCGTCGCTGATGCGCTGGGCTCGGTCTGTTGCGCGGCGTCCAGCGGATCGGTGGACTCGTCAGTAGTGGGCTGCTCTGCGGGAGACTGCTGGTCCGGAGCCACTTCGCCTATCGCTTGCTGCGGCTCGGCCTCTGCCTGCTCCGGCTCTTCCTCCACGGGGCCTGGGTCGATGGAGGCGAGAGCGGCTTGATCGGCCGGGTCGAGGGCGAAATCGACGAGGCGCCGGCGGACCTGGGAGCCGAAGGTGGGGCTCTGGACGAGCGTCGTGCCGTGTAGTTCGGTCTCGAGGATGACGAGGCGGGAGGGTGGCACAGCGGCGGCTTGGTAGCGCCGCGAAAAGTCCGGCGCAGCCATGTCGAAGTTACCGGCGATGAAGAGCTTGGGGACGGTCACGCGGTCGAAATTCTCGAGGGCATCGAGTCCCTTGAAGCGGTTGGGGCTAGAGACGGCAGCAGCAGCCTGGATCTCCGGCCGGTCGGCCGCGACCTGCATGAGGCTGGTGCCACCCATGCTCGCACCCATGCCATAGATGGTGCCGGCGCCCTGCTCGATAGCCCAATCGAGGGCGGCGTTCCACTCTCGCCAAATGTTGAGAACCGACTCGCCCTTGGTATCGGTTTCGCAGCTGTCCTCAGCAACCCCGTGGCAGCGGAAGTCCCACGTGAGGACGGCGAATCCGGCAACGACCAAGTCATCACGCAGGGAATCCCAGTCGCGGAGGTTGCCGGTGAATTGGTGGCCGAGGAGGACCCAGGTTTGGAGTTCGTCGATGGTGTCCTGGGTGAACTCGGCGGGGAAGATGTAGCCATCGTTGGCTTCGAGTTGGAATTCCTCCGTTTCGACGCCACCGCCAGCGCTACTACAAGCCGCCGCGATCACCCCGAGAACGAGCAACAGCGTGGCCAGCGCGGCCCAGCGCGGAACTCGTAGTCGTGTGGGAACGGGCGAGCGGAGTGGCATGGAGGGGTCCTCACCTTCGCGGGGGAGCGTACTGGGCGATCGTACTCAGGATATGCGCGAGTTGCCGTTGCGCAGCACTCCGTCGTCGCAATCCGGCAGTGCGCGGCCCCCAACACCATACCGAGGTCCATCGTGGATACGCGGGAGCAACCGTGAGAGATGCACGGAGAATCGACCGTGCCGGGGGAGCATTGCTAGTCTTAGCGTGGAGGGTTCGCATAGTGGCCTAGTGCGCCCGCCTGCTAAGCGGGTTTCGGGGTAACCCGATCGAGGGTTCGAATCCCTCACCCTCCGCCACTGAACCACTCCAAAGCGCGGTGGCCGCTCTGTTAGCCGGAGCGGCGAAGCCGCGTGCCGCGGACGTAAGAGCAGCTGCTCCGGCAGAGACTGACAGGCAACAAGGATGAGCACTTACTACATCTGGACGGTGGGCTGTCAGGTCAACGTCGCGGACAGCGGCAAGTTGGCGGCGGGCCTGCGCCGGCTGGGCTGGGAACCGACCGACGCCGCCGATCACGCTGACTTCATCGTGCTCAACACCTGCGCCGTGCGGCAACAGGCCGAGGACAAAGCCGCGAACAAGCTGGAATCGATCAAGTTCCTGCGCGAGAAGAACCCCGACCTGCGGGTGGCGGTGATGGGGTGCACGGTGGGCCCGCGCACCGACGAGCTGGAGGCGCGCTTCCCGTTCGTCGACGTGTTCGCGCAGCCGCAACAGTTCGACAAGGTGATCTCAGTTCTGGACATGCCCGACGACGACACCGGCGGCGAGTTCTGGCCGTCCGTCTTCCCGGACGGCGATTCAGAGAGCAAGGCGGGGAGCGCGTTTGCCTACGTGCCCGTGATCGAAGGGTGCGACAAGTTCTGCACCTACTGCATTGTGCCGCTGCGCCGGGGCCGGGAACGGAGCCGGCCAATCGCCGAGGTGCGGCGAGAGGTGGAGGCGCATGTCGCTAGGGGCGTACATCAGGTGACGCTGCTGGGGCAGACCGTGGAGGCCTACGGCAAGGACCAACCGGCGGTTGTGGCAGGGACCGAGCATGCTGATTTATTCGATCTGATGCAGGCGATCCACGACATCGAGGGACTCTCGCGAATCCGGCAACTGACGTCGTACCCACCGGATATGACGGATCGGATCTTGGAGGGGATGGCCGCGCTACCCAAGGTCTGCGAGTCGTTCTCTTTGCCGGTACAGGCCGGGGACGATGCAACGCTGGCGGCGATGCGGCGCGGGTACACCGTGTCTGAGTTCGTCAGCCGCGTGGAGAAGATCCGCCAGCTGATGCCGGAGGTGGGGATCAGCACGGACGTCATTGTCGGATTCCCCGGCGAAACCGAGGCGCAGTTCCAAAACACCCTGCGGCTGTTAGAGGAGTTGCGCTTCGACAAGGTTCACGTCGCGGCCTACAGCACCCGGGCCGGGACCTTCGCCGCCAAACGCCAGCCGGACGACGTGCCCCAGGCGGTGAAAATGGAGCGGCTGCACGCGATCGAGGCGATGCAGAAGGCGATCGCGTTTGCGATCAATCACGAGCTCTGGGGCCGCACACTGCCGGTCCTGGTGGAGGGGATGAAGCCGGGTCGCGAGGCGGGTGTCGAGCAGGTAACAGGACGCACACGCACGGCGAAGCTCGTGCACTTCGACGCCGCATCCGGTGCGCATGGCATGGGTGACCTCGTGGATGTCCGGATCACGCACACGCATCCCTGGTCGCTGCGGGGCGAGGTGGTGCCGCAAGCCACTCCGGTGTCAGCAGGGTTGGCGCACTAGCCAGCCCTGCGCTGCGAGCGCGACGATGGCCACCATGCCCAATTCGACGACTGCAACGAACCCACCCATCGAGATACCGCCGATCGTCGCGGTGTTGGTGGGGATCTTCACAGTGGTGGAGGGCGAGTTTCAGGTGCTGCTGATCCAGCGGTCGGCGGCACCAGACGAGGGGAAGTGGGCGATCCCCGGCGGGGGGCTCCAGCCAGATGAGTCATTAGACCACGCGGCGACGCGGAAGCTGGCCGAGGAGACGGGCGTCACCGACGTGTTCCTCGAGCAGCTCTACACGTTCGGAGACCTGGACGACCAAACCTCTAGAGGGTCGGTGGCGGTGGTGTACTTCGCGTTGGTCGACCATGACCGGGTGCGGCTGCCAGAACGGACAGCCTGGCAGCCGGACTGGTTTGGTATGGGCGATCTGCCGGTCTTGGCCCTGCACAATGAGCGGGTACTCGATGTAGCGCGGCAACGCATCATCAACAAACTGCAGTACACGAACGCGGCGTACAGCCTGCTGCCTGCCTTCTTTTCGCTGACCGACCTGCAGAGCGTCTACGAGAGCATCCTGGGCCGACGCCTGGACAAGCGAAACTTCCGGCGGCGGATGCTGGCGTCGGATTTGCTGGTGGAGACGAAGCAGACCGCGACAATGGGCCGCCATCGTCCAGCACGGCTGTACCGGTTCGCCGCACGCCAGCCGGTGGAGTTCTAACTCCCGGGCGCTAGGGCGCTGAGTAGGGGACAGTGCGACGGGGATTCGTGTCGCTGCCGGGGGTCGGCTTGCTCCGGTCGACGATGACTGAGCCATCGTTGCGGACGGCGACGGCGAAGGTGGTCATGCCGTGCGGCGAGGGCCCAAAGACGCGGACGCCCGCCTTCGTATAGGTGGACCCGCCCCGGGGATCGCGGAACCAACCGGTGCGGCCTTCGAAGCGCATGTCCGGGCGCCACGGGATGTCGTCTCTGACCAAGACACCGGAGTTCGATTGGCGCGCGATAGCGACACTGCGGGGATCCAGTGCGGAGAGGGCGATGAGGCCGGAGAACCCGGCGTCGCCGAAGCCGCCATGGGTCCCTTCGCCCGCCGCGAGATGCACGAGGAAGAAGCGCCCCTCGTCGATGAGGATTGGATCCTCGCCGGGCTGGGGGACGTCGACAGCGTCGATCGTGAAGAGGTCGGGCGTGAAGCTAGCGCCTGACGGCCAGGCGAAGAGCAGCAAGGCCACGATCAGCGCGACCGCGCCGAGTAGGAACAGGGCCACGAACGCCAAGAGCCCACGTCGTGAGGGAGCGGGTGCTAGGAGACTGGTGTCTCGAGTGGACGGGTCACGCGGATGTGCATCGCCGAGGGAGGTCATGAGTCGGGCCGATCGTAGGGGACGGCGCGGTGGGGGTTGTAGAGATCGCCTAGGGTCAGCTGGTCAAAGAAGACGGCGATGGAGCCATCGTCATTGAGCCGAATCCGCATGGTGTCGAGGGAGCGGGGGCTGGGGCCGAAGACGGAAATTCCGGCCTTCGAGTAGGTCTCACCATGGCAAGGGTTGCGGAACCAGCCCTGTTCGCCTCCGAAGTTGAAGTTCGACTTCCAGGGGACCGTGCAGCCGAGATGGGGGTCGCGCCAGGAGAGGGCGAGGAGCCCGCCGGGACTGATTCCGCCGACTGGGGTGACGACGCTTTCTGGTTGGTGATTGGAGCGAACCTGCCCCTCCCCGGGGAGCAGGTTGACGAGCCAGAACTTTCCCTCCGCGATCTGGAGTGGTTCGCCTCCCGCCGTGGGGATTGAGAAAGCGCGCACGACAATCGATGTGGGGTTGCTTGGGTCCGCTGAGGGCCAGGCGAAGGCCGTACCCGCGGCAAGAAGCGCAACGACGGTGACGACGGCCAGTCCGGCGAAAAGAACAGTCCGACCGGGGTTCCGGTGAGCCGCGCGTTTAGCCGGTGGGACCGTCATAGTGTTTCCAGGATACGCGAGGAGGCAGCTTAGGCCTCGCGAGAGTTCGGACCTGGCGAATGTTCGTCCACGACGAACGAGTCGTTTGCGCTACACAGATTCGAGATGGAACGATGGGGACGGAGACGCATGACTGACTCCGATGCCGTCGACCTTCGGCGCGTGCGCAGGGCGACATCCAGCGACCGCGAGGCCGTGGTGCGGATCTTGACCGCCGCCTTCTACGACGACCCGCTGATGCGCTGGGTCTTCCCGCACGCGAGCCGCCGGGAAGGGGCGCTGCGGCGGATCTTCGAGATGGAGGCCAATACGTTCTTGCAGCAGGGGCTCGTCTTTCTGGCCGAGAACGAGCAGGCGGCCACGACTTGGATGCCGCCCAGTGTGAAGGAATCGTTGAACCCGTTGACGGTGCTGCGCAACTTGCCGGCCTGGTTCTTGGCGTCAGGTCCGCTGCGTTCGATTCAAGACCTGCGGGCGTTTGCGGCCACTGAACGCAGACACCCCAAGGAGCCGCACTACTACCTCGGGTCGGTGGGCGTGGACCCGACGTCGCAGGGACAGGGGTTCGGGTCGGCCTTGCTGGAGGAGATGATGCCGCGGATCGACGCGGAGCGAATGCCATCGTATTTGCTGAACAGCAACGAGCGGAACCTGCCGTTGTATGAGCGATTCGGGTACCAAGTGGTCGAAGCGCTGCAGATCCCCCACGGCGGCCCGTTGCTGTGGAGCATGTGGCGGGAGCGGGTGAGTTAGCGCCGTGAGCGAAGTGACTGTGCGGCGGGCGACGATGGCTGACCTGGAGGAGGTCGTGAGTGTCTTAGGCGGGGCGCTCGAAGAAAATGTCCTGATCCGGTACCTGGTACGCCCGGACAAGCAGCGTGGTGAGGCGGTTCGTCGTTTGCTGCGGGAGTTCGGACAGCGGTACTACCTCCCAGCGGGGGCATCATGGGTCGCCGAACAGGGCGATGCGATCGTGGGGGCGGCGTTCGTCGCGCCGCCGGCAGGGAAGACGGGATACGGGCTGCGCGACTCGCTGCGCGCGATGCGTCAGACGATCCGGATTACGCGCCTGCGCGGCTTGTGGCGCGCGGGGCAGGCCGGCGGATTTCTCAACTACATCCATCCGCGCACGCCGCACTTCTACCTGTACCAAGTGGGCGCGTCGGCGGAAGTTGGGGAACTGGAAGGGAAAGCGATAGTCGATGGGCTGCTTCGTGCCGTGACGGAGCGAGCGGACGAGGCTGGGATGCCCATCTATGCGGAGAGCGCAGAGGAGAGCGTCCTGGAGACGTACACGCGACATCGCTTCGAATTGAAGGACGCAGCGGCACTGCCGGGCGGACCGACGCTGCAACTGTTCTGGCGCAGCCCGGTCGAATGAGCGAACTACCGCGGGCCCGAGGTGCGTTAATCCGCCCGGCGACGCGCGCCGACCTCGCGCAAGTGACGGGGGTGCTGACGGCTGCCTTCGATGACGACCCGGTGATCAATTGGATCGTGAAGTCCGGAGACGGACGCATCGCGAACTTGCGGCGGTACTTCGCGGCACAGTTTCTGTTTCGACACCAGCCCGTCGGTGGCGCGTACGTGACCGACGACGGCAGCGGGGCGGCGCTCTGGGATCTGCCCAGCGCGGAGCCTGGACGTCGAGCGGGGCTGCAGCTCTTCCTGGCCAAAATGCGCTACATCGGATGGCCACGGGTACACCGTGTGAACCGCGCCTTGGCAGGCGCGGAGGCGTTGCACGAGGATCGGCCGCACTACTACCTGTCGAACATTGGGGTCGATCCGAAGGTGCAGGGCGCGGGGATCGGCTCCGCACTGCTGCGGCCCGTGTTGGATCTGTGCGACGCGGAAGCGGTCCCGGCGGCGCTGGAGTCGACCAAACAGCACAACATCCCCTTCTACGAGCGGCATGGCTTCCAGGTCCGCGAGGAGTTTCAGTTGCCCGACGGTCCGTCGTTCACTCTCATGTGGAGGGAGCCCGGATCTTGAGGAAGCCCAGATCTTGAGGGAGCCAAGGCGTTGAGGGAACCAGGATGATCGATCCGCAGCCGGTCACGCTGACAGGGACAGTCGTACGGCTTGAGCCGCTGGAGCTTCGTCACGCCGCCGATCTACTCGCTGCGGCTCGCGAACCAACCATTTGGCGCTACCTGCCGGTCGCGATGCCTGAATCGGTTGAGACCGTCGAGCGATTGATCGAGCTGGCACGGGAGGGCCTAGAGGCCGAAGCGGAGATCCCGTTCGCCGTCATTGATCTGGAATCGGGTACGGCCGTGGGGTCGACGCGGTACTTGGACATCGATCGGTATCACGACAGCTTGGAGATCGGCTGGACTTGGTATGGCGTCGCGCAGCAACGCAGCGCTGTCAACACCGAGTGTAAGTGGTTGCTGTTGCGCCACGCCTTCGACGCGTTGGGCTGTGTGCGGGTGGCGCTGAAAACCGACACCCGGAATGACGCGTCGCAGCGGGCAATCGAGCGAATCGGGGCCGTGCGCGAAGGTGTATTCCGCAAGCACTACCGCCTCCGCGATGGTGGGCGTCGGGATAGCGTCTACTACTCGATCACGGACGACGATTGGCCAGCGATCCAGCAACGCTTGCAAGCGCTACTGGATCGCCGCTCGCCGGACTAGGCCGTGACGCGCGCCATCGACTTGCTCGTCAGGGTCGCCATCTTGATCGAGGCTGTGTGGTCGCGGACGTGCCAGTCGCCAAGGAACTCCACGATCTGGGCGACGGTGGGCTTCGCGCCCCAGGGGGTCGCGGCGAAGACCGGGGCGTCGACAACCTTGTTCAATTGATCGTCACTAAGGCCGCCGACGTAGGTCGCGAGGCTCCGATGATCCTCAACGGCCTGGGTGAGCAGATCGGAGAAAGTCGCCGCTTCACGATCGGGCGAGGTGTGGAGCGTGCCCGGGGCGCCCTCCATTGCCGGGTTGTCAGACTCGATGAAGGACTGGATGAGTTGCTGATAGGTCGCGCCTTCGGGTCCAAGCACATGCATCAGGACTTGCTTGGGGCTCCACTCCCCTTCTCCCTGCGGCGCGTCGCCGATCGCGTCGGCCGCGCCGTCGGCTGCCAATTCGAGTGACTGGGCCATGCCTTCGATTGCTGCTTGGAGTTCTTCACCGGTCGTCATTGTTGGTCCTTTCGTCCATCGCGGTTGGTGAGAGGCCGGAGGCCTGTTCAGCAGAGCGACGCGGGGTGCCATCAGGATCGACAGAGTTATGTCGAGTCGTGGTCAGGGAGTCACAGCGGTGAGTAAGTGTCGACTTGACACTTACTCACGTAATTCAGGAGAATGTGGGAGCTGGACTTAGTGTCTCTCTGACACTAAGTCTGCTGTCCTCCAGGCCACCCAGACGGCCGAACCGCGATTGGGGATCCCATGACAACGCCCGGAATCATCATCAGCCCAACGACCTACGAGCCTGAACGTCTGCCCCCCAACCTACCGGACACGGAATGCGATCCCGGAATCGCGACGATTCCCTTGCAGCAGGAGCCACACCTAAATCAGTGGCAGCCGGACATCCCGGAACGCTACCTGCAAATGAGTCCGGCGGAGTTGGTGGAGCGTATCGCGAAGGCGCGGGGCACCCTCGGTTCCCGTCTGGTCATCCTGGGCCACCACTACCAGCGCGATGACGTGATCCAATTCGCCGACTTCAGTGGCGATTCGTTCGGGCTCTCGCGCGAAGCGGCGCGGCGAGCGGATGCGGAGTTCATCCTGTTCTGCGGGGTGCACTTCATGGCGGAGAGCGCGGACATTCTGACCAAGCCGGAGCAGATCGTGATGCTGCCGAACCTGGCGGCGGGCTGCTCGATGGCGGACATGGCGAACCCGGACGACGTCTACATGGGTTGGGACGAGCTGACAGAGATCGTGTCGGCGGAGAGCGTGATTCCGGTCACGTACATGAACTCCGCGGCCGACCTGAAGGCCTTCGTGGGCAAGAACGGCGGAGCGGTCTGCACGTCAAGCAATGCGGAGGCGGTTCTGAGGTGGGCCTTCGAGCGGGGCGAGAAGGTCTTCTTCTTCCCCGACCAACACCTGGGCCGAAACACCGCGAAGAAGCTGGGCGTGGATGTGCGGTCGGAGACGGCGGTGTGGAACCCACGCAAGCCTTTGGGTGGGCTGAGCCCGGAGACGGTCGAAGCGAGCAAGGTGTTGCTCTGGCAGGGCCACTGCTCCGTCCACGTGCGCTTCAAGACCGAGCAGATCACCAAGGCGCGGGCGGAGCATCCGGGCTGCAAGGTGGTGGTGCATCCGGAGTCGCCGGAGCCGGTGGTAGATGCGGCGGACGCCGACGGATCGACGAGCTTCATCATCGACTACATCCGCAACGGCGAGCCCGGCACCTACGCGGTGGGAACCGAGATTAACTTGGTGCACCGCCTGCACGAGGAGTTCAAGGACGAGGGCAAGACCGTGTTCTGCCTCGATCCGATCGTCTGCCCCTGCGCAACGATGTACCGAATCCATCCCGCCTATTTGGCTTGGGTGACGGAGTCGTTGGTGGAGGGGCGCGTGGTGAACCAGATCAAAGTGGACGACGAGACGCGGGAGTGGGCGATGGTGGCGCTGGAGCGGATGCTCGAGATCACATAGGCACGACGCTTTGCCGGGATTCGCGACGACTCACAGGGACCAGAGCACGAGGCAGATGAAGCAGTACGACTATCTCGTCCTCGGATCGGGCATCGCGGGACTGTACGCGGCGCTGTTGGCCTCGCGCCAGGGCAGCGTGGGCCTGGTGACCAAGGGCGCGATCGACGAGTCGAACACAAAGTACGCGCAGGGCGGGATCGCGGCAGCGATCGGTGGCGGTGACTCCGTGCAGTCGCATTTGGATGACACACTCGCGGCCGGCGCGGGACTCTGCGACGGAGACGCGGTGGAGGTCATGGTGCGCGAAGCAGCGGACCGGATCCGGCGCTTGTCGGAGTTGGGGGTGCCCTGGGACGCCCATCAGGGCGCGGTGGCGTTGGGGTTGGAGGGGGCGCACTCGCGGGCGCGCATCCTGCACGCGGGGGGCGACCGGACCGGCGACGCGATCGAGACGGTCATGGTGGATCGGGTGCGGGAGGCGGGTGTCAAAGTTTTCGACGGTCACACGGCGACCGAGCTGTTGCAGCAGAACGGCCGAGTGGTGGGGTGTGTGACGACATCGGGCGACGACCGGATCGAGCTGGCTGCCCGATGGACAATCCTGGCAACTGGCGGCGCCGGGCAACTCTACACATTGACGACGAATCCGGAAGTGGCGACGGGGGATGGCGTGGCGCTGGCGTATCGCGCCGGGGCGATGGTACGCGACATGGAATTCGTGCAGTTCCACCCCACGGCGCTGCGCCTGCCCGGTGCGCCGACATTCCTGCTCAGCGAGGCGATGCGAGGCGAAGGGGCGATCCTGCGCAACACCGCGGGCGAGCAGTTCATGGCCCGGTACGACGCACAAGGCGATCTGGCACGGCGCGACGTGGTGTCGCGGGCGATCGCGACCGAGATGCGTGACCACGACACCGACCACGTGGAGCTAGATATCTCGCATCTCGACGCGGAGTTCGTGGCAACGCGGTTCCCCGGGATCTACCAGTACTGCTTGCAATACGAGCTGGACATTACCCAGGATGCGGTGCCGGTTGCGCCGGCGGCGCACTACATGATGGGCGGCGTCTACACGGACGCTTGGGGCCGCACGACGCTGCCTGGCCTCTTGGCTTGCGGCGAGGTGACCAGTTCCGGCGTGCACGGCGCGAACCGGCTGGCGAGCAACTCGTTGCTGGAGACGGTGGTCTTCGCCCAGCGGGCCGTGGAGGCTTCTCGACGATCGGACGAAGCGGCCCATCTGCCGCACGATGTGATCGAGCTAGCCATTCCGGACGACGTGGCGCCAAGCGATGAAGAGTCGCTGCAGCAACTGCTGTGGCGAGAGGCCGGGATCGTGCGGGAGCGCAGCGGACTGCTGAACGCACGCGCCGTTCTGGATGGATTGGCGGACGCGGGATCGGATAGTCCGGCGTCGTTGTCGAACATGGCCTGCTTCGGGCGGCTGATCGTGGAGGCGGCGCTGCGGCGGGAAGAGAGCCGTGGGGCACACTACCGGTCGGACTTCCCGACGGCCGTTCCGGACTGGAAGCGACATCTCTCGTTCGTGAAAGCCGGCTAGCTCCACCAGGCAGAAAGGCACGCCGTGCCCCCCTCAGACTTCGCTGCCCTCGACCGTGTCACGATTCGCCAACTCGTGCAGATGGCGCTGGAGGAAGACGGCGCGAATCAAGATCTGACGACCAACGCGACGGTGGACAGCGACCAACTCGGCCGGGGGGTGATGACCGCCAAGCAATCCGGCATCGTCTGCGGGCTGAACTTCGCGCAGGAGGTGTACTACGTCGTGGAGCCTCGTGTGCAGTGGATGGCGGCGTGCACGGATGGGACCGCGGTCGCGGAGGGGGCGACGCTCGCGCACGTGGCGGGACCGCTGCACGCCATCTTGCGCGGCGAGCGGATCGCGCTGAACTTCCTGCAGCGACTTTCCGGAGTGGCAACGATGACGGCGGAAGCAGTCGATGCCGTAAAACAGACCCGCGCCCGGATCTTGGACACGCGAAAGACGACGCCGGGACTGCGCGTGGCGGAACGCTACGCCGTGCGCGTGGGCGGCGGCCAGAATCACCGCTTCAATCTCAGCAGCGGAATCCTGGTCAAGGACAATCACATCGCGGCGGTGCGGGCGCGGGGTGGGTCGTTGGGAGATGCGGTGAAAGCGGCGCTGGCGGCGGCGG
>Ga0114996_10001282_pt1 | contig 33859 bp, 31 predicted proteins | sample ArcticOcean_MG_C_4_FD_87039 | JGI IMG/M metagenome (GOLD analysis project Ga0114996, IMG submission 87039) | Marine microbial communities from western Arctic Ocean - ArcticOcean_MG_CB4_134 | ecosystem: Environmental > Aquatic > Marine > Oceanic | place: Arctic Ocean: Canada Basin | collected... | reverse complement strand
CCCGTCGCCACCGCGGTGCGCGAAGTGGGGACGGCGAAACTCTCCGCGCCGCAGAAGGAGATCTGCGCCGCAGCCAGGGCATCGATACGCTCGACCTGGCTCGGCCTCGTTAGCCCGGACCAGGTCGCCCTCCGACGAAAATGCGATAGGAACGGCAATCGTCGAATGGGACACGTTTCGCCCGGACAGGATCTTTGGCTGGCGGGGACCGCGCCTACTAGGACTTGGGGATGCCCTCGGAGCCGATCAACTGATCTCGACCGCAGCCTCGGACGTCTTGACGCCGTTCGACGCGTTCACCGTACCCGTGATGGCGTAACTGCCGGCATCCGAATACGCGTGCTCAACGACACCCGTGGCCTCGACTGGCCGGCCCTGGAATTCGGCCGGCGTCGACTCACCATCTCCCCAATCCACGACCACCGAGGCAATGCCCGTGCCCGTAGCGTCATACGAGACGGTGACGGGCTCGCCGACTGCAGCAGATTGCACATCGACGTCGATGGTGAGCGTGACTGCTCGGGTGCCGGTGATCGAGTCGTCCAAACAACCCGAAGCCACCGTACCGACCAATAGGAGCGCCGCGAATAATTTTATTGCCCTCATGCTGCAGCATCCGAGAAGGAGATGGAAGAAGCCGATGTCAGGGTGACAGCCAACGTCGGGATTACAGCCGACGGCAGGCGTAAAGTTAAATGACGTAACCCCCTGAAACGAGGCCAGCGCGGATGTTAGGATCTTGCGCTGGTCGCAGATTCAGGGGGTCACGTCATATCCGCTACTGCTGCGCGTGCTTGCTCCGTCGATGAGTGGGATTACCGCGACCGCCATCGCCATCGACAACGCTCTCGACGAGGTGCGGCTTATGCACTCCGGGCCGAAGAACGCCGCCCTGTGGGTCTCGTTATCAGACCTGATCCGGCACTGCGAAGCCCAGAAAGTCGCGTCGTCGAGAACGGTTAGACGTTGGGCCCACTACTTGGACGAACAAGGCTTTTGGGACAAACAGACAGCTCCTGGCAATCGCTTCCAGTACAGGTCGCTCCGGCTGGTGACAGGGGGAACGATCGACTTACCCAACCCCAGCGAAATCGAGCAATGGATGCACGACAAATCGAAGACGGAGGCTGGGGAGGTCGAGCAATTGTCTGGGCGAAATCGAGATGATTCCTTTTCGGGAGGTGGCGAATGACCACGATCCCGACGCCCAGTCGGGGCCAAACACCGGAGAAGCTCGTGACCGCGAACGAACTCGCAGACCGCTGGAGTGTGCACCGCGATAGCGTGTACCGAATCCCGCACAGCCAACTCCCGTACCTGAAGCTCGGCCCCAGGACCCGCCGGTACCGGTGGAGTGAAGTGCTTGAGTACGAGCAGGCGCGGTGGGTCGGGTAGCATGGCTTACCGTCGCGGCGGAGGGCCCTACTATGTAGATCTTCGTCCCCCAGGATACGGATACCGTGTCGGGCCGTTCTCTACTCGCTCGGGGAACAAGGCGATCGCCCTAGCGATGGATGCCACGATCCGCGAACTAGCTTCGACCGGGAGGCACGAGGCGCGGGACGCTTTGAGGGAGGACCGGATCAATTTGCCGGACCTTCACGCGGCCAAGGTCAACGGGAAACTGCACGCGTTGACCCGGGAGGTGGCGGACGCGCCGCTCGTTGAAGCCGTCCGTGACTTCCTCTGCGCGCACTATGACGCGCGATACAAGACTGCGATGGAGAGAGTGCTCCAAATCGCACCGGCCGGAGCTCGCGTCTCATGGCTCGGGGATCCATTCAACGTCTCGCGCCTCGTCCGGCGCTACCGTGAGTTGGGATTGTCCGGCAGTACCGAGCGCCGGGAGATGGCGAGCGTCCGACTGCTGCTCCGTGAACGCCTCGGCAAGGCCGCCGCCGCCGAGGTCATGCAGGACGTCAGGCTGCGCCCCCACGGTCCAGAGCGGACCCGCTGGCTGACGCAGAATGAGATCGGACGCCTGCGCGACCAAGCTGGCGACTGGTGGATCATCATCGGATTCGCTATCGCGACCGGCCTCCGTCGCGGCGAGGTCCTCTCGCTCCTAGTCAAAGACATCGATTTCCGTGCGGGGACCGTCGTCGTGCCAGCCGGGAAGTCTGTGAAGGCTCGACGGGTCGTGCCCCTCGGTGGCCAGATCCTATCCTCCCTGAAGACCTGGGTGGCGGAAGAGGCGCTCAAGGAGGCCGGAGGCCTATTCGGGTCCATCACGACCCATACGCTGCGGCTCGCGTGGCAGTCGATCCGGTCAGCGGCCGGGTTGGACGACGTGAGGTTTCACGACCTCCGTCACACGTACGCCGTGCACTGCGCTAAGGCCGGGATGCCGCTGGGGGAGCTACAGCAGCGCCTCGGTCACGCGACGATCACGATGACGATGAGGTACGCCGTCTACCAACCTCCGGTGGCTAGTGTCCATTACGATCGTGCCCTATGAGACATGGGCATGGACGACCTCAGCGTTCCAACAGTCGTCCCAACACCCCCCACGGCGGACCCCCTCTCGCCCTAGTTCTCGACGAACTCCGCGGTCCACGTAATGTCCACCGAGTCCTTGATCGACTGCGCCGTCGGACACTTGCTCACGTGCGTCTCCAAAGCCCGAGAAACCTTGTCCTCCGGGGCCCCTGAGGGTATTCGCAGCCTGTAGTGCACGTGGATCTTCGTCAGCAAGATGATCCGGTCCACTACTTCGTTCGTGCCTTCGGCCTCAACGCTGATCGCATCGTTTGCCATCGGAATCCCGCGCACCTCCAGTGCGCCGTTGAGAGTCCCGAGTAGTCACGTAGCTGCCGCAGCGACCAGGTAATCGACCGGCAATGGAAGGTCTGGCGTGTCGAGTCCGTAGTGCGCTTTGATGGCTCCGTGCACGCCCATATCGAACGTGGTTCCATCCTCGAGAGTCGCTCGACGATGAATGCCGTCGACCTTCGCAACCGTCGATCGAGTTGTATAAAATGCGTCGCTCATGACAGCCCCTCATCTGTGTCTTCGGCAAGTCGCTCCCAAGGATCGGCCCTGCCGGGCTCGTATCCTTTGCAGTCGATCACCGGGAGTGGTGGGTACTTTCGAAACCGTGGATCGTCTTTTGATCGGCCACAAAGATAGAAGCGCGAGCCCTTCGGGTTCCCGGTCACCCTGTGGTGCAGACAATCCCGACACTGACCAACGGCGTCGAAGGGTCGGACAGGCTCGGGACTCAAGCGAGGATCCCGATGTACGCGATCTGGCGTTCTCGGTCGCCGCCCCGGTGCGAGAACAGGTCGCTTTCCGTACATCGAGTACAGTGCTGGGACACTGTGATCTGGGCCGGCGGAAGACCGACATCGACCGCCCTGCGCGCCAGAACAGCCCGGAGGTCAATCGGCGTGGGCTCGGCCGGCACGGGTTGCTGCAGCGCCTCGAACACCTCTAGCCCCACTTCGTAGCAGCGTGCGCAGATCGCTGGCCCAAGGTGCAGGTGCACTCGCGTGACGTCTGTGCCTGCGCGCTCTTCCAGGACCTTGATGCCCCGTTCAAGCACCGCCCCGGCGACGGAAGCGTCACTGCCCAAGCCCAGATCAAAAGGACGGGCGAGTCCCGGTCCGCGCGTCGTAAATCCCTGCACCATCCAGGGAAACTCCGTCGCCCGCGCCTCAACTGCGAGGGCAGGTGGAGCGTCCATGACGACCTCTCGCGTGGAGGTCCCAACGAAGGCTTCAGTTCGGTCGACGATCATATATACGCACAATGTGGACGAAGCTCAGAAGAAGAAAGGCGAGGCCCGGCCTTCCTAAAGCCCCGCTTTTTGGGATAGCTTTCCGCGATGGACAACCCTCTCTTCGACAGTATGAACACCGCCTATGCTCAGGCAATGTTCGAGGAATACGCGCGTAACCCCGAGGGGGTCCCCTCAGAGTGGCGTACACTCTTTGAGGCCCAAGGTACGCAGGCAGTCTCGGAGGGTCTCTTCGTCCCGGACCAACTCAACGACAATCGCGCGGCTGTCAGTAAAGCACAGGCGCGGCCTGAACCGGCGCGGCCTGAACCGGCGCGGCCTGAACCGGCGCCGACATCCCGAGCGGCCGACCACCTCCTGCGTGCGTTGCCGGTCGTCTCTCGTGCAACTGCGTTGGCGCAAGCATTCCGCGACCACGGGCATCAACTCGCACGCCTCGATCCGTTGGGTGGCGAACCGCTCGGACACCCACAGCTCACACCGTCCTTCTTCGGGACATCGATGGAGGAGCTCGCCGAGTTGCCGGCGTCCCTCGTCATGGATGAAGGCGGAGAGGGCCGCTCAGTCGCGGACGCGCTCGCCGATCTCGAGAGGACCTACGCAGGCAGCATCGGCTACGAGTTCGAACACCTGGACGACCACGTGAAGGTCGACTGGCTTTGGCAGCAGGTCGAGTCTCGCGAGCACCTACCAGAGATGAGTCCCGAGGACAGACGCAGGCTTCTTCACCGCCTCTCGGAAACGGAGGGCATGGAGCAGTTCCTCCACCGCGCCTACCTGGGCCAGAAGCGCTTCTCCCTGGAGGGGAACGACGCTTTAGTACCGATGCTGGACCTCGCGATCGAACTCGCTGCCCGAAAGGGAGGCCGCGAGGTCGTGCTCGGCATGGCTCACCGCGGTCGCCTCAACGTGCTCACCCACATCGTCGGCCTATCCTACGGGGAATTGCTCGCTGAGTTCGAGGGCCCATCGTACAAAGGCGGGCAGCTCGATATCGCCGGCACGGGAGATGTGAAGTATCACCACGGCGCCCGAACCGAGCGAGAGATCGACGGGGTGGGTACGATCCTGGTCCGGCTCGCTCCGAACCCGAGCCATCTGGAGTTCGTGAACCCCGTCGTTGCAGGGATGGCGCGATCGAGACAGTTCGAGAGCGGCAGCAAGGGTGCGGAGCCAGACGTTCACTCCGTGGTTCCGATCATCATGCATGGGGATGCCGCCTTCGCGGCCGAAGGTGTTGTCGCAGAGACGCTGAACATGGCGCGCCTCCAGGGCTACACCGTCGGAGGCACCATCCACATCATCGTGAACAACCAGGTGGGCTTCACGACGGATCCAAGCGATAGCCGCTCGACGATCTACTCGAGTGACCTAGCCAAGGGCTACGGGATCCCTGTGGTGCACGTAAACGCCGACGACGCTGAAGCGTGCCTGGCTGCAGTCCGTCTCGCCATGATGTACCGGGCTCATTTCCGAGAGGATTTCCTGATCGACCTCGTCGGGTACCGGCGACATGGCCACAACGAGGGCGACGAGCCGGCATACACACAGCCGCTCAAGTACAAGAAGATCGCCGAGCACCCAACTGCGGGAGCGATCTACGCGGATCGGCTCGCGGCAGAAGGCGTCTTCAGTCCGGAGCAGGCTCAAACGATGCGTGATGACATAGAGAGTCGTCTGCGTGACGCTCAGGACCTGGTGCGCGAATACGAGCCGGTGGATGAGGAGGACCCCGACGACGAGCGCGAAGCGCCGGTAGTCCCGGAGAACACCGGCGTCGACCTCGAGCTGCTCTCGCGAATCAACGATGCGACGCTCGAGCTGCCCGACGGCTTCACACCCCATCCGAAACTCTGGAAACAGCTCCAGCGACGCGCCAAGGACTTCGGTCTCGAGCGAGCACTCGACTGGGGACACGCTGAGGCGTTGGCATTCGGGTCTCTGCTGGTCGACGGAGTGCCGATCCGGTTCACAGGCCAGGACGTCCAGCGCGGCACGTTCAGCCATCGACATCTGGTATTGCACGACTCGGAGACTGGCGAACGGTTCACGCCGCTCCAGCAGGTTGCCGACGCACGTCTCGAGGTCCACAACTCCCCGCTGACCGAAACCGCGGTGATCGGCTTCGAGTACGGCTACTCCGTCGGAGCGGATGCTGACGTAGTGCTGTGGGAGGCTCAGTTCGGGGACTTCGTGAACGTCGCACAGGTCATGATCGATCAGTTCCTGTCGTCGGGACGCGCCAAATGGGGACAATACTCACGCCTCACGCTGCTGCTGCCACACGGGTATGAGGGGCAAGGACCGGAGCACTCGAGCGCGCGCCTAGAGAGATTTCTCCAGATGTGCGCCGAGGAGAACATGCGGGTGACGTACCCGACGACACCGGCGCAGTATTTTCACCTGCTCCGCCGGCAGGCGCTGCGACGTCCGGAGCGCCCGATGATCGTCATGACCCCGAAGAGCAACTGCGGCACCCTCGGGCTTCGTCCACCGTCGCCGAGTTGACCGAGGGCGGCTTTCAGCACGTCCTGGACGATCCGACGGTCACGGATCCCAGTAGAATCGAGAGAGTCGTGCTCTGCAGTGGCAAGGTCTACTACGATATCCAGTCCGACGAACGGCGAGCAGAGGCAAGCTCCACGGCTGTAGCTAGACTCGAGTTGCTCTACCCGTTCCCTAGCGACGCCCTGGCGGAACTGTTGGCCCGGTACCCGAGCCTCAAAGAGGTCGTGTGGACGCAAGAGGAGCCCCGCAACATGGGTGGGCTCACGTACGTCGGCCCGCGCCTGCGGGGCGTGGTGCCGCGTAAGGTGCCGCTGTCGTACGTGGCACGGCCGGAGCGCGCTAGTCCTGCGGGCGGAAAGGCCAAGGACCATGCGGCGGAGCAGGCCGCCTTGGTGCTGGATGCGCTTGGGCTGGAGGCACTCGAGCTGGAAGGGTAGCTGTAGTCCTTCTCAGGCCCCCCCACTACTTTGCGGCTCCCATGAAACTACCCTTCGAGCTAACCCGACCCCTCGTCTTCTTCGATCTCGAGACCACCGGCCTCGATGTGAAGAACGATCGGATCGTCGAACTCGCGCTCATCAAGATCACACCGCAGGGGGATGTGCTCGAGCGCGTGCGACGATACAACCCTGGCCTGCCGATTCCTGCCGAGGCCACCGCCGTACACGGTATCACGGACGATGATGTCGCCGACGAGCATCCGTTTTGCCGTACCGCCAAGAGTCTGAACGATGAGCTTCTCGGAGACTGCGACCTGAGCGGATTCAACATTCGACGATTCGATCTGCACATGCTCATCGCGGAATTCAAGCGCTGCGATATACGCTTCACGCTCGACGAGCGCCGTGTGCTGGACATGCAGAACATTTTCCATCGCGAGGAGCCTCGAGACCTCTCGGCCGCCGCACGATTCTATTTGGGCCGCGAGCACGAAGAGGCTCACACCGCGCTGGGCGACATCAGAACGACCGCGGCGGTGCTCGGTGCCCAGCTCGAACGGTATCCGCACATCCCACAGGACTTGGATGCGCTGCACGCCTATTGCGACGAATTCGCTCCGGTCCGCACGGAACTCGAGCGGTGGTTTGGCCCCGTGGAAGAAGGGCGTGTCTTTCGGCGCGGGAAACACAAAGGTCAACCGCTGGCGGAGATCGCGGCGGAAGCGCCGGACTACTTGCGTTGGATGATCGGGGTCGCCGACATGGACGAAGACGTACTGACAATCGTGAAGGAAGCCGCTAAAGCTGCCGCGCCAGCTGCGCTACCGCTCTCCGACTGGAACAACGGGAATTGATCCGCATGATCCGCACATTACTCGCCGTCATGATCGCGGCTTCGGCCACCCAATCGCTGTCAGCTCAGACACCGATCACGAGCGCAGATATGGCCAACATCCACCCTCGCGGGATCGGCCCGGCAGTAACCGGGGGTCGGGTGCACGACGTGGAGGCCATCCCGAACGACCCCTCGACGCTCTATGTGGCATCCGCCGGCGGCGGCCTGTGGAAGAGCGTCAACCGCGGGCAGACGTGGACGAACGTCTTCGACAATATGGAGGTGAGCACGTTCGGCGACGTGGCGCTTGCGCCCTCTAATCCCGAAATCATTTACGCCGGGACAGGTGAGCAACAGAACAGGCAGAGTTCCTCGTATGGGAACGGCGTGTACCGCTCGGACGACGGGGGCGGAACGTGGAGACACCTGGGCCTAGAAGAAACGCGGCACATCGGGAAGGTGCGCGTCCACCCCACGAACCCCGACATCGCTTACGTGGCGGCTTTGGGGAATCTGTGGGCAGAGTCTGCGGAGCGTGGTGTCTTCAAAACCACCAATGGCGGACGCTCGTGGCAAAAGGTTCTGTATATCAACGGGTACACCGGTGCGGTGGATCTCGTGATGGACGCCTCTGACCCGAACACACTATACGCCGCCACATATCAGCGCCTCCGCCGTACTTGGGGCTTCAATGGTGGAGGGCCCGGAAGCGGCATATATAAGACGATCGATGGCGGGGCCAACTGGAACGAACTGCAAGGCGGACTGCCCGCGGGCGACAAAGGTCGGATCGGCATCGCCATCTCGCAGTCAAACCCGCAGGTACTCAATGCACTCGTCGAACACGCGGACCGGGATCTTCAGGGAACCTACCGGAGCGAGAACGGTGGACTCACATGGGAGCGCGTGAACGCTCTCAACGGTCGTCCTATGTACTACTCGCACATCTTCATCGATCCAAACGACGAGAACCGAGTCTACCAGCTTGCGACGGACTCAAACGTGAGCCGTGATGGAGGCCGAACGTTTACCCAGTTCGGCGGGTCACCCACATACGATGTAGGAGTCCACCGGGACCAACACACACTTTGGATCGACCCGAGCGACTCGGAGCACCTGTACATGGCCGGGGACGCCGGATTGCACGAGAGCTACGACGGTGGCGCCACCTTCCGGAAGATCAACAACTTCCCCATCGCCCAATTCTACGCGATCGCGGTAGATATGCGCGATCCCTATTGGATCTACGGTGGGCTCCAGGACAATCACTCCTTCACAGGTCCCTCGCAGACACGCCGCTGGGCCGGCATCCTCAACGACGATTGGATGCAATCAGGGTTCAGCGACGGCACGTACTGGGCAGCCGACTCACGGGACGCGCGATACACATACGGCAGCTCGAGCGGCGGCCGCTACTTCCGCTTCGATACGCGGACAGGTGACATGCTCGACGTCACCCCGACCGAGCCGTCCGGCGAGGACTACCGCTTCGACTGGACATCGCCGATGATGCTCTCCGAGCACGATCCGGACGTGCTCTATGTGGCTGGAAATCGACTCTTCATTTCCCACAACCGCGGCGCGTCTTGGCAGCGGACGGAGGACCTGAGTCGACAAGTCGATCGCGACGAACTCGAGATCATGGGGGTCCGCGGTCGAGACATTACGATCTCGAGGAATGACGGCACGAGCAGCTTCGGAGAGGCCTCGACGTTGGACGAGTCACCGCTCGACGCGAGTGTGCTGTGGCTCGGGTTCGACGACGGCAACCTGCAGGTGAGCCGCGACGCGGGCGCGACGTGGAGCGAGGTCTCTCACAATGTCCAGGGTATCCCGGACGGCACCTATGTGAGCCGCATCACAGCCTCCCGTCGGTCGACGGGCACAGCATACGCCACATTCGACGGTCATCGTGATGGCAACTTCGTTCCTTACGTCTTCCGCACAGAGGACTTCGGAGAGTCGTGGCAGCCGCTTCAATCGACTCTGCCGGAACTCGGCGTCGTGAACGTGATCGTCGAGCACCCCGACAATACCGACGTGCTCTTCCTCGGTACTGAGCACCACGCATTCGCAAGCACGGACGCAGGTACGAACTGGGCCGAAATCCCGAACCTGCCGACCACGCTTTACGACGACATGCTCATCCACCCGCGCGACAAGGACCTCGTGTTCGGGACCCACGGCCGATCCATTTGGATCCTGGACGATACGCGGGCACTCGCCGAGTGGGGCAATGCGTCGGGACCGGTTACGGTCTTCTCGGCCGACCAAGGCACGATTCAGGTCTACCGCAAGGACACCTCCTATCGCGGCCAGGCCGCATTCGCCGGGACGAACCCGGTCGATGGCGTCGAGATCACCTATCAGCTTGGCGCAGGCAGCGGTGAGGCCACGCTCACGGTAACGAACGCTGCTGGCAGCACGGTGCGCGAGATGCGAGTTCCTTCTCTGGCGGGTACACACCGTGTGAATTGGGACCTACGTCACCCAGCGCCCGGCGCAGCCGACATCTGGCAGCGCTTCATACACCCCGAGCTCAAGCGTTCGATCGCAGATCGTGGCCCCTGGGTCTCGCCGGGTTCCTACACGGTCACATTGACTGCACGCGGCACCAGCTCGGCCACGCGAGTGGAAGTGCGAGGCGACCCGGAGATGCCGATCACCGTCGCGATGTACCAGTCGCGAGAACGATTCATGCTAGCGGCGCTCGTGCTTACCGCTGAGATCGAAACCTATAGGCGTGCAAACGGCTTGGGCGGGGGCGGCCGGGGGCCCGGTGGCCGAGGCGCAGGTCCTCCGATCGACACGCCTGCGGGCAAGCTCGCTGCTGCTGCACGCTCGGTGCAGCAGGCGTACGGGGCGCTCAACGGCAGCGCGGTGCGGCAAGGCTCGCTCTATCCGCCCACAGAGAGCCAACGTGCCGCAGTGCAGGCCGCGCGAGCGCTATTCGAGGAAGTGCGAGGCGATCGTCGCTGACCAAACCCCTCCAACTAAGGATCAACCGTCATGCTTTTCTACGCCCACTCGGGGCTTCGTTATCTAGTGCTGTTGGCCGGCATTCTCGTTCTGGGCTACGCCGGATACGGACAGGCCACGAAGCGTGAATACGACAAAAAGATGAGGATCTTGGCCGCCGTATTCACCGGCCTGATCGACCTCACTGCACTCGTCGGCGTGGCTCACCTGTTGACCGGAGTGTTCTACCCTCAGCTTGGTGGACACATCGTGTCGATGGTCCTAGCCGTCGCAGTGGCACACGTCATCTCTGCAGTGATGAAACGACGCCCTGTTGCGGAGCGGACCTTCCTTCCCCACATCGTCGGCACGTTGGTGGTGCTGGCGCTCATCGCCGCAGGCATCCTGGCGATCGGTCGTCCGATCGTAGGCTGACGCCCAGCCCTCTCCATGACTCCCATTCCGCCGCTCCGTCCTCTCGAGGCACTTCCAACCGCCAGCCTCACCGCTGGTCCGGATGACCTCGGGCTGGTGATGGGGGGCGGTGGCGCGAGCGCAGCCTACCAAGTGGGATTCTTGAGATATTTAGCCCGCGCCTTTCCTCGCCTCCAAATTCCGTACGTCATCGGCGCTTCCGCCGGCGCGATCAACGCCGCCCTGATCGCCTCGCATCACGGAAGTTTTATCCAGGCGGTGAGAGAACTCAGTCAGTTGTGGGGCAACCTCACCGTCGAAGACGTCTTCAACGTCGATGCCCGTTCGCTCACGATGAACAGCTTCCGGTGGCTACGCCAGCTGGCGTCCGGCGGGATGGGCGGTCCGCCGAGAGTACAGGGGCTGGTCGACACACAGCCTCTCCGCAGATATCTGACTGAGGTGCTGCACGCCGTCGACGGCGAACTGACGGGCGTGCGCTACAATCTGGAGCGCGGCCGCTTGCAGGCTCTCGCGATCAGCACATCCTGCTACTCGACGGGGCGGTCGGTCACTTGGGTGCAGGGATCCGAGATTCACGAGTGGACGCGCCCTCGGCGAAAGGCATTGAGCGCGGTGATGACGATCGAGCACGTGATGGCGTCCGCCGCACTGCCGCTCATCTTCCCTGCGGTGCAACTGAAAAACGCGTGGTACGGCGACGGTAGCATCCGACTGACCGCACCGCTCTCGCCAGCCGTGCATTTGGGTGCCCGCAAGATCCTCGCGATCTCGACACGCTACGAGGCCACTGATCACGAGTCCGAGCAGCCGGCTACCCACGGATATCCACCCCCGGCTCAAGTCGCGGGTGCCCTCATGAACGCGATATTCCTCGACTTGCTCGACCACGACGCAGCTCGGCTCGAACGGATCAACCAACTGCTCGAGGCTATCCCCGCGACCAATCGCGGAGGGTTCAGACCAATCCGCCTGTTGACGCTACGGCCCTCACAGGACTTAGGGAGGCTCGCGTCCGAATACGAGCCGCAGTTACCGAGAGCGTTTCGTTTCCTCACGCGAGGACTAGGAACGAAAGAGACGCGGAGCCCCGACTTCCTGAGCCTGATACTCTTCCAGCCGGACTATCTCCAGAAATTGATGGAAGTTGGAGAAGCCGACGCGGAGGCGCGTGGCCAGGAGATCTTGGACTTCCTCCGGGACGACACGTAGCGGTATTAGATTCAGGAGCACTCCCACTCAGCGAACACCCACAGCTTTCGCGAACGCACACGCCGCTCACGGCGGAGGTACTCATGGCAAGCGACGAGAAGCTCGCAACCGAACACGAGGCCCGTGAGGTCGCCGAACACGCTCGCGAGCAAGACTGGGAACGCCACAGCTTCGCACGCTCTCTCTTCGAGGGACGATTCGAGCTGAATCTGATCCACCCCCACCCGGTTCCTGACGCAGAAGAGCAGGAGCGAGCGGCAGATTTCCTCCGGAAGCTGGAGGCGTTCGCCCGAGATCACATCGACGGCGACGAGGTCGACCGCAACCGCCACGTTCCGCAAGAGGTACTGGACGGACTCGCCGAGATCGGAGCTTTCGGTATTAAGATTCCGCGCGAGTACGGCGGACTCGAGCTGTCCCAGCTCTCGTATAATCGCTCTCTCTCGATCGTGGCATCGCGATGCGGCTCGACCGGAGCATTCCTATCGGCCCACCAGAGCATCGGCGTGCCGGGACCACTCATGAAGTTCGGGACGGCTGAGCAGAAGCAACGTTATCTGCCTCGGCTGGCTGGCGGAGCTCTCTCTGCGTTCGCGCTCACCGAGGCCAACGTGGGGTCGGACCCCGCGAATATGTCCACCACTGCCACACTCTCCGAAGACGGGTCGCACTGGATCCTAAACGGCGAGAAGCTCTGGACCACGAACGGACCACGAGCTGAGATCATCGTGGTCATGGCACGCACGCCGACTCCTGAAGGATCCCGGCGCAAGCCGATCACCGCGTTGATCGTCGAGACCGCGTGGGTGGGAGTCGAGACCGTGCACGAGTGCAGTTTCATGGGGCTCAAAGGACTCTCGAACGGCGTTCTTCGCTTCACAGACGTGAAAGTCCCCCGAGACAATCTCCTTTGGGAGGAAGGAAAGGGACTCAAACTCGCGCTTATCACGTTGAACACCGGCCGACTTGCCCTGCCCACATTCTGTGCTGCAGCCGGCAAGGGTTCGCTCGAAATGTGCCGAGATTGGGCTGGGTCGCGTGTCCAGTGGGGCCGTGAGGTCGGCACGCACGATGCAATCGCGCAGATGCTCGGCAGGATGACCGCAGAGACGTTCGCGATGGAGGCCGTCCTCGAACTCACCTCTGGCATGGCCGACGCAAAGACCTTCGATATTCGACTCGAGGCTGCGATCGCAAAGCTTTGGGCGTCCGAAACCGGTCTGAAGATCGTGGACGACGCACTCCAAGTCCGGGGCGGCCGCGGTTACGAGACCCATGACTCGTTGCTCTCGCGCGGAGACACGCCCTACCCCATCGAGCGCTATCTGCGCGACATGCGCATCAATACGATCTTCGAAGGATCCTCGGAAATCATGCGGCTGTTCATCGCGCGTGAGGCCGTGGACATGCACCTGAGCATCGCTGGCGACCTGATCAATCCGAAGGCGCCAGCTGGCAAAAGGCTCACTGCGCTCTTCCGGGCCGGTATGCACTACGCCTGGTGGTACCCGACTCGCTTCCTCGGCTGGGGTTTTTGGCCCCGTTATGCGTCGTTTGGTCCGCTTGCAGGCCATCTGCGGTACGTGGAGCGAACGTCTCGTAGGCTGGCTCGTTCGACCTTCCATGCCATGGTCCGCTTCGGGCCTGGGCTCGAACAACGTCAGGCAGTGCTCGGCCGAATCGTCGACATCGGGGCGGACTTGTTCGCCATGACCGCCTCCATCGTACGCGCCAAGATGCTCACGGACCGAGGCAGTGATGAGACAGGGGCAACCGCGCTCGCGGACCTCTATTGCCTACAGGCTCGACGCCGAATCTCAGCACGCTTCCGCGCACTGTTCTTCAATGACGACGATGCAACGTACGGGATCGCCAGGCGGCTCCTGGGGGGCGAGTTCGAGTGGCTCGAGCGCGGCACCATCTCGCTCGAGTCGTACCGCCGGCAGGTGGAGGACGCCGTAGCCGCGGATACCGCCTCCGAGCCCACGGTCCGGGAACCTGTACCCGCGGGCTGACCTGAAGCGTGATCCCAAAGAGAGGCGAACACTAAGTGCTTCACCGACGTGCATTCACCGTGACCGTCGTGTGGACGCTCCTGCTGCTGTACCTAGGGAGCGTCGTGCACGCCACGGAATCCAGTCTGGCTTGCCCCGACTGGCCCACGTGTTTCGGCACGATGGTTCCCGAAATGTCGGGCGGCGTCTTCTGGGAGCACCTCCACCGCCTCGTCGCCGGAGGCCTCCTGCTCATGTTCGGTCTGGCGACCTGGCTGGCTAGAAAAGAAACATCCGACCGGCCCTGGATCTTCAAGGCCTGCCTCGCGGGGATGACGCTACTCATCATCCAAGCAGTCGTCGGGGGGCTCACCGTCCTCTTCAAGCTGCCGGACCTAGTCTCGACCACTCACTTGAGCTTGGCCCTGCTCTTTTTGGTACTGGCTACCGTCCTCGCGTCAGCGACCAGCTGGTCGCGCGAAGTTCCGGCGATGGATGCCGGGGTCGCGAGCGGGGTGAGCAAGTTCGCCACGGCGGCAGCAGCGCTGATCTTTCTGCAATCGGTGATCGGTGGACTGGTTCGCCACACGGACGCCGGAATGGCATGTCCAGACGCCCCCCTCTGCCTCGGTCGCTTCGTTCCGCCGCTGGTGAACACGCCGATCATTCTCCACTTCGGGCACAGGGTAGTGGGGATGCTCGCGCTCATCATGATCCTGTGGCTCGCGATCCGGGTCGTGCGCCAGAGCGCGGCCGGTGCCCTACGTACATGGGCACTGCTCGCCGCGGGCCTGGCCGTCGCGCAGGTGTCTCTGGGCTTCCTCTCCGTACTCACGGTGTTGGCGGTCATCCCGGTCTCGTTCCATACCTTAGGCGCTGCCTCTCTGCTCGCAGCCCTCGTGCACCTGGCGACACTGGCACATGTCGCTGCGGGAGAAACAACGCGGACCGTGCAAACGCAGGCGAGCTGAGATTCTCGTGGATCGGGCTCAGATCGGGGATGTGCTCGCACTCGTCAACGCTGGCCTGAACGCGACCAGCGCCGCAGCCCTCTTCGCGGGCTTCTATTTCGTGAAGCAGAGGTCTCTGCGCTTGCACCGCCGAGCAATGCTTACCGCGCTCACCGCCTCAGCCCTGTTCTTGGTTTCCTACGTGACACGGGTCGCATTTACGGGCACGCACGAGTTCTCCGGCGAGGGCACCGCAAGAGTCGTGTATCTCGTCAGACGGCGTCGCTTCCGGAGTCACGCTCGGCTCGCACGCTGGGTCTTTCCCATTTGGGCGTACGTCTCCGTCACCGGTCTAGGCGTGTACATGCTGCTCTACCAGGTATACGGATACCGGTGAGCACAGCCCCGGCCAGAGGGCGCTCGCTAGGGTACCTGGAGGCGATCGCTGCAGCCTGCCTCTGGGGATCCTCCGGCATCTTTTCGGTGCACCTGTTCCGCGCAGGTGTGCCGCCCGAAAGCCTGGCTCTACTTCGTCCTGTATTCGGTGCACTGATCTTGCTTGCCGTATTCGGCGTGCTACGCCCCACGGCGCTGCGGATCAGCCTCCGGGGACTCCTCGTGCTCGCGCTTGGCGGCGGCGGCGCGGTGGCCATCTTTCAGGTGGCGTACCAATTGTCGATGGACGCGGTCGGCGTGCCCACAACTGTCGCATTGCTGTACCTGGCACCGGCGGTCGTGGTCGCTGCCGCGGGGCCGCTGCTGGGCGAATGGCCTACGCGGCGGCGGGTGGCCCTCGTACTCGTGACGCTCGCCGGCGTGTGGCTTTCCGTCGCGGGAGCCGATTACGTGCCACCGGCTTTCGGTTCTGCAGGCCCCGCGTGGGGTGCGCTGGCTGGGCTCAGCTACGCCGCGTACACGCTCTTCGGCCGCTTTGCGAGCACGCGGTACGGCGTTGTCCCAACCGTGGTCTACAGCACGAGTGGTGCGTGCCTCGTGCTCACGGCGACCCTCTTGTCCACCGAAGGTGCGATCGAGCTGCCGACGACTACTGCCGCGTGGACGCTGATCGCGATCTACGGGGCCACTACCATCGCGCTCGCGCAGTTCCTGTTCTTCGACGCGTTGGCGCGGATCGAAGCAAGCCGAGCGTCTCTCGCGACGGCGATCGAACCGGTCATGGCAGCGATCCTCGCAACCCTACTTCTTGGCCAAGGGCTACGGACTGTGGGTTGGCTAGGGATCGCGCTGGTGGTCGCGGGCGTGGTCGGCGTGGGCGTGACAGGGCGCCGCGAGAGCCGGTAACAGTCCCGCACGCCTCTACCGGTCGGGCGACCCGTTCGCTTCTTGGTCATTCGCCCAGGTTAGTCAGGAGCGAACGATACTTCGACTTCGGCACCCCCGTCTGGAACGTTACGTAGCTCCACACGTCCCCCCATACCCTCTATGAGCGTGCGTGCGTGGGGAAGACCGAGACCAAGCCCCTCAGTCGACGTCGAGTAGAACGGGTCGAAGGCCCTCTTGAACGCCTCTTCCGAAAAGCCCTCACCCCGGTCACGCACGGTGATCAGAGCGCGCCCGTCGGCTGCTTGAACCGACACGTCGATCGTCGTGCCACCTCCGAAGCGGCCAGCGTTGTGCAGTAGGAGGTACAGGCTGTCCATGAGCACCTGAGCATTCACTTCGGCACGCACCGAGGCTTCGGCCAACTGGATTCGTACGCCCACGTCCTGGTCCGCAGCAAACTCACGCGCTACGTGCTGCACGAGCGGAACGAGATCACAACCCTCGCTCTCGCCGGTGGCATCCTCGAGATAGAAATTCAGGTCCTCGAGAGCTCCGAGGGCGCGGTCGATGCGCTCGCGCAACTCACCGGCCCGTGCACCACGACCCGCTCCCGCGAGTGGGCGGCGCACGCTCGCATCCAGGAATAGGCTCACGCGTCCGATGGCCTCTTTCAGAGCCGCCTTACGCTCGCTCTCCCGAGGAGCCCAGCCTTGCTCCAGGGCGAGGTACAATTCTTCCTCCCGGGAGCCCGCATCTGCCTGAGGGAGTCGACCTCGACGAATCGAGTCCGCCGCGGCAGAAAAGCGATGCTCGGCTTCAGCGCGACCCTCACGGACTCCGGCAGACTGTGCCCCCGAGCGTCCGAGCAAAAAGCCCGCGACTCCAATAGCGACTCCAATCCCGATTTCCATACTGCTCCAGTACGATTGAAACGGACCTCTTCAGGCCCTTAGAACCTCCGCAAGCATCACCATATGACTCTCCAGAGTCACGTTCCGCCACACCCCCCATCCTATTCCATCATTCCCCAGCCTCCGCGCCCTCGTCCGGCTCATCGATGAATTGCCCATCCCATCGACACTGGTCGTCGCCACGGCCCTGGCATAGGGTGTGCTTCACCTCGACCACTCCTCCTCCTGTTTGCTCGAGGATCTCCTGGCAAAAGCCGGAGAGGAAGTGACACGCCTCTCCTCCGGGATCGCTCTCGATAAACACGAGCGCTCTTCCTTCCACCGTAAACGGGCCTCGGCCGAAGCCGCCAACCCGGCGACCAAAGAGCCGCTTGAGACGCCGCCTGACCCTCCCGCGTGCAACTGCGTACTGAACACACCGCGGCACGACTCGCGTCCATCGTCTCCGGAGGTCCATCGCAGCCAAAAGCCGTCCGGCACCGTAGAAGACCTCTTCACCGTCGGGTCGCCGGATGACGAGTCGGAAGAGGTCCGTGACCTCTCCGTCCGAGAGACGGACCCTCTTCTTCACATCCTTCCGGTAGGTACGGATCTTCCGGGCCACGACATCGCTCAGGCCCAGCCGACGAGGCATGGTTTGGGCCGGATCCTCCGCTTCCAGGATCTCTCCGGGGAGGTCCTGATCTCGGATCATCTCGAGGAGGCGCAAGCCGACGATGGCTTGCACGCGTCGGGATGGGGTGGAGTCCGTCAACTCACTCCGGGCTTTCGTGGTGGGGCACTCAAGTGCAATCTCACAGCGCTCGGCGGTCGCTGCAACGCGCGGCATCCGCATATCAACAATATTTCTTTTGAAACGTACCAATTTGAGAGTGACACCCAGTCATTCGCACCATATATACGGGTGTACTCGGAGCTCTGGTTCCGAGCACATGTGTGAGCGGGGCGAGTGCAGAGACATCTCGTGGCCACCCTGGGGGGCTGTTCTTAGGGCCACTGAGTATCTCTGCCTCCCCCGCTTTCACTTGAGCGAAGGCCCAACCCGTACCGCGCAATCTACGCTTCCGATAGCTTAGCGGCATGAAGCGCTACCCAGCATTCGATCCCGTGGAATACGTCGATTGGACCCCCGACGCGGCACTCGTTCGCGAATACACAGATCGTCTTCACGCCGACCGTGATCGACGCCAGATCATAGAGCAGTTGAGCGAGAACGACCTGCTCGAGATATATCGAAATCTGCTGCGCACTCGTCTTCACGACATCGGGCTGAAGAGATGGGTCCAGACGGGCATCATATCAAAAGCGTGGCTCGGCACCGGCGAAGAAGCGGTCACAGTGGGCACAGTCAGCGCCCTCGATTCAGAAATCGATATCGTGAGCCCGATGATTCGCAACGCGGGCGCCTTGCATATGATGGGGATGCCCCTGTCGGACATGTTCCGGGGGTACTTGTCCACCTCGGACTCCCCTAGCCGAGGGCGTGATCTACACATCGGCGACCTAGACAACGGCATTATCCAGCCGATCAGTCACATGGGCACGAGTGTCACGATCGCGGCGGGCGTCGCGCTTGCGGCAGCCAGTCGGGGAGAGGACCGAGTAGCCCTCACCTGGGTCGGCGACGGAGCCACCAAGACGGCGGCTTGCCACGAAGGCATGAACTTCGCCGCTGTACAGAATCTCCCGGTCATCTTCGTGATCCAAAATAACCATGTGGCACTTGGAACCCGCAGCGAGCAGCACGGCGCCGGCGACCTGCACCACTGGCCGGCGATGTACGGGATCGAGAGCTGGAGCTGTGACGGCAACAACGTTCTCGACATGTTCGCGGCCACTCGGATCGCCGCAGCAAGATGCCGAGCGGGTCAGGGGCCTGCTGCCATCGTAGCCGATACGTTCCGGATGGGCGGCCACGCCACCCACGATGAAAGAGAAGCGAGGAACACCTTCGCGCCGGACCTGTTCGCCGCATGGGGTCGACGGGATCCGATTGGTCTCTTCGAGGCTTTCTTGGAAGAGCACAGTATCGAGACCGAGACGCTGCTGGCGATCGAAGTCGAGGTGACGGACGAGATGGACCGCGCGGCAGAGGAGGCACTGGCTTCCCGCGACCGGATTCCCCCACCAGAACAGGCCCTCTACGAGGGCTTTTCAGAGGGGGGAGTCCTGATCGGCCTGGAAAACAGACCGATCTGAGGTATCTTCATTACTGAAATGAGAATGATTCTCGACTAGCAACGGTAAAACTTCCGGGACATGGTCAACGCTAACCCCAAACCACTCGGTGAATTCCTGCACGCGACACCGCTGGATGACCTCACCGACGAGCAATTGGTCACCGTACATTTGGACGGACGGCCCGGCGCATTCCAGCGGCTGTACGACCGATATCGGGACCGTCTCATCCACTTCATTACGCGAAAGACGGGTGATGGCGATCGGGCTCAGGACCTCGTACAGGAAGCATTCATCCGAGTGACACGGCACCTGCACCGCTTCGACACGTCGAAGAAGTTCTCTACTTGGGTGTATACGATTGCGGGCAATCTCTCGAAGAATGAATTGCGCAACCGTTCCAGGAGCCCACTCGTACTGTTTCAGAGGCTCACCAGTAATTGGGACGACGAGCACCGTCCTCTGCAGTTCGAAGACTACTCCATGCGTCCGGACGACCTCTACCGGAAACGGTTTCTAAGGCGACTCGTCGAAGACACGGTGAAGGAACTGCCGGAGCACCACCGACTGGTCTTCCGTCTTCGCGAGCTGGAAGGGAAAAGCTACGAGGAGATCTCGGAAATAACCGGAGTCAACCTCGGAACGGTGAAGAGCCGCCTGCACCGCGCGCGTAATTCGTTCGCCCAGCGTATAGAGCCCTTCCTCAACTGAGGCGCCGCCACCTGACTGGGCAATGTTCGACGACCTGAGATCCGCATTCCGCGACGCCTACGAGAACTTCAACAAAGAGCTCAACCGGGAGCACGTCCCGGAGACCGTCAATCGCCTGATCGGCGGCATGGTCGACGAGATCACGGACGTCAAAGCGGAGATCTCCAACCTCGAGAGCCAGATCGCCAAAGCCCTGGCTGGCGCGGAAAAGGAGAAAGGCGAGGCCGCGACGTGTCGGCGACGCGAGCAGATGGCGAGAGAGATCGACGACGCGGAGACCGCGGACCTCGCCGCACAGTTCGCCGAGAAGCACGAAGAACATCAGCACGTGCTCAAACAGAAGACGAAGGCGCTGAAGGCAGAGCTCGATTTCCGTCGAGAGGAAGTCGACGAGATGATGGCGACCGCCAAGGAGGCCCAGGCCAAGCGCGACTCGCTGTCAGCCACAGCCGGCCGATCGGACGCACGCGAATCGATCTCAGAGGCGGACGACCTTTTCAGCGAACTCGACCGCATGGCCGGCAAGATCAACGACGAGCGCGCCAAGGGTGAAGCAGCCGAAGCATTCTCGGATCTGGACCTGGGTCCCGAACAGTCAGACTACCACATCGACCTAGACAAGACACCGCCCCGAGAGCCCGACTTCGACGCACGACTGGCCGAGCTAAAGCGCCGAATGGGCGAAGAAGACTAGGACCGCCCCGAAGCAGGAACCGCCGAGCTGGCCCTACTCAAAGCGCAGCCGCGACCCGGCACACCGCCGAAGCCCCCAGAGCAAGCGGCCGGTCGGGACCGCCGAGCGGGCTCTGTTCAGAGCGCGCAGGCGTACCCCGCGAACAGCGACGAAGACGGGCAACGTGTGCCGCGAAGCGGCCCACGTGTGAGCAAAGCGAACGAATGCCCGCGCAGGAGCATTAGCTCCCCGCGAACCAAGCGGAAGCCCAAAAAACAAGCAGCCCCCAAACGAACCCGATTCAGCCGAAGCGCGGCGAGCAGAGCCCGCTCGGCGGTCTCGCCGCCGCCAGCGAAGCCCTAAGACACCCCGTCTGCGAAGTCCCTCAAAAACAGCAACCCCGCGCACTCCCCAGCCAAGAAGAGAATATCCTCCCGCCTCTTCGCCGTGAGTTCATCAATCCTCTTGTCACCGCCGTCCACGACCAAATACCAACTCCGGTAGGCTCGTGAGCCGAGGAATATGGTGACGCCCCGTAATGCGAAGTCATGCAACGCAGGTGGCTCAGCATCCTCCGGAAACGAAATCGCGGCTTGGTCTACCTCCAGACGCGCGGGGTCCTGGGCGAGGTCTAGAACGAGGAACAACTGAGCGACTTCGTCGGCTGACTCCTCCCGCCACACGAGAGCGCCACGCTCGCCTTCTGCTAGGTATATGATTCGCCATAGCGGGAGGGCAAACCGTGACCGTTCGCCATCCGCTCCCCAGAGCGCAAACACACCCGGAGAGGGATCCTCCGCGTTCTGTTCCCGGTTTAAGTACTGGGTCAGGTCGATGATCTCATCGCTCATTGGACCAAGAGAGGGTGACTCGCTACCCGCGTCAACGACCAACACAGCCCCCGGCAGTCCGCTAGCAGCCTTCTCGGGTGCAGGCCGCGCTAGTCTGGCTCTCCCGCGGGCCTTCGGGTAGATTTTCCCGGCCTGAGAGTCATTTGGAATAGCACCCATTCATGGGGTCAGTGGCGCGACATGCAGAACTGGATCGGTATAGCGGTTTGGATCGTGATGGGGGCCGTGATCGGCCTTACGATGAAGGCGCTCGTCAGCCGGCCGGAGGCGACGCCGGGGCACAGCGTTGTACTTGCGGTGCTAGGCTCGTTCGCGGCAGTCATCGGAGGCATGCTCGGTGTCGGCATCTTCCACCTGTACGAACCATTGGCGCTGAGTCCCGGTGGCATGGGCGGTGGTGCCCTGTTCGCAGCGATGATGACGTTCGTCTACCGGTGGGGCATCCGGGGAATGGTCTAGGGGGTTGCCGGTGTCTAACGCGCTGACCTTCATCGACGCCAACCTCGAACGTTTTCGGGAAGAACTGTACGACTTCCTGCGCATCCCCTCGATCAGCGCCAAGTCAGAGTACGACCAGGAGACGAGTCGAACCGCGGAGTGGCTGGCCGCCCGCATGCAAGAAGCCGGCTTGGAAGTGGAAGTCATGGCCACAGAGGGCCACCCGGTCGTGCTGGGAGAGTGGCGTGGCGCCGGTGCGAACGCTCCGACAGTGCTCATATACGGGCACTACGACGTACAACCTCCGGAGCCGCTGGAGCTCTGGGACTCTCCTCCTTTCGAGCCCACCGAGCGAGACGGCCGAATCTACGCACGCGGCTCAGCGGACGATAAGGGCCAGCTCTACATGCACGTGAAGGCGCTCGAGGCGCACCTCGCCACGAGCGGCTCGCTGCCCGTTAACGTGACCGTACTCGCGGAAGGCGAAGAAGAGGTCGGCTCGCCCAATCTCGTCCCGTTCGTCGACGCTCATACGGAACGTCTCGCGTGTGACGTCGTGGTCATCTCGGATACCGGAATGTTCGCCGAAGGCCTGCCGTCGCTCCTCTTCTCTCTGAGAGGGCTCGCGTACTTCGAGATCCATGTAACGGGTGCACGCAGCGACCTACACTCGGGCGAATACGGCGGCGCCGTGTTGAATCCCGGGAACGCTCTGTCGCAGATCATCGCCTCTCTGCACGATGATCAAGGCCGTATCACGATCCCAGGCTTCTACGATGAGGTCGTCGAGTGGGACGCCGAGACCCGCGCGCAGATCGCAGCGCTTCCCCATTCGGACGAGAACTTCCAAGCGGAGCTCGAGGTCGCCGCTCTCGTCGGTGAGCAGGGATTCAGTACGCTCGAGCGTCTGTGGATTCGGCCGACCTGTGACGTCAACGGAATGCTGTGCGGCTACACCGATGAGGGCGCGAAAACCGTGCTACCGAACTATGCGATGGCCAAAGTGAGCTTTCGCCTGGTCCCCGATCAGACGGACGCCAAGGTGAGAGAGCTGCTGGAAGCGCATCTCCAGAGCGTTACACCTGAAGGCGTCACTGTGGAACTCAAGGAGCTTCACGGCGGCCGTCCCTGGAAGGCGAGCATCGAGGGACCGTACTTCGAGGCGGCCGCAGAGGCGCTAGAAGAAGCGTTCGGTACCAAACCAGTAGCGATGGGTGGCGGCGGTTCGATCCCGATCGTTGTCGAATTCGAGGAGCGGCTGAATGCTCCTGCGCTTCTCTTGGGCTTCTCACTCCCGGGCTGCAACCTGCACGCGCCCAACGAGTGGCTGTCCATAGAGAATTTCGAAAAGGGAATCGGCGCGCTGGTGCGCCTCTACGGCAAGCTGGGCGCGCAGACCGGAGGTCTAGCTGCCGCCCACCATCGCCGCGGCATGGAGTAGCGCTCGCGCCTTGTTGAGCGTCTCCTCGTACTCCCGCGACGGGTCGCTGTCGGCGACGATGCCCGCACCTGCCTGTACATAGGCATTGCCACCGGTCGCGACCAACGTGCGGATGGTGATGGCGGTATCCATGCTCATACCCCCGTAGTTGAAGTGGCCCACCGCCCCACCGTAGGGACCACGGCGTACCGGCTCCAGCTCGTCGATGATCTCCATGGCTCGCACCTTGGGAGCGCCCGACAGCGTCCCCGCCGGAAAGCACGCACGGAACACATCGATCGCGCTAAGTCCCTCCCGTAGTTTGCCCTCGACCTGACTCACGAGGTGCATCACGTGCGAGTATCGCTCCACGACCATCAGCTCAGGCACCGTCACGGAGCCGTACTCGGCGACTCTACCAACATCGTTCCGTCCCAGATCCAGGAGCATGCGATGCTCAGCGACCTCCTTCTCGTCCTGCAGCAGGTCCTCGGCTAAGGCTCGTTCTTCGTCCGGCGTCCGACCGCGAGGCCGCGTCCCAGCGATCGGTCGAACCGTGACCGTCGAGTCTTCGACCCTCACGAGTACCTCGGGAGAAGCTCCGACTAGACTCACCCCGTCCAACTCCAAGAAATAGAGGTACGGCGACGGGTTGAGGCTCCGCAGTCCCCGGTAGACATCGAAAGGTGTCGCTTCCAGTTTGATGCTGAGTCTCTGGCTGAGCACGACCTGGAACGCGTCCCCGGCTCTCACATACTCCCGGATCTGCTGCACGCCATGCTCGTATTCCTCCCGAGTGGAGCTGCTCTCAAACGGAGGGTCTACTTCGGACTCGTCGCCCAATACCAGAGGTTGGGGAGCAGATCCCGAGGCGAGACGGTCGATCACGTCCTGTGTCTTCGTCGATGCCTCTTCGTAGCGAGCCCTCAGATCCTCATCCGAGAGCCCTCCCTCCACAGGCACCGCGGCGATCGCCATAGCTCGTCCATGGAGATTGTCGATGGCCAGGACGACGTCCGTGAAGAGGAACACTCCATCCGGAAGCGCCAAGTCGTCTTCCGGCGCGTTCGGGAGATTCTCGATCTCGCGAACCACGTCATAGGCGAAGTAGCCGACCGCACCACCCCAGAAACGCGGTAAACCGGGGACCTGGGCGGGGACCCGCGCACGCAGGCGAGCATCCAAGTCGTCGAGCGGGTCGTCCACATCGACCGGGCTCCACCCCTCGCCGGGCGTCCACCATGAGACTTCTCCGCGTTGAAGTCTCCAGGCTCCAGCCGGACGGGTTCCCAGAAACGAGTATCGGGCCCATTGTTCCCCGCCCACCACGGACTCGAGCAAGAAAGCGAAGGGCGGTTCCACCAGCTTCGAGTACGCGGTGACCGCGGTGTCGACATCGAATAGGAACTCGCGCCAGACGGGCACTAAGCCCGCCTCGCGCGCGAGGGCCTTGAATTGATCGAACGAAGGAAGGATTTGCATGAGCACCCCAATGTCCGCACACGCCTCGGCAGCGTCAACGGCCCTGTTGGCGGTCGATACCGGCGGCACCTTCACTGACCTGGTCCTCCTTCGCGAAGGAACGATCAAGACGCTCAAGGTTCCGTCGACCCCGGACGACCCGGCTCAAGCCGTTCTCGACGGCATCGCCAGCATCCTGGACGCGGACGAGACGTTTGCTCTCCTCCACGGATCAACCGTTGCGACCAACGCTCTCCTCGAGCGCCGCGGAGCCAAAGTCGTGCTCATCACGAACCGGGGCTTCGAAGACGTCATCGAGATCGGACGCCAAAACCGGCCGCAGTTGTATGCGCTTGTCGGGCATAGGCTTCCTCCTCTCGTCGATAGGGACGACCGACTGGGCATCACAGGTCGACTCGGCCCACGCGGCGAAGTGATCGAACCGCTCGACGAAGCCGAGTTGGCCAACCTCGCCGACCTCGTTCTGGAACGAGGAGGTGACGCGGTGGCGATCTCACTGCTTCACTCCTACGCAAGCCCCAGCCATGAAGAAGCGGTCGCGCGAGCGGTCGAGGCGACCGGCCTTCCGCTTTCGGTCTCGTGCCACCTGGTTCCAGAATTCCGCGAATACGAGCGCACGTCCACCACCGTGGTGAACGCCTACGTCGCACCGATCATGAACCGGTACCTCGGCCGCCTTGCTGACGAAGCCGGCGCCGAGCGGTTCACGATCATGGGCTCCAACGGCGGTGCGCTTCCGGTCGACCGAGCTCGCCAAGAGCCGGTGCACACGGTCCTGTCAGGACCGGCCGGTGGGGTCGTGGGAGCACTCACCTGGGCTCTACGCTCAGGTCACGACCACATCATTTCGTTCGATATGGGAGGCACATCTACCGACGTGTCTCTGTGTCCAGGCCGCCCGCTCCGGACGCGTGAATTCGAAATCGCCGGGCAGCCGACCGCGATCCCGGTTATCGACATTCACACCGTCGGAGCTGGCGGGGGATCTCTGGCCCGGCTCGACACCGGCGGTGCGCTCCACGTCGGCCCGCAAAGCGCGGGTGCGCAACCCGGACCCATCTGCTACGGACGGGGCGGGTCCGGCGTCACGGTGACGGACGCGCACGTGTGGCTCGGCCGTCTGCCGGTCGACGCCTTCTTGGGCGGAGACGAAGCCTTGAATAGGGAAGCGATCCGCGCTCCACTGGAGGAGATTGCAACGTCACTAGGCACAGACCTCGACGCGGCGGCGGAGGGGGTCCTAGCGGTCGCCGATACCGCGATGGAAGGGGCGCTCCGCGTCATCTCGGTAGAGCGCGGCTACGACCCCGCGGACTTCGCCGTCGTGGCTTTTGGCGGCGCTGGGGGGCTCCACGTGGCTGAATTGACGCAGAGACTCGGAGCCCTCAAGGCGATCGTACCACCGGACCCCGGGCTACTGTCGGCCTACGGCATGCTGGCTTCACCGGTGAGCCGCGAGACCGCACGCACAGTCCTGCTCACCACGGACGCCGCCGACACCGAGAAGTCGGTCGACGCCACGCTTAAGGAGCTCGAAGTCCAGGCACGCGCTCAGATGCTGGACGAGGGGGTCTCGGAAGCAGATCTCACTGCCGAGCTCTGGGTAGACGCCAGGTACGCCGGACAGAGCTTCGAACTCAGAGTTCCCGCATCGCATTGGATTCAGAGCTTTCACACGGCGCACGAGGAGCGGTACGGGCACAGACGGGAGGCCGCTCCGATCGAGGCTGTCACGCTCCGAGCCATCGTCACGGCGCCGCCGCCGCGTGTGAACGTGGCGCGCCTTCCCGACGCGAAGGGGCCGGTCCTGGGCGTGCCAACCCAGGTCGCCTTCGCGGGAGAGCGCATCGAAGCGTCGCGCGTGTGGAGGCACGAGCTCGGACCTGGGCATGAATTCGCAGGTCCATTCGTGATACAGGAATACAGCGGTACGACCTGGGTGCCGCCGGATTGGCGAGTAGAGGTAGACTCTTGGGGATGTCTACACCTCATGCCTCGCTAATGGGGCAATGAGCCTCACTCGCGCGTTATCTTTAGGGCTCCATGCAACGCAGATGGTAGAAAAGCGCGACTGATACTGAGAAGCGCGACGGATAGCTGCGATGGGCACCGTGACCCGAAAGCACGACTGACAGATGCGATGAGCGACAAAACAGCGACCGTGACTCCCGAGGGCGGCACCGCCCGAAACGACGATGAGTTACGCCCTCCGTACTTGGAGGCCGCACTCGCCGGCTTGTGCGTATTCGCGCTCTACGCGCTGACACTCTCACGCACGACCGCGTTCTGGGACACGAGCGAATACATCGCTACCGGGCACATGCTCGGGATCCCACATCCACCGGGCAATCCAGCCTTCGTGGTGTTCGCTCGCGCATGGTCCGCGCTTCTGGCTCCTCTGGGCGTGCCCGTATCCATCCGTATCAACCTGTTCAGCGCGCTCATGAGCGCGGGCGCACACGCGATGTGGTTTCTCGTGGCGCACCACATTTTGCGCTTCTTTTCTGAAGATCGACGCTTCCGAATCGTCGGAGCGTCCGCGGCGGTGCTCGTCAGCGCGACCGCTTTCACGGTGTGGAACCAGTCCAACGTGAACGAGAAAGTGTACACCGTCTCGCTGCTCACCATCGCGGTTCTGTCATGGTTGGCATTCCGGTGGCAGGAGCGCCTAGGGCGCGGCAAGGATGACAACCTGCTGGTCCTGATGGTCTTCATATTGGCGCTGAGCGTCGGCAATCACCTCATGGCGTTCCTGGCGGCACCGGCGATCGGACTGTTCATTCTCTTCGTGCGCCCGCGGACACTGTTCAACTGGCGCCTGTACGTCGCCGGCATCGCGGCGGTCATGCTCGGCCTATCGATCCACCTCTTCTTACCGATTCGAGCCGGGCTGGACCCCGTCATCAACGAGGCCGCGCCGACCTGCGCCAACATCGGGTCGGCGCTAGCCGCGGTCGTCACCTATGGGAAGGCCGGATGCATAGCGCTTTCCGAAGCCCTCAACCGGACCCAATACGACAAGCCTGGCATGTTGCCTCGTCTCGCGCCTCTGTCTTCTCAGCTGGTCAACTACCTACAGTATTTCGACTGGCAATGGGCACGCTCGCTCGACGGGACGACGACCGTCTTCGCGAATCTGCGCCTTCCCTTCACCATGCTGTTCACTGGTCTCGGCGTGCGGGGTGCGATCGAACACGCACGCCGCGACCGGGCGAGCTTCGTGTTCGTCGCGACACTCTTCGCGACGCTGTCGTTCGCGCTTCTCTACTACCTCAACTTCAAGTACGGCTACTCCCTGCAGGCCCCGGTCCAAGATCGCGGCCTCCACGAAGTTCGTGAGCGCGACTACTTCTTCATCGTGAGCTTCTCCATCTGGGGACTGTGGGCCGGGATCGGCATCGCGACGCTTTGGCGAGAATCCGCCCGCGAAATGGGCGTCGGCCTGGCCAAAGCAAGCCCGATCTTGACCCTCGCCTTGATCCCGCTGGTCTTCAATTTCTCCTGGGCGAGCAGAGCACAGGACTATGCTGCACGGGACTGGGCTCACAACCTGCTCATGAGCGTCGAGCCCTACGCAGTCCTCTTCACAAACGGGGACAACGACACCTTCCCCTTGTGGTACCTGCAGGAAGTCGAGGGCATTCGACGTGACGTGACCGTCATCGTGACGTCATACCTCAATACGGAGTGGTACACGGGTCAGCTCAAGAGGCTCACGGCACCGTGCGCTCCGGGTGTCGACCCCTCTTCGGATTGGTCGCGCATCCAGTGCCAGCGGCCGTACACGGCTGAGAACACCGACGCTGCATACGTGACGGACGCCAGTCAGGCTGGGGGCAAGATCCCGATCCTGGTCAATGGACCGATCCGGCCGCCGACCAAGTCGATCATGCCGTTGTCCGATGAGGACATCAGCCGCGTTGCTCGCATGGTCGTTCCGATCGAAAACACGAGTCAAATCCAGTTAGGGAACGTGACTGCGATTCTGAGTGGGGGGACGTCTCTGCTGCCGTGGCAGCAATACGCGCTCACGCTCATCAACGAAGTCATCGACGAACGCCCCATCTACTTCGCATCGAGCGGGAACGCAGCGACGTCTCTCGGCGTGAACAGCTACCTGGTTCGGCAAGGACTCGCCTTCCGGCTTCACAACGGCCCTCTCGATGAGGAGAGCGCAGAAGACTTCGTCGAGATGGACGCGACACCCTACGCCACCGTGATCGGTGCGTGGGTAGACGTTGCACGGACTCGAACGCTGCTCGACGATGTCTTCGAGCACCACACGGGCATCCCGGACGATTGGTCACATTGGCCAGACCTCGCCACGATCGGCATCCCGAACTACTACGCCTGGACGTACCTGGCTCTGACTCAAGCCGCGATCCAGGGGGGCGACGAGGAGGCGACCGAGACGTATCAGGCTCGGGCGGAGGCCTGGACGCTGCTCGGCTCCTAGTTGTCATTCCGCGCCAAACGGGGCCTGCTCGGCAGGAAGTGAGGCACGCCATGCATCGACATCCTCTTCGGAGAGCCCGTGCCGACCCGCTACTCCCTCAGTGAGGTTCAGGAGGATGTCCATGGCTCCCTCGAGGAACGCTTCCTGGCCTTCCTTCTCGATGTCGTGATCGTGGGCCCACGCCCTGAAATGGCTCCGCTTGATCGGGGCGCGTGAACGCACGGTCTCCCGGACCAGATCTGCGAGCTGGTCCCGGTAGCGGAAGCGAACGGTGTCCGGTTCACCCAGTGTTTCGCGCACGACCCGATACTGGTCGCACGACCGCCTGTAGGCCCACACGAACAGATCGCGCAGTAGAGCAACGTCCTTCCTCTCGTAGATCCCGATCGTCGCTTCAATGTACGTCTCATGAGGAACGTCGACGAACGAGAGCGGACACAGGTTGCCCTTGATGAAGGGGATGTTCGCGGCGATACGGGACGTCCGCTTGTTCACATCGATGACCGGCTGTAGGTACGGGATGTGAACCATCAGGAAGAAGGCTTGCTCGAACGGATCGGGAATATCGCGGACCTTCGCGAGCAGCAGGGCGAAGCACTCCCGGATGATCTGCGGCACTCCGCTGGGCCTGTAGACAGTGTCGCTGATGTCCACAGGGCGCTGACGCAGGGCACCCTCCTCGCCTGGATTAGCCACGAGGTTCTCGGCCAGCGCTGCGTGCAGGCCGAGCAGCGTGCGGCGATCGAAGTTGATCTCCTCGACGTTGTCCACGAGCATGCGGATCGCCGTGCGATGATTGAGAATCATCTGGGCCTCTTGTTGGCTATTCCCCTCGGCGTGGACGCCGTGCTCCAGCAGGTTCTGTGTGTCGAGCCTCGAATACGTGTTGCCCTCGAGCCTGCTCGACGCCCAGGAAAGGTCAATCAGGAGCCGATCGAGAATGTCGCGGGCGTAGGTCCCCGCGGGCCGCTCGGGGTTGGGCGTCTCTCCTGTGGCCATGAGCTCATCACGAGTTTCCTCCGGCAGGTACCAGGTCTCGCCGGGTACGTAGTCATTGAGGAACGCCCGATCGTACGTGCAGGGCTCCCGTTGCTGGCGGGGAAGACGGACCAGGCGCTGGACTTCGCGACCGTCGGGAGACAGGGCGATAGCGGCTTCTGCGCCCCTTTCATCCTGCTCGTCGGTCCTCGGTTCGCCACCCGAACCCTCGCCGGTGAGCGGTGGAGCCCCAGCCCCACTATCCGTCGCGTGGTAACGAATCGCACGGCTCTTTCCCTTGCGGACGAGGCGCCCCCCATCTTCTAACTGCTCGAGGCGGCGCCGCAGGGTACGATCGGCAAGGCCTTCGTTGTACTGGGTGTTCAGTGCGTCCCGAATCTCGGCGCGCTGCACCCCCTCGGGGTGCTCTTGCAGAATCGCCTCGATGCGTTCGAGCGATGCTCGGATTTCGGCCTTCGTTGATCTCGGCATCTGCGCCCTCAATAAGTTGCTGGCCACACAGGCTGGTTGCTGGCCGGAAAGACCGATTTGCTGGCCATATACTGACCGTTCTGGTCACATATGGCAAATTTGCTGGCCATAAAGATGAGCTGATGGACCGTGACCGACTCTTACGGGTCTGGTTCCGGCCTCAGGGGCGATCGATGGGCCGACGCATCACCCTGATGGGGTTTTCGCTACCCACAGGGATTCGGCCGCGGCCGAATGGCAGCAGACTTCGGCAACACAGCACTAGGTCACAGGTCGACGACCACCCCTCGCCCTTCGGCTTCCGCCGCCGCAAGCACCCGGGCTGCCACGGCGACGTCTTGAACCGCATTCCCGACCGACTTGAAGAACGTGATGTCGGTGTCGGAGGTTCTGCCAGGGATTCTGCCGAGCACCACTTCTCCGATCTCGGCGACAATGGCAGTCTCGTCGATGACACCGTCGCGGATCGGGCCAACGATGTCGCCCGCTTCTTCCATTACCGCCTCTCGCTGATCGACGATGATGCGGGCACGGCTGACCAAAGCTGCATCGACCTCACGCATGTCGAGTGTGTAAGATCCGACGCCAGTGACATGCGTCCCGGGCTCCACCCGAGAGCCGTCGAAGACCGGTGTGGAGCTGCTGGTCGCAGCAATCACGATGTCTGCTCCCGCGATGGCCTCGTTGGCATCGTCGGCGCGCTCCGCTCGCACGCCCGTGAGTTCGGCGACTAGACGATCCGCCGACGCCCCGCTCGGCGACACAACCCGGACGTCAGTGATTTCGCGGACACACCGAACCGCATCCAACTGGGTCCGGGCTTGCACTCCCGCTCCGAACAGCGCCACGGTCTGGGCATCACGACGCGCCAAGAGATCCGCCGCGAGCCCACCTACAGCTCCCGTGCGGAGCGCGGTCAGCCAGGTGCCGTCGATGAGCGCAGTGGGACGTCCTGTCTCGACATCGAGGACCAGTACGACCGCATGGATCGAGGGCAGACCCTGGGCGACATTGCCCGGATTCACCGAAACCATCTTCGCACCGGCATTCCCGCTATCGCGAAAATGAGCTGGCATGAAGAGACTAACCCCGTGCTCGGTCTCTAGAGCCAGGCGAACCGGCACCGTCGCCTGCCCTGCCGAGAGTGAGGCGAATGCTTCGCGCATCGCATCGATCGCGGCGGGCATACCGACACAAGCGCGGACATCGTCACCGGACAGAATTCTGATTTGCATGGTCTTCTATTGGGAGTCAGGATCTAGCAATACGTGATACCTAGCGCACATACTATCCATCTCTCCACACACTCCGCGAGTTGCTCGTGAAAGTCAGCATGACATGGTGAACGCCGCCCCGGGAAAAGTCTTGGTTGTCGGGGGCGGTGTCTTCGGAGTCACGGCGGCTCTCGAACTGAGGCACCGGGGCTGGCAGGTCACTGTGCTCGACCCGGGCCCCCTTCCGCACGACGGCGCGGCCTCAACCGATGTGAGCAAGGTCATCCGAATGGACTACGGGTCCGACCGCTTCTACCACGAACTGGCCGAACTCTCTCTCGAGGGCTGGGACCGGTGGAATCGGGACTGGGCGAGACCGCTCTATCACGAGCACGGCTTTCTCATTCTCTCGCCGGGTCCGATGGGTCCGGGCGGATACGAGTACGAGAGCTACGAGGTGCTGAGGGCACGGGGCTACGCCCCTGAGCGACTGGAGCCCCAGAGCGCGTCACGCCAATACCCAGAGTGGGATCTGGCCAGGTATCCCGACGGGTATCTGAATGTGCGAGCGGGCTGGGCGGAGAGCGGCGCAGTCGTCGAAAGTCTCTGGTCTCTTTGCCAGAAGTCGGGCGTAAGCTATGTGGCTGGGTCGTTTCGGGAATTCATGTCACGAGGGTCCCGAATCAGCGGAGTCATCACCAGCGAATCAGATCGCATCGAGGCCGACCGAGTAGTGGTCGCCGCCGGAGCCTGGACGCCTGGATTGATGCCTTGGCTCTCGGACGTGCTCTGGCCCACCGGTCATCCGGTTCTGCATTTCCAGCCTGCGAATCCGGATTCGTTCCGCGGCGACCAATTCCCCCCATGGGCCGCGGACATCTCAGGCAGTGGATGGTATGGATTTCCGGCACTCCCGGACGGCCGTGTGAAGGTGGCGCACCACGGACTGGGCACTCGCTCGCACCCGGATGCGCGCGGGTCTGTTGCCGCCGACCATGAGGCTCGGGCGAGGGGCTTCTTGCGCCACGCAATCCCCACCCTGGCCGACGCTCCGGTGGTCCACCGTCGCGTGTGCATGTACTGCGACACCTTTGACGGCGACCTCTTCATCGCTGCTGACCCCAACCGCGAAGGCCTCATCATCGCGAGCGGCGGCAGCGGTCACGGTTTCAAGTTCGCGCCCGTGCTCGGCGCGATCGCGGCGGATGTCCTGGAGGCACGCGGCAACCGATTCGCTCACCGCTTCGCCTGGCGCAGTCTCGGGCAGCCGGCGACCGAAGCAGCTCGGTCGAGTGAGGCGTAGTTGGGTAGGAGGGTTTCCTAGTAGCTCAGACGCGGGATCGTCATGTTGTCCAAGAACAGCCGGTCCCTGGAGGACAACGAGTGGATCCCGTCCGCATCCACCACCAAAAGCAGACGGTGCACTTCCTCTTGGTTGAGCGGATGCAGCTTGGGTAGCGTGATGTCACCCAGCGCTCGCGATCCTCTTGGTTTCGGACGCCCTCCGAGGAGTAGTGGGAGTTCGAGCGCTCAACACGCCGAGCCGCCGCGATCTTCTTCACGCGCCAGTGCCGGTACCAAAGCTTGAGGGCCACGCCGCCGATGACAAAAGCCACCGCGACCTCGATCCAAATAATCATCATATCGCCTGCGTCTAGAGCCGCCACTCAGGGCGCCCTGCGGACACTCCGTGCCTACAT
>Ga0114996_10001280_pt1 | contig 33889 bp, 38 predicted proteins | sample ArcticOcean_MG_C_4_FD_87039 | JGI IMG/M metagenome (GOLD analysis project Ga0114996, IMG submission 87039) | Marine microbial communities from western Arctic Ocean - ArcticOcean_MG_CB4_134 | ecosystem: Environmental > Aquatic > Marine > Oceanic | place: Arctic Ocean: Canada Basin | collected... | reverse complement strand
GATACACCACCCGGTGCGTCAACTGTATATGTATCATCACTAGCCCCGTTCTGTGGTGCTGGACAGTTAATAAACGCCACCTGTCCTGCCTCTGGTGCATCTTGCACATAAAGAGGCAGCATCCACGGCTCTTGGTATAGTCCCGTCAGGGTGCCATCTGGACAAGGTTCGGTGCTACAATCACCTATTTGGTCACAACGGTCGCTGATATATTTAGTTTCTATCATTGCTACACCATTGGGAGTACCAAACATGTATCCGTCACTACCACGTCCTGATAGATAGCGGAAGGGGTTCGCACTCCACATGGCACTCATTACGCCGTTGCAGTATCCCGTACCGGGAATGCCGTTGCATCCATTGGGTGTGGGATTGGTGCCATAATTAGGTACAGTCTCGCCAGCCGTTACGCTGTAACCATGTGCCAGCCCTGTTTCGATCTGTCCAATTGAATTAACTACCATAACTCCCATGTTGGGCATTGCTAGAATGGATGTTCCCATCTCAGTGCCGCTTGGGAATTGACCCCATCCACCGTCACCCTCACAACAATCCGGTCCAGAAGTTCTATAATTTCCAAAGATATTCACCCCGCCTTCTGGTGGAACGCTTGTCATAAAGTAAGAGCCAAAGCCTTCGTTGGAGAGTGTATCAACCTCAGCATTACCGGGAGCACACTTGTGTCCACCGTGAGGCATATCTGACATACCACCCGAAGAGATTGGCAAGCAACACCAAGCCGGATCTGGTTCCCATCTAAACGTAACTTCATTGGAAGCTGTGCCCAAATAAGTATCTATCTTGAAACTATAAACTCTTGCATAGGTCTTTTTGCCGTCATAGTTCGTGTGATCGGGATTTCCGTGAGCAGAATCGACCCATGCCGCAGGCGGTGGACCGCCCGGTGTTACGTTGTTATCCCAAGCATTGTTTTCATATTCATAATTTGCAAGTTTGAATGTCCACGGATTCTGTAAATTGTCTCGTCCATCAAACTCTACAAAGCTATCATCGGTCCATTGGAAACCCAATGCGTTTGGATCGGTGTCGATGAAGTCAGCACCACCCTTGCATACAATTTGATGAAGGACGGGAGCGTTGCCGCCACCGGAGCCACCGAGTGAAGCCGAGTATTCAATTACTAATTGACTACCAGCACCACCAAGAACCTGCGCCGTACCTTGTCCACCGAATGAGCCGTCATCTCTGTGGAAGACAACAACGTTGGTCCAACAATCACCATATAATGCTGTATTAACCATAAGATTAATTGTTATACAAGCTTCATTACTTTCTAAGCTGTCGCCCGTCGTCACACCATTATTAATTTTATAATTGAATGTATCGGGTCCGTTTGCGGCACCGCCAGTATTAGTATAACTAAACACTGGTCTGTTAAGTGGGTTTGAGTATCCACTCAATGATGAACCATTGGCTGCAACAATATATACATTACCATCAGTCGGCGCTGTTACATCTGCGATGTTAATGAAATTATATCCAGTGCCACTACTGTCCATTAGGTCAGCAACACCTGCTGGATTCCAATTCGCCATGTTATCTGTCGAGAATTGAGAATAGCCTGTGGTGGGATCACCTAGAACATCAATGAAGACTTCTGTAAGCTCATCCATCTGTACGTTGTCAGAGAATGCGAAAGCGAAGTTATTATTGGGTATGCACTCACCACTACCATTGTTAGGGAGGTCGGCATAAACATTGTCACCGGGAACACAACCGGGGTCGTTGGGGTAGTTACTTCCTGCAACACCGTCAGCAGTCCAGATAACCTTTTCACAACAGAAAATGTTGTTCATGGTCACGTCGGTATATCCAACTAGCGTAATTTCCCACTGATACCAGACAGGTTGTCCATTAATTGTTATAACCTGTGGTGGAACTAGGCAATGATTCCAATCGGGAGCATTACCAACTTGCACTGGGTTCGGAGCATAAGCAATATCATTTTCTGGCTTCCATAATGGAGTTCCCGAAACACCAGTCAAAATCCATGTGGGAGGCTTCAAGCCATCAATGAATGCAAGCTGATCGTCGTTGCCTTGTCCATTTGGAAAAGTATTGTCACCACACGGTCCTTGACAGGTATGGTCTGTGCCAAAACCAGCAGCAGGATCGTATTTCCATTGGAACTGTTCAGGAGCGCCCTGCAAGCCGAAGTAACGTCGGTTCATTTCGATCTTCCAATACAATCCACCGGGAGTGGCTGGGTCATTGGAACAATCTGTACCGTGAGCTACTTTGACACATCTGCCGGGAAGCAGTGCGACAGGTGCGTCGGTGAATTCATCACATGGGTCTTGAAGACTAACCGTTGAGCCACCGAGAGGATCGTACTCAGTTCCATAATGTTTAATATCTGCAAGAACGAGACAACAACACTCTGCTTCGGCGTTGGTGCAGTTCGCAACCCAATTTGACTGATTCGGGTCGTTAACAATATATTTTGATCCCAAGATTTCAAGCGATAGTTCGCAATTACAACATTGTGCTGTGTTGTGAGTGGAACTAGGAATCGCCACTTGATTACAAATAACTACTCCTGTCGAATCTGTTAAAGTAACCACCAGCCCGTACTGACCTTGAGCCAAACATCGTGTTTCATTGAAACTAATAGAGTCTTCTGGAGTTAAACTTGTATAAAGAACATCCACGAGTTGGGGTGTACCAGTCCAGTCGTTCCAGAGTTCAACATGCCAAGTTACTGCCTCACACAATTCCATTCCACTTTTTACGGAGAAGTCAACTGTGGCACACTCACCATCTTCATTTGCCGTTCCGCTACAGTCTGCAATGTTTGTATCATCACAACATCCATCGGCTGTCCATACAATGTCAAGATTGGTCGCCGCCCCCGTGACGAAATAATCGCCGCAGTCAATTTCACAGCAATCTCCAGTCGAAATTGTTTCCGACCAACAAGATTGCCAAGTTGCTCCACCGTCTTCGCTGTACTGATATGACAGCACCATATTTTCTTGATCTGTTGGTAGACAAAGATTAAGGAACGGTGGTTCCGCTGAGGGAGAGCTTGGCATAGTATTAGCCAATAGCCACTCTGCAAGTGGATTACCGTTTTGATCTTCTAGAACAAACTTCCAGCAAGCACAATCAAGACCGGGCGCTGTCCACCACCAACCCAATGTATCATCGGCTTGGATTGTATAGCACTGACCGTCTTCTGCTGTGCCGCCTGTACAATTATACCAGTTGGATGGGCTGTTGAGGTCTGATCCTGATGTATCCCCATCAATCTTATCGCCACAATTAAGTACGCCATCCTGTAGGTGCTTGTCGAAGAACGTTGTTTTAAGAATCTGTCCGTCGTTAACATCACAACAAGCCTCTTCTGCATTCGTTGGTGCAGTTACCGTCCACGCAATTGGACCGTTAACCGTGTCACAATCAATCTCACAACAATCTTCGATTTCTAGCTCGCCAGATGACCAGCACTCTTTCCAATCGCCCTCACACGCTCGATATTCAAGTTTAAGTGTCGTTTGTCCGTAAGGAACACAGATTGTCTGATAACCAAATTCAAGAGCTTCCCATGAGTATCCATAATAAAGGCTATCATTAACGCTCCATCGGTATTCAGCACACAGCGGCAATAGGTCACGGTCTATGGGACCGGAGATAGTAAGACATTTACCATTACCTTCTTCGTTCTCTGGGCATTCATTATACTCTGGAACTAGCATCTCAAAGACGTTGCCGACGCTGGCACAAATGCTTGAATCTCCAGTTGCACTACCCCCTTGAGGGACGCAAATATCAGCGTACATATAGTTGGTGGTTATACCATTTACTGTTCCGCACAGCGGCGTATTTCCTAGAGTATCCCAAAAAGCTACTTGTTGGTATGGCACGTCACCAGTCGGGAATCCCTGCTGATCAAAAGTTAGTCGCCTAAATTCTCCACAATCATCTACAAAATCTGTTCCACCTGTCTCCAATAGATTAACTTCAAGTGCCTTTAAGCCGCCAACAACCAGACCAGTAATAGGATCTAAGTCGAATCCCTGTAGTGCATATTTGTCGCCATTATTATAAGCACCACCAAGGTCATTGGTGTTGTTCCACATAAGCTTAGAATTTCCAAGGGTGCTTGGCTCTAAAGTAACCTTCATTGCTCCATTCAGGAACGTTGGGGGGTTTGAGTCTGCTGGGAGTTTATTAACAAGACAGAGCATCCCGTTATCATCTTTGACTATCAAGTTCCAATTAACCGCCGCTGACTGGCTTGTAGCCCACGCTCCGCTGAGTCCCATCTGTCCTGCTGCGCCGATTACGCAACACTTTTCAACAAGAGCTTCACCTTGAGGTCCGTTTAATGAAACTTCAAAGTCTACTTCGTCACAGATGTTCACACAACATAGGCAAACCAAGTCAGTGCCACAGTCTTCCCACTCGCCTTGCTTGTTAAGGAATTGTAGCGTAACTTCCCACTCTGTCGTAGTTCCAAAGCTAGGGGCAGAGGTTGGCAGACAAACACTAATACAAGAGTCTGGCTTCTTCTGCTGCTCACCCGCATTTACATATACACAAATTTCTTCTGGGTCCACATGCATGTTAGCCGATCTGTTTCCTTCAAGTCCAGCTTTGACAAGTTGCTCACGGAGATGCATATCTCCAGCAACTCTTCTCATTGCATTAATCGTAGAAGCTTTTAATCCGCTATCTAGTTTTCTATCTATTGGTCCGTATGAAAAATCGTTCAGCGCATACAGTGCATCTCTCTGCTGGCTTTGCATACCCGTTATGAACGCATTGTTGAGTTCCATCAGAGACTCCAAAGAAAGGAAGTCATTAACGTCCATTAATCCTGTCGCTGTGTCTCTCGTAATTGGACCAATAACATCCATCGCCATTCGGTTTTGTTGCTGTTGTTGTCCGTTGCCATCCATATCCTCATATTCGTGACAAATCTTATATCTCCAGTCATTTGGACAAGGAGCTTCGGCATCAGTACAAATCTCAAGGCACTGCCCATCAATATATTGCTCGCCGTCCACGATTTCACTACTACAGCCCGTTGTAAGATAATAAATATCTCCTACCAACTCTGTGCTTCCTTCGCCAAAGACACAACAACATCCGGCATCGAGTTCGATATTAGCTGGACATTCTGGGTATGTCGATGGGCAAGGTTCCCAAGCCTCAGCGTTCAAGACTTGCTCACCACTTACCGTTATGAAAATAGGCTCATAGTTTCCACCATTAGGCTCACACCCAATGAGAGAAACATAACAGTCGCTATCCTCGTCTGGATAGTGTACAACAGCCCCAAGAGGATACCCGGCACAGTCGCCATCACCGCAATCGCCGCCGCTGACAGGTTGTTTCCAAACGCCAACTGCACAATCACAGCAATCACAATTATTGTTATCACCGCAAGGCTCTTCGCCTGAGCCTGAACCTGAACCCTCTTCTTCGTCGGCACATGGATCACAACACTCGCACATCCACTCACAACAATCAACGCACACTTCTCCTGTACATGGAAGCACAAGCTCGATTGGTTCTGGAACACATCCGACTTCCCAACCACCAAAGGTGTCGTTGAGATTCGGAATTAATTGCTTGCCGAATGGAATAACATTTAAATATCTTGTCATTGAATTTGGCCAATCTTTAAAACCAAATGCAATCCCGAATGGCGTACTGTTTAAGAAGGCTTCAACTAGATCCCACAACGCAGTAACGAGCATAATCTGCTCTTCTCTTGTATATCTCATACAGTCGTTTGGATTACAAGGATCATAAGGTAGTTTTAGATATAGATAACAACAATATTTGTCAAACCACTCATTCAACCATTCAGGGATGGGATATGTGCAATCACAAATAGTAAAAGTTTTTGGGCAACAGTTATGACCTGTTGGATTGTCGGGGTCTGCATCAAAAATAGCTAGTGGTAACTGCCACCCATCGGGTCCAGCAAACCAATTTCTAAGAGCGTTAGGCTCTTGACAATCAAGAAACGGCTGTCCATCGGGATCATGATGTAAAATAACGTCTGTATCTTTTGGTTCTTTAATTAAAAAGTCATAAACATCCCAATAGACTGGTCCGGCTTGAGTACCATTTCCATAATTTAGGGATGCCCAAAGACATGGAAAATTATTATGATTTTCCCAGTTCGGATGACCACCAATTTTCATCCCAGCGGGAGTGGTGCTGTCATCGAATGCAGAACCATAGTCTGTAACGATTCCTACTGTACCAACTTTGGTGCCGTCAGCCATAACAGTACCATCTTCTTTAATCCAGATACAACAAGCATCACCTACACAAATCTTTTGATTTGCACAGGGTTCTGAACCAAGAAAGGGGCTACTATTATTAGCGTCTTGTCCACATTCATCGTCTGGAAGGGAAGAGGGTGCAGAATCAGCATCTAATACATACAAAATAGTGGCTGTATCGCCGGGATTTGGAAGTCCCGCACAGTCTTGGCAATTGTTGGGATCACCAAAGTCGGGATTCCATACTAAACAGCGTTGCTCGCCATCATTATAAATCTGGAACCCTCGTCTTACGTTTTCGCCATCTGCTCTGAGCAAGATACGGTTAAGTTCGACAATCCCGCCGCCGCCGCCTGTGAAAGAAATCGGCTGGAGTGCATAATAATAATCTGGCAAAAATGGACTAAACATCAAACCGTTGAACGAACTCCCTGAAATGTTCACAACATTTGTAAGTGGGAAGAATGGTTGTGAAGATATATCGTTTGGCGAAGCGTGTTGCTGATCGGAAACTGTAAATGCTCTTCCAAGCTGAGCATCGTAGAACATATAATAAACTTCTTCGCCATTAATGGTTGGAAGTGTAGCCCCGATAGGTCTTTCATTAATGTTTAAAATTATTGAGTTTGGGGTTGGTGGACCACCAGTATTATTAATTGCCGCAACAAGATGATCTCCGTTTACAGTAAACGCAGCCATCTCGTTTTCGGGATTCTGTTGAATGAAATTTATGCTTGGAGGTCCATTGCCAGAATAAATAACTCCATCAAAGAGAGCTTGGAATGGATTGCTAAAGGACGCTAGTTCGCCAGCAACAACCAGTGCTGCGTGTTTGTCAACCCATCGTGGGTGAGGCTGGTCGTCTATCTTGCCGTGTGCCTCGACTTCAATACATTCAGTCTCACACTGAGACATAATAATTTGACAAACAAACTTCTCTAAGAATGGAGTACACATTGCATCGGGGTGTAAGAACCCACAGAAGTCAGCAGTCTTTTTATTTAATAATCCGGTTGCTCCGATTGCAGCAAAAATAACTTTAAAATCGTCGCCAAAGTATTGTTCATATGCGCCAATAAAATACTCAGTAAGGAGCATAACATTTGAATAGGTTTCACCTTCGATTACCTCATGAGGATTCAAAGCGGGATGGCATTGAGCGCATGGAGTGCCAATGTTGGCTTCACCACTGTTTTCATTTGGAATACAAAGGTCTTCAAAAAGGACTCCGCAATGCAAGTCTAATCCGCAATCGAGATCACCAATAAAACATGCCAATGCAATTTGTCCTTGCAAACATGGTTTGTTATCCTTGCAACAATAAATCTTTCCACACTCATCAATTTCCAACTCACAACAAAGATCCGTCAGTTGAATAGCCTCAAGTGTGCCGCTAAGCTCGTCTTCACAATTGGACGGATTTCCGTCATTGAATCCTTGGAGTCTGATTTCAAGTCCCAGTCCGGTGTATGCGTCCTCGCCATTCCAATAAACATGCCCGTCTTGTCCTAAGACAAAATCACCGACTGTTGTATAATATATTTGATTATCATATTCAACCACAAAATAAGATGTAGTTAGTTCACCTTCGGGGTCGTTACCTTGAGCAATCCAATCAGGGTCATCAAGACCAGTAAATTGGTCGATTCCTAAATTAAAAGTCTTTTCTGAACATCTACATGTTCCCAACAACCACTCTGAAAGTTCATCATTGTAGGGGTGTGCCACCCTCATGCCTTCATCACCAGATAAGCCGATAAAGTAATCTTCTCGCCCTACACCAACAGAAGTCCATGTGTCTGTCCAAGGAATCATTTCAGTTCCATCAGCACTTGTTGCACCAAAGATATTAATTCTTAAGTGCCATCCATTCGGACCTTGAGCAATCGGGTTGCCGTTGGCGTCTGAAAGAGTGACATTGAAGAAATCTGTTGGTAAATTGTAGGCGTTCGTCACAATCGCCCCATTCCATGTTGCACCATTATCGTAAGAATATTCTACAACAGTATTCGGCGCATTATAATGAACAGGTTGATTAAATTGTATTGTTAAAGATTCTAGGGCAGTGGGACTTCCCGTAATGTGATGGGCGTGTATTTCACTAACCCTAAAGGCTTGATCTGCGAATGGGTGAGATGGTGCAGAAAAATTATCCATCCAAGCAGGATGGTTTATATCATTTATTCCAATTGGAGGGAAAGCTCCACCGCCACATTCATTAGTTTCTGACTGTGACTGCTCTTCTGACCAACGCTTCTTAACTAAAATACCCCAAGCCGCTCCACCAAAAACACCAACTGTAACGTTTGCAAGCATCCACAAAAAACCAGGCCAACTTGGGAACCTGATTCCGAATTGATTATCTGGGCATGGGTCTTCGCCGCTGCCATCACCTTCTTCTTCTAATTTAAGATCATGAACTTGATTTATTGAATACTGAAAATCTTGCAATAACCATCTTATAACATCACGAAATCTTTCGGGTGTAAAATTTGTAGCAGAAAGGTCTGTCGGGTCGTCATTATAAAGATCCAAATCCATCAACAGTTCTTGGTATGCAACTGGTGTACCACCAAGAGACTCAGCTAGATTTTTAATTGCATCATTTAGAAGCACTTCAAGATTATCGTCTGAGAGTAATCCTTGTGAATTATGAAGAATTATAACAGGGTCGCCAAATACTAAAAAGAGAACAGCGGCAAGCAGTGCTTGAGCCGTTTTTGCTGCCGCAGGATCAGTTTCATCAAGAATATCTAATCCTTCGCTACCCAAAAGACCCAAAACGGCATCAGAAATGCAATCTAGAATTCCTTTTGTTAGTTGCTGGTCATTGCTGTCCCACCACTCTGCTAAATTTCCGCTTGGCTTGGCTCCACCTTTAGTGAACCCAATATTTGAAAGAGAGATAATAAACGCTACGTCATCTTGAAGCTTCGCCGTATCATAACCCTCTGGAAGATCCCAACATGTAGTCGCTAAACAAATATCTTGACAACAACCAAAGTTTGTTTCCGAGACTTTTCCGAAAGAATATTTTAAAATCTCTAGAACAGCCCTAACAATTTCTCTTTGGCATGGGTGTAAAGAGGGAAGTGAATTGTCTAAGTCGCCTTGTAGCCCGTTTAAATCTTCAACTAATCCTTCAATATACATAAGTTTTCGTTTCCCTCTTTTTGAACAAATTCCAGCCAAGCCGGGACCAGCGTTTTAATCTATCTATAAATAGTCGTTGCAGGATATAAATGCTATTTTTACAAAGCGAAATAGAATCGTTAAGTATCATTTATTCTTCCCCGTTACTTTCATCACTGCTGTCACAATCTGTTTCTTCACACCCTTCATCGGTGAAATTCATTGCGGGTCCACAAGCGAAAAATAATCCTTCTGTTATTCCAGCGTTTGTTGCACACTCGTTATCTGTGAAAGTGATCCCATCTTCACAAATAAATAGAGGCTCTTCTGGAATCCCCAGTTTTAAAATTTTGCAAACGTCAATAAATTCAATTGCGGGATCACATTCAAGTGTAATATTTGGAACGGAGAACCCAACTGGCAAACATCCATGTGAAAGAGGAATTACAAAATCACAAAATAGTTGCACAGATGAAATTCCGACATTAGTTGGCTTACAACCATCTGAGAATGGAGCTTCGTCATCGCAATCAAGAGAAATGCTCTCTGGGACTCCAATGAATGTCGGCAAACATTGAGCACTGAATGGAATTGTTTCATCACAGAACATTGCAACAATGCGTGTCGGTGTGTCTGTGTCGATGAACATTACGCACCCATCTTTAGACCGACCAAAAATCATTGGATCAATGCCGCATGTTACAGCATAGGACATACAACGCTTCCTTAGCGATGGCACACCCTTTGTATTTAACAGGAATGGAACTTGTGGAAGCTCTTCAATTCTGATTCTGATTTCTGGAACGTCTTGTTGGTCCGTTAACCACGGAATAACCGCATTACAAATTACATAATCATCCTCGTCACAAATATCTGGATCTTCGACTATGATTGTAACAGTTGCTTCGTCATATTCTCCACACTCATCAATAACCTTCCAAACAAAAGTTGTGTTTCCAACAAAATAAGTCGCAGGATCAAAAGTAAAGGAGCCAGACCCGTTGTCAAAAGAAATAATCTCTCCTGCGCCGCTCCAAGGCTCGTCCACCAATTCATACGATGCAATATTTGAATCTGCATCAATTGCTAATAAACTTTTAGTAATGTTGGTGTCATATTTTGTAGTAAACGTTTGGTCATAAGCGGTGGGTGGCTTGTTACAACACTGTACAAAAACAGTTTGAACATTTTCTCCAAACGTACTTTGATTAGCATCAATATGTGACATTACCACATAGCTATATTTAACAGTATCACACCCCTTGCACGGCATCACCAAATCAACAAAGGCGTGTTTTCCATTTTCAGGAGGGTTGCTTTGCATTCCAATATTTGAATAATCGCTTATAGAAGTTGGCTCATTCCCAACTTGATACGGACCACTTCTCCAAATACTATATTCATCCACGCTTGGCAGATCAGTCCACGACAATATAACTTTATTGCTTCCCTCTGTTTCCTCGTCTGGACAGGAAGTAAGGTTTGTGATCTCAATATCTGGATTTGGTATATCTGGGCAGCATAAAACACGGGCGAGAACACAACACCTTAGCCTGCTTTGAGACTTCTCTTCACAAGGAACGCCCGCACACGCTTCTATACAGCCATTAGGCGATTCCAAGCCGCTTGTGGTAACAGAAGTTACGGCATAGGCTACATTGTAGCTATCACCCGGTTCACAAGGTTCTTGTGGGGGTGCGGGAACTTCGGTATCTGTGTATGTATAATAAACGACAGAAGAAACGTTCGGCACATTTTCTAATAGAGTCCAGTCCTCGCCAGTCTGGTCTAACCTGTATACATTATAAGAACTTATAGAGGCAATCGGGTATCCAGACCACGCTATCTCAACAGTTTCAGAATAATCATTCTCTGCACACGCCCCAGACTTCGCACTGATCTTCAAAGGACAGGGAGGCAACACATTAATTCTGATGAAGCCAATATCACAACACGGCTTATTGTTTCTTGCTGGCAGTCGGACCAGCGGGTTGGTCATTCTCGTCGCAACATTTAAAGAGGCGTTTTTGAGAGCTTTTTGATTTTTATTATAAGAGCCTTTTTCGTCACTTTTAGTTGTTCCATCAATATCATATTTTGCCCTGAGCGAAGAACTGTTTTGAATCGTTCTAAGTTTGCTTGGTATGGCACAAACCATAAACCTAAATCCATCAACTCCGATATAATTTTCTGCTGGACCATATTTGAATTCACGATCTCCCCCAGATCCAACCGATACCTTGCCGCCCTTGGCTGTGAAGTTTGAATCACCAAGTGGTGCTTTATAAACAAGCGCAACACAATCTGAACTTTCCCCCTCACAAGAATCTGCACCCAACGGGTAATTAAACTGTTGGTGAGCATATGGGTGATATGCTTTAAATTGTCCCATTATACCCTGATTCATAGTTGTTGAATAAGTGTCATTATATGCAATTGGGTTGTAAAAACAACAAGGTATAACACCTGTCTTTGGTTTAGAAGAAGCTTCTCCGCAATCATTATATGCGACAATCCAATATCTGTACATACTGTGTACATCATTCTCACAATCTTCGTCATCAGACCCCGAATCACTTCCGCTTGAATCTGTGGGATCGCAAGGATCACAACAAACCTGTTTAGCTGTAGCTGGAAAATCTACATAAGAATAAGTTTTTGGTGAGCCGACCTCCATGTACATGGAAGATTTCTGGTCGTTTTGAGTTTCAGCACTTATTGCAACCTCTAAGAAGTTCTGATAACTACGAAGAATGGCATTAGTATCAGTCACCATCATCGGCTTTGATGCTTCTGGATCGTTTGTTACTCTCTGTCTCCAAATTTCATAATAATTTGCATCTGGTTGGTTATCCCAAACTAAAATTATACCACCACGAAGCCTTCCGCCTCGACAGTCAAATAATTCACGCCATCGTGCGCTAAGTTTCTCCGGTACATCTTCGTCTTTAGACGCATAGTGTAGGACTTCTAAATCAGGCTGCTCTGGAACCACACAGGGACAACAATTTGAAGGCAGCAGAGTACCACTATCTAAATCATTTCCAAAACTATCTGTCATAATAGCGTGATATACAGTTTGAATATCTGCAACATCCAGAACTTCATCCCCTTCTGCATCATATAAGGGGTCATACTCGCCAGCTTCAATAAGTTTTTTAATATAATTCAAGTCTTCTTCTTGAATATTATTTGAATCCCATGACGAGGCAGGTATTATTGTATCACTATTAGATAATATTCTCCACTTGACTGCCTGCATACCATAAAGTTTACGAACCATATTTTCAGAAGTGAAGCCTATTCGTGCCCTTGAAGTTACATTGCGTGAACCCTGATATTCTGCCAACATCCTGCTGGATTTAATACGCAGCATCTCCGCACTTGAAAGCAGGGCTTTTGAACTAATCAATAATCGTACAAGAAGACCTTTTGATTCTGGCACATAACTTTCTTCATTTCCAGCATATGCGATATAAATTTTATTTGAAGAAGTCCCATCGCCAGAAAACAACCCTTGAACAAGATTATATTTGTTACCCGCAGCTTGAGATACAGAAGTATCAATTTTATAAATTCCTTCTTTCGGATTAAGCCCACGAATTGCAAACTGAAATCCAGAATTCTTCTCACAGCTTGTACTATAATAAACATCAATTGCATGGACGCCGTTTTGTAGCTTTGTTACTCTCTCAATCCAAATCTTTCCATAACAATCTAGCGGAACACAAAAGTCTGAACATTCGTCTGGAACAAATACATCAAAATCTAAATTAAAATCTGGACAACAAGTTCGTGGAACAAGCTTCTTCCCAAGTGAATATGCTACAATGTTTTCAACATATGAGGCTTGAGTATTATTATCTTGATCACCAATAGCACTAAATCCATACCAAGCAAACCCATTACGCAAAGTAACAACATCTACAATATCAATTTCGCTATTTCCCTCTGCGTCAGCTACAACAGAATAAGAGCAATCAAAATCCACCAAAGGATTGAGGCTGTCCCATGAGGAACCAACTTGGTCACTAAACATAAAGAGCGAAGGATCGTTTAACTCTGAGGGAGAACAGGCTCCGATTGCCACGGCAATGGTTGCCGTTAAGTCATCAGGAGTAAACTTGGCTACACCATCGCCTTCATCAGAGGTATAAATATTGCCCGTCCACGATGAGACAGGTTCTTTCATCCCAATCTCGCCGCCATCTAGAGTAACAATTTTAATTTTGTCAAGCTCTAATTCGGCAACCAATAGCATTTTATCACTAGGCATACATGCCATACCGGGTACTTTAATAAGAATTGTAGTTAAAATATCGGATTGTGAATTACCAGCATTCGCCAATATAAAATCTTTCTCAGGAATTAATTCTTTACTTGGCTTATCATAGACGCACAAATATTTTCCGCTTTCCGTAGAAAACGCCTGTATATAGCCCTTGTTTTTTGCGTCACCCTCTAGGAACCAAGGGTCGTTATCGGGACACAACACTGTCCCGCCTGTAACACCACTTGGAAGCTCCGTAAGAAGTTCAACTGGCTGTGCCCAACTTGACGGAATTTTCAATTCAAACTGAGCGCCAGCAATCGAACAAGAAGATTCATAATAAATTGGTACTGCAAAAATTGTTTCGCCGTTGTCATCCCAACAACATATGTCGGGTACGTCATCGGGCACCCCGTCACCAGTAGTATCAATTGCAACTGGTAAAGTAATTTCGTTAGTGCAAGCCTTGTCTATATCTTCTTGTGCCACATCCAAGGCATCTTTAACGTGCTCAAACAGGTCTGCAAAAATAAGCCATGCTTTCCAAATAAGCAAAAACAGAAATGCAACAATAATAACTCGTTGTAAATATTGAGGACCACGGATACGCTGCTCTTTGTATGCTTCTTTTAGTGCCTCAAAAATACAATTATAAAGTTCTCTAAATCGTGGGTCAATTTTTTCTTGATCAATTAAGTTTTCATATACCGAAACAAGATTGGTGGTCGCAGTATTATTGAAACTTAATACGTTAGGACCATCATCCACTGTGCCGGGAGTTCCTGTTTGATCACCTCCAGACATTTGCCGAGACATATTAATAAAAGACTTGTCCGACAAATTTGCTAATTTGTCAAGACTTCCAAATGTATTTTTAAACAAATCTCCAAGCTTTAAAAAGAAGGGAAGGATACAAATACAATCATCGCCAACAAGCTGGTTGTTTAGTGTTGCTCTCAATAGGGTACTAAATCCCTGATCGGCTTTAATTGTGGGGTCTTTTCCGTGTCCAACAATAATAGAAAGACCGGGAACAGGATTTATTACTTTTACTTCCCATCCGTGGTCATACCAATCACCATAATTTTCTATTTGAGCAATGTTGCTGGTGAAATCACCGACAAGGACAGGAATAATAAACGTGTCAATCTCATCTCTCGTCAAACAATATTTAATATCAAAAGTATCGTTATCAACAGCGACGGGTTCAAAATAAAAGTCACCGTATCCCATGTTGACTTCGCCAGTACATTGAGACAGGCACGGTCCTAATTTAACCGTTTCAGGAGTATATGTTTGGGTGTTGCTGTTGGCATCTACCCATGTTAATTCCAGTTCATCAAATTTGGTGTCGAAACAAATCCTGTTCGTTCCGATAAGCTCATCAATCCAGACGGTACAGAGGATACTAGACACTGGGGGATAAGATGTAAGGTTGGTTACTGGATCTGTGGTCGCAGTAATCTTAATTATATCTCCTGCCGTCAATGGTATCGGGTTCAAAGGGTCATATGTTTGCGAATCAAATATTTCAACGCTTGCATTGGGAATGGATGGTCCTTCGGGAACATCTACGCTAATAATTCTTCTACCGTCTGGAAGATCCAACTTTATAGTTGCTGTTGACAGCCCAAGAGCACAATTATCTGGAAGGCAATAATTTATATCGAAAGAAACATAAGGTTCACCTTCGGCAAGGCTCTCTGCTATGTCTGGATTATAATCTGAGAACCATAACGTAACGTCTTTATCTGGGTCATACCAACACTCGTCAATGGGACAATCTATATCGTCGCTTCCATCATAATCGTCGCAAGAGCAACATGGAATCTCGATGATTTCTATTGAAGATGGAACACCCTCAAGCTCATTGCCATTAAACAATATGCGATAAGGAACAACTTGATATTGAGGTTGTTTAGGGCTATCGCATGTAAGATACCAATCTGGAGCTTCGTTATCCAGAGCATTATCATAGAAAAACGGACTATTGTTAGGATTATAAAGAAGAGTATCTTTAATAACCCACGTTAGACCATTATCATCAGACCTTTTAAGGTGGAATCCATCAATTAGTGGAAGGTTGGGATCTGGAGTCCATGAAAACGCAATGGCTACAAGCCCATGTCCAATTGAACCGCCTTGAAAATAATCTCTACCGTCCGTAAAACATTCACCAGTTTCTATTTCAGTAATTTCTGGTGCGTTGTTTGGATCACAATCATCAATATATCCCGCTGGGGTTGTTGCGGGAACGCTTGTTATGCCGTTTCCGTCTATCCATGTGATTGTATAAAAATTCTGTACGCCATCGTCGGGGTCAGGGTCGGTCCATGTTGTCGCAGGAGAAGGTATTATGGCAACGGAAACCCCGTTACGAAATATTTCATACTCAATAGGTGGACCAAACGGACCATCATCAGGAACAGTCCACGTTAATACAACTTGTATTCCATTCGGGTCAGCACAATCACCAATTTGAGCGGCATTAAAATCTGCTATACTTGGTAAATCATATTCTCCTAAGCCAAATCCCCTCACATAGAGAACTTGACCGCCCTCGCCATCAATAAAACCGCCTGCTGGAGATGGGGCAAACGACAATGCGAGGTCGTGATAGCGTGTATCGCCCGTATAAGAACAATCTGTTGGAGAAAAAGACCAATCATAAACAACTTCAAGTATGTCTTTTAATTCATCACTAATATACCAGTCGCCAGCACCAACTGTACCAGCAGGATAATACCAGTGCCCCGCTGCATCTTGAGTCGGTGGCGGGACCGCAACATCAGCCTTGGTCATAGTATCGCAAATTAAAACTCTAATCGCAACTGGGAGATTATTTAACTCTGGGTGATCAATTAAACGGCGATCACCGGGAACCCACTCAACGTCTTCAACGTCGCAATCTTCCTCAGAGACTAAAATTTGTTCTAATAATATTTTCCAGTCGTCAGGTTGGCTTCCACCAAGAGCGACACTAACAGCGAGGTCAAAATATACAACATTCCACTCTTCGCTACCGAGTCGCCAACCGGGGGCAAGGTCTTGCGGAGCATAATTTCCACTATCAGGTACACCGATGCCCTGATTGGGGTATAAGTCTGGTCCAACTGTGACGACATTATTAGCCATTAATATTCCTCACGACTTGTTTCTTCGTCGTTACTATAAGTAACTCTCTTGACAAGATTTCCGTGTCGATTATAAAATTCAAAGTCTCCATGTTTCTTTCCACTTGAATTAAATCTTTCTATTTCTCTTATAGTTTCACCAGAATCTTCCCAATACTTGCGCCACTCGCCTACACGAACAGAACAATCTAAGCTGGCTTTGTATACGCCATCGCATTTCAAGTCTCCATTTGGAAAATAACTTTCACATGTTCCATCTCTTGTCCCACTATTAAAAACATCTATAGAACGTGGAGATTCGTCGGAATAAAAAGAACGTCGGACACCATGTAGTCTTCTATTTTTTAATTTGCCGTCAATAGATAAAGCTCCAGAGGGATATTTAATATTGAATGGGTCTAGTTCTGGACATTCTGTTTTTTGTCGCATATTTGGTCTTTCCACACCTTGTTCCGCTTTTGGCTGAGAGTTTTCTTTATAACATTTGCACTCTTCACACGAAGCTCTGCTTTCAGTTAATAAATAGTTATTTGCTAGGTTCTTTCTGCTATTGAATGCTAACAACGCTAAAAAGGATAGGTATCCCATAAACGACAAGATTGAGATGAGAAAATATACGCTTTCCATGATAGTAATTAGTCAAGGAGAACAGATATAAAAAAAGCCCCTCTCGGAGCTTTTTTATTTTGTTAATCGTACAGACTGGACTTATTTAACTGCCCACTTCGACAAACGCTCATGAAGTGCTACATCTCTTTTACTGTATAGATTGCCTTCTTCACCTTCCTCAATGTCTTCTTTTTCTTCACCCTCGTCATCGTCGCTGTCGTCGCCATCGTCACCCTTCTTCTTATCTATAGCTGCTTGTAATGCGGGTGGCAACTTGCCTTCGACCTTGGAATCATCTTTTTCATAAAGGTCTTCTTCTTCCTCTTCGGGTGGAGCATCAAATTCACCATCAGCATCAAGAGCGGCTTGCTCTTCTGCACCACTGGTGCCACCTTTTTTCTTCTTACCTTTCTTTTTAGCCTTATCCTTCATCCAAGGAAAATCATTCTCTAAATCGGAGATATATGGGTCGTCGTCATCATCATCCCATCCGTACTCATTAAGTTTTTTCTGAAATGTGTCGATAATAGTATTGACGATGTTAGAATTTGGCTTTTTGGCTTCGTTCATTCTTCCAATTGCATAAGGACCGACAGTTGTATCTGGGTCTTCGGCGTTCTTGCTGCTAAGAATTGCAACCATTCCTTCGGCAGTTTCAACTTGTACCATTGAGATTGGCGAGGTCATAGCACTTGCTTTAAATCCAGCAGAATTAAGTGCATCTGCCATATCAAACAATCCTCTACCTGCATCAACCACACTCTGCACAACCTTGGCAATATTTTCTACAGGATCTTTGCTTTGTTGAGGTCCATCTTCTAAACCAGAACCTACATCATAGGTGCTTTCCTTTCTAACATCTTTTTCTTTCATTGTAGTTACTCCTTCTACACCATCTAATGGCTCTACATAATCTGATTTTACTTTAACAATTTTGTCAGCAGGAACATATTTGCCATCTTGGTCATCATCAAGCTTAATATATACGGCTCCCGCTTCCATGCTTTGAACCACACCTGTCTTCTCACCGTCAATCGTTAAGGCGCTTGCAACAACCTTAACGGGATCGCCGGGTTCAAACGCTGTGCCAACTGCATGTGCCCCCTCTGGAAGAATTGCATCCAGTTCCGCATCATCAACATACATATCTGCTTGTACATCATAATACTTTTGATCCTTGCGATTATATGCAAGAACCCTGCCACCTCTATATGATTGTGCAGGTTCCCAATTTTGTTGCCGAGAGGGTTCGGCTTCAAGCCAACTATTAAATGATTCAACAGAGCCAGCTTCCTCGTCTGATACGGTTCTGCTGGTAGCCCCTGCTTTTTCCCAAGCTTGAGCCACAAAAGCTTTTTTGTCCATGCCAGATTCTTTCAGAATTTTAATAAGGTGAGGGTTTTTCATCAGTACCTTTCGGATTGCTTCTTTAAGTCTGCTTTCGTCTTGGGTTTGCTTCTTACCAGCCTTGCGATCCCTTTCTCGCTCCACTTTCTTTTCTGATTTCCTCGGCTTGCCCCATGCTTGCTTTGTACCTTTTGTTTTTGCGCCCTGATAAGCTTCGTCAAAACTTCGTCGGTGCTCATCGCTGCCAGTTTCATAAGCAGCATTTTGTATCGCATCATTTAATGTGCCGCTGCCTGTATCATCTGCATAATGTTGAAGGTACTGACCGAGTTTAGCTTCTAAATCTTTTAAATCAACGCCTTGCTGTTCATAATGGTCCCATCGACCATCCCAAATTCCAACACCATGCCCCATCAAGCCCATTAAAACTGCGTAGTCTGCCTCGTCGTTCATCATTTCATCAGAGAGTTGTGGAACAAGTTCATCTAAAGCATGTTGTAGTGCATTTGTATATTTTTCAAACTCAACTTCGACCTCTTTCGTTGCGAATGCTTCGTGATTATCACCAGCCGCCATTTGTACAAGTTGTTCTACAAATTCTGGAACGTTGCCTTGATCCTCTTTTAATGGAGCATAGCCAAAGCTTTCCATTAGTCGTTTGTTTAATTTAATATTTCTCTTGTCCCACATATCAAGTCCCTCGTTGTAGTTGTAATTACTAGCCTTAACAGAATCTTCCCAATCTCTAAAACATAAATTTCCTTGTTCGTAAGCTTCACGCTCCATTTCCCTTAAGTGCGAATCCTTCTGGGCATATCCTTGCTCACCCGCCGTAGCGTGTCCATCAAGGTCGCCTCGTCCGTTCTGAGTATGGTGTACAAGCTCATGTGCTACGGAGCGCACAATGTCCTTGGGGTGCCGTCCGTCGATGTATACAGTAATCTGTGAAGAAGCCGCTTCATAATACGCCGTCTTCCCAAGAGGGTCTTGTGCGTTGTCTGGATCTTTGGCAAACCGAATGGTTGGCTTTTCTTTATATCCCATTCTTTCTTGAGCGAAGGGTAAGAAATCAGTCAACAGTTCTTCTAACTTTTTTAATTCTGCTGGCTTTAATAATCCCATTTTAATAATTTCCCCTGCTGCCCTGTGATTCTAACTTTTCCAGAGCCTCCTGTAGTCGGTTGATTACATGAAAGAGTCCTCCTGACGGGTCGTCTTCATGCTCAAGCATTTGAATAGCGTCTTTAATATCCAATGCTACAGGATCGGCATCCTTAGCTTGATAGTCTTCGTCACCCGGTTCTGGATCAAACTTATCCATATCGCCTTCTAGATAAGGCTCTGGCGCTTCCTCACTGCCTAGCTCAGCAGCAACCTGTTGCAGTGCAGCCACAATAGCGGGTCGTTCTTCTCTAACAGAAGAAAAGTCGGAGTCTGCCGACCACTGACTTTTAATAAACTTATGAACTTCTTGTGCCCAACTGTTTACTAACTCCGGTGGTGCCGGGGCTTGATAGTCTTCGTCACCCGGCTCTGGATCAAACTTATCCATATCGCCTTCGGTAACTTCTCTCTCTCCAACAACTACAAGATATTCCTCTTGAATTGTTTTCATTAATTGTGATTTAGAAATTTTCATGTTGGTTCTCCTATGAATCCTGAATCAAGATCCTCGATCATCCTTGATAGAAGTTTCTTGAGAATTTCGTTACTCTCTGTTTTGTCCCAGAGGTCATTTAAAATACGTTCGATTTGGTCTTGGGCTTTTTCATAAACCTGTTCTGGGTCGGGAGCAGGGCTTCCAAGTGGAGACTCCTGTGACGGGTCAAAACCCCCCGGTCCTTTAGCACCATAACCTTGGTCCTGATTAAATTTAGCTATACGGTCGTCTAAACCCTCTTTATAATAACCAGAGCTTGACATATTATCTAAAGCCTTGTTATATTTTGTGGATAGAGTTCCAGAAGAGTTCAATACCATTCTGGCATAAGTGCCAACATGAGCCATTTCACCATATCGCCTACCCATACCCTCTAGTTTATTGTAAAGTTCTTCTGCAAATTCTAGCAGATTTGCAACATCCATGCCAATATCCTTAAGCTCGTCGTCTTTTTGATACTGCTCATGCTCTTCTTTAATCATGTCGAATAAAAATTCTCTTGAAACTTTCATTTTTTAGTAATTTCCTTGACAAGAGCACTAAGAAAAGCCTCTCGTTTAACTGATTTGGATTCTTGATAGTGGTGTTTAGAACCAGCATAATTAAAATCATCCATCGGGTCTTCTTCACCTTGTGTATCGTCGCCTTGTGTATCGCCACCCAAGTTCTGCATAATAATGTCACCAATGTCAAACCCGTTGGTTGCAATCTCTTTGTGTAGTGATGCCTTCGCTGAATCGTGCCAGCCTGAAAGTTCTTGGGCGAGAAAATCTGTTATCATCTCTCGCAAGCCTTCGTCATGAAGCCCTTCTTCCATTGGGGGTTCGCCACCCTCATACTCACCAGTATAGATAACAAACTCGCCGCCATCTAAACCTTGTACATCCCATCCTTCGGTGCCGGGTCCAAAATCAACCTGCTCTGCCTGATCAGCGTCCATATAAATAATCTTTTGACCGTCATTGTCTGTCTCAATTTGTAGTTGGTGCTTTTCTGCAAATTCGTCTGCGCTCATACTGTTGCGCTCGTAGTGTCTCTCTTGATCTGAGGGTGGTCCACCCTCAGTGAAATCTCTGAACCCCTCAAACAAAATTTTCATTTGCTTATGGTCAGACCATAGCTTTTTTGTATTCTTATTCTTCATTATGCTTTATTCCCCTTTAATGCACGAACAGCACTTAGCTCTTCTCTAATTACTTTATGAAAATGGCGCTCACTTACCATTGCAGATCCGGCAGTGTTTGAAATTGGATAAGCCTCCAATGCCTCTGCAACATCTTTTTCAGAATATCCAAATTCTTGCCCATCTTCGGCAAGGTATCGAGTAACCGCCTGACTAATATCCAAGCCATCTTCAACGAAAGAAACGACCCTTTGGGATATTTTATAATGTTTATCGGCATCTTCTGTCAATGATTCTATTAAGGATAGCGTAACTTTCATATTAATAAACTCCGTTCCGGCTTAATTCAACAATAAATAGTTGTGAATCTATGATATAACCAAAATTTGAGCAAAATAAAACCCGCCTTGAAGCGGGTCATGCTAGAACATAAATATTCCGAACGAGATCAATAATAAAAGGTAGGAGAGCCAACAAGCATATACTCCAAACCATGCAATTGGCTCATCACGATTTTTCCACAACAAATAACATCCACCACTGACCATAAATGTTTTAATTATTACAAACTCAACGGCTCCGTATCCCAACATTATTTCTGCCAAGGGATTGTTTTCTACGAGGATGTTTGTAAATCGTATAAACCAAAGCGATAAGCCAGCATCCAACGCATTCATAATCAATATTGAAATGAGCGCAAATTTGAATAGCTTATCTCGCATAGTATCAGACCTTCATACGACTATAGTTCAATAATAATAACGCCTCGTTCTGATTCTTCTGGCGGTGGTTGTGGTTTTTCATGTCGTTCATAATATGGTTCTGGTAACGGCAATCTTAATTCAGGCTGTTCTTCTCGGTGCCTTTGCCGTTCCTTTTCTTCTTCATAAATGATGAGGTTGTTTATTTCCTCATCAGATAAACCTCCACGAAGGTTTCTAAGTATTTCTTTCCAATCCTGTAATCCCATTTTTTATAGCCTCCAGTGCGGCAATGGTGTTTCCAGAGTCATTGTCGTGACGAATGGCATATCCACCATGATCACTAAACAGCGCAACGTTTTTCATATAATCATCAATGAGAACCGCTGGCTCACCTCTTTTAAAAGAGAAGTTAAACTTATCGTGAGCAAATATCACCCTCCTATTAGTATCTAGTCTCAAATTTCTTTTAAGCCAAAGCTTCTTACCTTTGATCGAACCTTGTTTGCCGTTTTGATCCATAGGAGAAGTTAAAATTAGTGGCACCGGGCGGAGATTTTTGATATGGTCCCACACCTTGCGCCCCTCTGGGAGCCACGGGAGGCTAGCCCACCACTCTTCGTTGTCTTCTAAGAGCAACTGCATGAGTTCCCTAACCGAAGGAGCCGCCTTTGTTTTAAGTTCTTCGATAGTAATGAATGATTTACCCAACTCTGATCGAACCTTCTCAGTCAATTCTGACAAAGGGTGGTCACTATCATTCAATGCTGCGTTAATAGTTTCAATAGCGGGAGCTTCAAAGTCAACTAAGACTCCATCCATATCGCAATAGATTTGGTGCGGATAATTTATTTTATTAGCTTGTTCCATAAGTCTTTTCTTGTTCTTTGGCGAACGTTTAATTAACTCTAAATCACGGGAAGAAATTCGTTTAATTTCTCCGCTCGATTGAATTAATACTGTGGCTACTTTTTCCCAAGTATGATACTCAAGAATTATACCGACCTTGCCCCACGTTTGCTTAATCTCGCCGCAGAACGGTCCCATAAGGTCTTCGGGGTCGGCTAGGACTCTACATCTGACGAGATCACCCTTTTGCATCCCCACTTCCCCCTACAGATGTAGATGCAGCGGCAGAGACTTCTTCTAACTTAGTACAATGTACCCAATCAGTGTAAGAGGCTCCAACCAAGAACTGTTCGCAAGGGTGCCAATATACTTCACATAGCGCAGTGGCATCTTGTTTTGATAAAAATATTCCATATCTATAAACCGCATTGTTATTATTTCTCTTCTGTGTGAAGAGTTTTTGTCTTACTAGAGAACCCTTTTTCATTATTAACCTCCGAGATAAATCCTTCTTCGATTAGATGCGTTGCCATTCTTCCATAATGACCTTGCAAGTTCCATGCCATGCCGTTGTCAACCAACGCTTGAAAAAACGTAATTGTTTCCTCATCAGACATTTCATCATTCTCATATCGAACAATGTTATTAACTAAATCCATCCTCTTCTCCTTTGTTAGCATGACGGCATAATTTTGTCAAGCTCTTTTTTATCTATAAGTTCACACAATCTAATAAAGCTAGCGTCATCAACTTGAAGCATTATTTCTACAAGCAGTTCACGCTTCTGGGTCATTAAATAAATGCTGCTGAGCACCAAAGATATACTTTGTAATTCTTGCCCACTCAGCGTCACATTATCGACTCTTAGCTTAAAATGTTTAAATCGTTCATTCATCCAAAAGTAATTATTTTGTTCTTGCGTTTTCACCGATCAAATCTCGGATCGTAGGGAGAATCATACAAATAAATATCGTATTCACCTCCACAGTCTTTTAAAAGCTTGTCCCATACCATAACTGTTCTTTCACAGTCGGTCATGGCAGTGTGAGCTTTACCTTCAAACTGAATTTGATAGTGCTCACATAAATAATCCATGCCACTTCTCTTAATCCAGTTAGCATCTTTCAACACATCAGCCATAGCCTTTGTATCAATGTATGGAGGAAATTCAATTGATTCCGCTGAGAGCTTTTCAAATGAATTATTAAGAAACTTCAAATCAAATATGAGATTTTGACCAATCAATAATTGAGAACCTTCAACAAAGCTCTTGATAGCTGGCGCAATCTCAGAAAACGTAGGAGCGTTAGCCCACTCTTCTTCTGAATAGTGATTAATTTCCAAAGCTTTCGGGTTGGCTTTTTCTATATGAAGAGGCTTAACTTTTGAATCAAACCTCCTAACAACATACCGCTGACCATCTTCACCAATCACATAACTAATCATTGCGATTTCAATGATCTCATGAGTATCTGAATCTAGTCCAGTGGTTTCGGTATCTAAAACTGTAAGAATCATTAGTAAGCCTTTTTTAAATAACACGGGTGCTCAGTAGTCACCCTTCCATCGTTCCATCGAACAATATAAGAAGTACGCTCTGGGGTTGAACCCATGTTGATGACCGTTACCTTGATAACTATGCCGGGATCGGCATAGTCTCTTTTTGCACTAGAAAAAACATCTGGTGGGGTGAATGTTACTAAATCACCAACAATCATAGTTCACCCCTTTCCATTAACTTGCTAGCGGCAACATATCCAAGTTCTTCAAGACCTGAATTCTCATTTGGCAGCCCTTCTTTTAGAATATCTAGCATACGCCTAAGAACCTTACTTGAAGTTTCTTCGGTTGCAAGACTCAAAAGATAATTAAGTTCTTTTAATTGTTGTTCGGTCATCATTGGTTTGTCCTTGCTGCATGTGCAAGAACAACTGTCCTTGCTGCATCTTCGATATAGCTGAAAACACATTCAGTGATCATCTTATCGTATTTCTCATCGTCAATATAAAGATCAAGCTTGTTGCCCAATCGCCTTCCACGCTTCCACGCTTCAATTTCTTCTGCTACTAGGGATACCTTGTAGGCTTTACTCTTCTCAATTCTAAGGTCTACTGCTGAGGCATACATGGGAACATCTTTCGCCCACTGCTTTGAGCTTTGAGCAATTAGAAGATGACCACACTCATGGAGCAAAGTGTAAAACCTCGATTCTGGATGGCACCTTGAATCAATATAAACAGTCTTATCTGCCCACACAATTGAATCTTCGGCATCGGTTTTTTGAACAACCTGATAGCCCTTTGAGGTTAACCAATTTTCGGCTTCTGTGAACTGAGCGTTCCAAACGGCTTTGTTCATTTTTACTCCCAACAGTAGAAATAGGAAGGGAAACATTCCCTCTGCTCTCATTCTACACATATAATGTAACATGGGTGGAGGGGAAAGTCAAGTAAAATCGACATAAGTTTACAATTTTCTTTCTTAACAAAAACAAGTACTTGGGTTTACCAAGTCTCTGGGTCAAAACGCCTCATAATCCTTTCGGGGGGTTCCTCAGTAATCCAATCACTTGGCACGGTTCTTGCAAAGGTATCACCCGGCGCTGGAGCCATGAGAATCACGCTGCTGTCTGGTGATACATTGGGGTGTTGTGGGAATGGAACAGCCCGGTTATACCGCTGTGGTCCATGAGCTTTGATCTCAATCATGCTCTCGGCGGTTCGGCGGACCCTAGAGCGTTGAGAACCACGACACCACTGGATACCCATTACAAGGGCAGGAGAGCCGTCTACAGTAACCAACGCCCCAACACCTAGCCCCATAGCCTCAATAGCCTCAAGAGCCTCTGTGCGCCACTCTGAGCACTCCTGACGAGCCTTGATCTGGTCTGTTACCAACGCCTTACAGGTAGCTCGGTTGTGCCCCGATTCCTTACAATACTTACATGTTCGTTGTCGCCCTCGTCGCCGCAATTCGTCAAATTCCTTGACTTGCCAATTCTCAGGATCGGCTTTTCGTGCAACTTCAATAGCTTTTTTTAGGTCTGGGCATGAGCGTTTGTTGTGACCTGTCGTCCAACATTTACTACACCTGACTGTTCCTGACCAACTCATAGACACCTCTCTATTCTCTATATATAATATAGCATCATTTGGGGTCGGTTGTCAAGTGTTTTTTTACTTTTTTTCGTCTGATAAATCAACTACTTGGGAGCACCACTCTTCATCCACGGTTGGGCACACAGAAAAAGGCTCACCAAAATCGTGATATTTCTCTTCAAGTTCATCGGTGTATTCCTGTTCTCTTCCCTTTTCTTTCACATCCAAGACAATTCCTCCACTTCGTTTCGACTGAAAATGTTGTTCAAAAGCTGCCCACAATAAAGATCCTAGACTGTTAGCCTGAGAATATTCTTCATTCTCATCTTCTTCGTCTTCAAAAACCTCTTGAGATAAATAGGTTCCTTCGTCATCGAGAAATGGCTTATCTTCTTCTAGAATCCATCCGTTTTGCGCTCTGGTGATTATAATCTTAGTCATTTGATATTAACTCCGTTGATAAATTGTTCTATAAACATTGCGATTGTGTTTGAAATATCTTGCTTGTTGATATGCTGGTCTTCTAATTGTTTTGAAACGAGTATATGCATATCTTCTAAAAAAATGCTCATCTGTTGGTCGGTGTATCTTTCAAGCACCTCTTGCTGACGAATACATTCCTCTGCTAACTTTTGTTTTTCAAGATGACTTTTTAAGTAAATAATATTGTTCATGTCTTAAGTCTATCATATATAAGAAAAAATGTAAATTAAAACATTACATTCCACGGAGCAATTGGAGTATGGAGGACATGAGGAAAAATGCTCCTGCTCCAAGAGCCGTAATAAAAACACCCACCCCGATGTATAACTCTAAGGTGGGTTTCGTATTTGGTTCAATCTCTTTATCTTTTATTTTAACGTTAATCTCTTCACCAATGAGCGGCTTGCGGCTTTCTAACTCTTCATCAACCATCTTCTGAAACCTTCGTTTGGCTTCTTCCGAGATTGTTACTCTGTCATAGCTTCCATACCACGGCGGGATTCCTCTGTTCCACATGTTGTCACGTCCTCTTCAACTTGTTATAATAGGGTAGAAGGTTGGTGTTCTCTTGCTACACACCATGCTAGCTGACCGTCCACAATTTGCCCCGCACTATTCTAAAAATCTCAACTCAAACACGCAAGTAACCTACCGTCGCATACCTCCGTGGGGCACGGTTCATTGTCAGCGTTGAACCGCTATTAATAAAACCCTATAATCACCTTCTACCCTGCACAATAATATATTTATAATCGTTTCATAGGCAACCTCTTCCTTTGGTGATTATTGGTTCTCATTTTATGTCTCAAATATAGTACAAATTGGGTTTATTGTCAAGCGTTATTTTTAAGAAAGTCTTTATTAAGATACTTGCAAGAGGCGCACCGAAAAACAGGTACAGGAATAACAGCATCCTTCCCTGTCGGTGAAAGATTTGCTGGCATCTTCTTTAGTGCTACGATGGTTTCAAAAACATTTGAATCGCACTGTTCACACTTAACTTCCTCGGCTGAGTTAATATCATATCCTCTCGGAAGCTGTTGTTCATTAATATTCATTGTATCTCCTTTTCTCTATCATAGCACACTGTAATTAGGTTGTATAGTTAATTTTAACTCTTAATCAGGAAAAATAACTTTTTTGTATTTTGTCTTCTTGCGAATTTCATTTTCTATTCTTTTTTGTTTTGCCCTGTCCAACTTCCCATCGTTGTTTGAATTTTGTTGGTTATAAACATATCCGATTTCAGAAATGAACTCTTGGCGATCTCCAGCCATTTCAAGAATTGGCAACATTATTGCCACGTCGGATGCCATTGAATAATAGTTGCCAGCTTTATTACGAAGGTCTTGGTCTTTAATTTTTTTCCACAATTTATACTTCCAAGTTCTAATCTGGGTGGCACGATATACATCCCCCCGAAAGGAGTTTTGTGCGATAACAGCACTTGAGTGTCTGCGCCAGCGTTGTGGATAAGATTTAACAGGAGGAATACTTTCCCACATTCCGTAAGTAACTAAACATTTTTTTACATGATAGGTTTTATGAATAGTTTCCAATGCCTTGTTGTGACTAAACCAATCATCCCCGTCAAGAGTAATTACAACGTCCTCATCGCTTGGCTTTAAAGTTTTTAATCCAGCTACCACATTTGCCATCACTCCTATATTTTTTTCATTTTTTACAGTGATAAACCTTTTGTCACCCCCAATTGTGTTGAGTGCTGTTCTATAAGTGTCGTCAGAGGAACAATCGTCTATAAAAATAGCTTGAAAATTGTTGTGGGTCTGTGTCAAGAGACTATTAATTGTTTTGTCAATCCACTTTTCTACATTATAAGATGGTATGATAATCTTGAAATGTAAAGAAGATGGAGAGAGAGTAATTTTTGGCTTCGGACGAACCTTTTGTAGCATGTCAGATTTAAATTTGAACCACACTTCCTCGCAATCCTTATCAGGCTGAATCCAGTTAACGCAATATAGAGCAGGTGGATTTTTTTGAATAGAAGAAAACCAATTTTTTGTATTCGTCAGTTGTTGTCTTTTCTGACCAGAAAGAACCTTTCCCCGCCTCAAGCCTCCAAACTTTAAGTTACCACCGTATATGCCTTTATAATTTTCTTCCCAGCTTGTATCTAAACACATTGTACCAGTATGTATTCCAAGAATAGATGCTGTCAATTGAAATTGAAATTGTGAATATACAGGACTTCTTGTTCGACACTGTATCAAATCTTGAACTCTATTTGGAAGGACTTCCCAAACCTTTTTACATGCCGATTTTGTGAGAATGTTGATCTGGTGGGTCTGCATCAAAAGCTTTCCATTGGTGCCACTATACGCTCCAGCAAACTCACCTGCAAATTTAATTGAGTTATATACACTTCGATTAAATCCCTTGCCGGGATTTTGCATTTTTTTTCGCTTGAAAGCGACACATGGAACACCTTTCTTAAACCATTCTGATTTTTTAATCGGCTTCCCAACCATACAGTCATCGTTACCCCACAAAAACACTTCTGATAATCCCGGTATTTTATGCATGTGTGCCTCTATAACATTGGAATTAAATGTGGGTTTGATACACTTTTCACTAAGGATTTCACTGTGGTCAACTACCTTCACATTAGGAAAATCAGAAATATAATCTGGTCTTTGATTATCAGTGATCACATAAATTGTTCTCAACCAAGGCATATATTTTGTTATGGAAGCGAGACTAAGCTCTAATTCATCCATGTCCCTAAACCGTTTCCAACTTGGAGTGCCGCCCGTGTGTTTTTTATATTTATTTCTCCACACCGGGTCAGACATATCAACCCATGTTATCACCATATCAATAGGGTCTTTCTCGTTTATTTTTTTCAGCGTATAACCTTTTAATAAGGCTGGAAGGCGCAAGTTTTTTAATTTTTTGTCGTTTGATACTTTTACATATGGTTCTTCTACTTCTTCTGTTTTCTTGGGGCGTTGAGCAAGAGCCTTTTTCCAATGCGGAGATTTGCCCATTTTTTTAAGGCGCTGATGACGACGAATAGCATTCAACTTGCTTCGGGCTTCTGTCATTCGTGTATTTTGTTCTCTCGCCATGTCTTTAATTAGCCTCTAGATGAGATTAGCTTTAACTGTTCTGGTTTCCAAGGGCAAGTATTAAATTCAGGGTCATCAACCCACCAGACAAAAAAAAGAGGATGCCGATCCCACTCAACGGGATCAGTTTCCTCAACAATAATTCCAAGCTTAAGCTTGATACCACAATTATCTGCTGTTGTTACTAGATCGCCAACCTTCACAACTTCTTCATAGTGGCACAAATGCCACGGCATAGGAAGTTTTTCATTTTACGCATGGCATCATCATAAGAAGCAAAAAACTTTTCTTTTGGAATTCCATTTCGGAAATAACTAACAGCAAACTTTTTTGGCGTATCATCCTGTTCGCCATAATACTGATAGGAGTCACGCAACTCCTTTTCATACTTGTACTTATTCTGTTCTTCCCACACTTCTGGATAAGAACTGTAGATTGCCTTTTGGGATTCCTTGGACTTCTCGTAGTCCTTCAGAATTTTAGCGTAATCAACTGGATTCATTTTTTCTCTTTAATTCGTTTCAAAAACCAATGCTTCTATTTTGTTGTTAATTATATTATCTCTAGATACTTTTTCTCTCTTCCCATCACTTGAAAAAACATAGCAATTGTTATAAATTGAAAAAAGCACATCCAATATTGATTCTATGTGTTCTATGTTAAGAAAACCATAATGTAAACTAATATAAAATGCTGGTTGATGTTCTTTTAAAAACCTTTGTATGGCTGGAACTACAAATAATTCACCACCTTCAATATCCATCTTAATCAAACTAATGTGTGCCGGATCTACGCTCTGTTCTGTTAAAAGATTTTCAATTGTTATGGTATCAATAATCACAAGGGCATCTTGGGACCGTTTCAAACTTTTTTTATACCCCCATTGAGTATAATCCGGTTCTGAAACCAACAGGGTTGACTCGCTATTTCCTAGTGGTCCATGCCCTCCAAATTTTGCAGTTCCGTTGACAGCGGCTAGTCCCTTTTTGACCAACTTCACATTGGTAAATTTGTTAACAGATAAATTTTCCTCTAATCTTTTTATAGCAATTGGATCTGGCTCCACAGCTATCACTTCTTTATAAATATTTGCAGCATAAAGAACGGTTGGACCAATCCAAGCTCCAATATCAACATACACCCCGCTACTTTTGTTTTTGTAATATTCTAATATTTTAAAAGTATCTTGTTCCCAAATATTTATTATATTACTGTTATGGCGAGAGAACCAATGTTCATTATAATCTCCCGCCACATAAAAAGCAACCCCGGTATCTTTTTTAAGAACTTTCTTCACTGGTTTTAGATTCCTCAGTGGTCTTCTCGGTCTTAGCTTTTTCAGCTTGACTAGAAACTTTGAAAATATCCATGAAGGCTTCTAGAGGCTCCTTAAAGGCTCCCCAATTCGCTTTGAGTAGTTCGCCTTGAAGTTCCATCTGCTTACGCATAAGCTCATCCATCTCAGCCATGATTTCTTGTGGTGTTCGTTGTTCTGACATATGTTTATATCTTCCTTTCTAGTCTATAATTAGAACTTGTGTTTAAAATTTGCGTCTGCTTCACGCAAAAAAATCTCATCTGCAAAATTCTTAGTATCCTTCAATCCAGAAGTGGACTTACCTTCTTCAACCGCTTTCCCATATTCTCGTAGCATCTTAATGAAACTAATCTTTTGAAAAGTTACAGACCTGCTGTGAGATAGACGTTTCTCAAGATATGCCGACGACAGGTGATCAACAATCTTATAGGTTGCCATCATCCCCTTCTGGTCTTCGGTGTCAAATACGATTACGGTCTTCATTTATAATTTCCCATTTCTGTTTGTGAAACAACTTTTTAAAGTTATACTCAGCCGACTGTGCCTCTGAACGATTCTTATATTCCTTCGTCCATACTAATTCAACTGGTCGCCTTGCCTTGGTGTACTTCGCTCCCCTTGAAGAGCCGTTGTGTTCTCTTATGCGCCTTTCAACACTGGTAGTGACCCCGGTGTAAAGAGTTCCATCGCTACAACGAACAACATAAAGCCACCACATTAAGCTTTGCTCACAACGACAACACCATCTTCATATTCAATATCGGTCTGCGTATCGCCTGACCACAGAACGTGAAGGTCACAGCCGTTCATGGATTCATAAACCTCAACAATGATACCGAGTCGATCTCTCTGCCACACTGGAAGCAACATTGCCTCGTTTGGATGTAGCTTTACCAAATCACCGACTTTCACTAATCACCTCTAGAATATCTGTTTGAACCGGAGCCGGATTCCGACCACCATTTTTCTGGGCGACTCTCTGGGGAAAGAAGACCATTGAGCATGTGTAATTACCATCGAAGGTTTTTTCACCTAGATAGACGCCTATCTCGCCTGAGTCCTTTCCGAACCTAACTAAATCACCGACTTTCATTGATTACCTCCGAAGATTGTTCTATCTGTCTACCGAGTTCAACATATCTACCATCAACGAGAACTCTCCAATCATATTCATATATGTCGATGCGTGGCAGCTTCTCAACCAAGAGTGCAACGCCCGTTGGTAATCCCCAATGGGTACAAGTACCACTCTGCAACTTTATTAAATCACCGACTTTCATTACTTTGCCTTTGCCACAAACTTAAGGTCACACCGATGCCAATACCCAGTTTTCCTACTATAGTTGTGGGGTTCCCGATGGGGTGGACCGTCAGAGATCCAGTTTACAATATATTTTTGTTGATCGTCAAAAGCATGGATGGGTTCTTCGATACGCAGGAGCAGCCCAACCAACTTGTTCACCGCCGTCTTCGGTGCCCTGTCTGGACGCACTTGCCAGTTGGAACGATCCCATCGCCAACAAGCCTCAAGCTTCTTACCTCTCGCTGATAGCGTTACTAAATCTCCCACTCTCATGCTCTACCTACAATCTCAAAATTCAACAAATTAAAATCAGAATAAGTTACCGGGAACTCAGGACTCTGCCAATGGAAGGGCTTGACCCACTGGACTCGTACATGCTCATCACCAGAAGCTTCTTGCTTTGTGTATGATGTAACCAAGCCAACCTTGTCCCAGAACGCCGGATATTGTGGAGAAGATGGAAAATGTATTTCTCGTCTATCACCCGAAAACTTGACAAGCGAACCAATCATGCAATCACCTCAAAGAAGCCTTGCAAATAGTTTCCACAGCGATGTTTGTCGCCATCGCCATCAGTAAGCACCACATCAACGTAAACATCACCCTTGCCATCTTTACTATAAGATGCATTCAAGTCTGTCTGACGGACGCCCACAACGATGCCAACCTGTCCAGCGGGGATAGGGGTCCAGCCTCGACCCTCGTTCACAACGGGATTGCAACGAGCCTCCATTGTGTTTCTGACCAAATCACCAACTCTCATTTTAATTTCCATTTATCACCTTCAAATCATAATCCCAAACGTTGTTTCCAACCGTGCCATCTTTCCAAAGCACTTTGAATACCTGATTGCTCATCGCCATCGGATCACGAACTTCCTCAATAATCAATCCGTACATCGTTCGTCGCATGGCTACATTTGAGCGACACAAAACTAAATCACCGACCTGCATTGGTCACCACCGTCATCCATCTGACCAAGCCACGATCAATAATCGTTGGTGACGAATCACCCACAATCAAAACCTTGTGGTTCTCAACAACAACACCATCATCACGATGGATAAAATCTTCCCCCAAATAGAGGGCGGTCACATTATTCAAGGCTGTTGTGTGACCGTTTATTCTTCCGAACTTTACTAAATCGCCAACTTTCATCACTACTCCCACAGTTGCCAGCCAGCTTGTGACAGCGCACCAGCAGCTTGACCCTTCTGCTTTTTGTGCGAAGCAAACACCTCTGCACCATCGGCAAGGCGAAGCAAATACTGTGAGCCTCTAATATGCTCAATAACCAGCGCACCCTCAAAACCCTCTTGGGTCAGCAGCTTGCCGCAGATGGCTTGACGCTCTCTAGCGAACTGCGCTCGATCTTCGGCTGACAATCGTTGCCGAGCGCCGCCGCCTCTTTTTTCATTTGGTCTATTTCGTCTACGCATGAATTCTCCTTACTCTCTCATCTTACATATACATTATCGCACACTTTTGTGCCATTGTCAAGTGT
>Ga0114996_10001279_pt1 | contig 33894 bp, 21 predicted proteins | sample ArcticOcean_MG_C_4_FD_87039 | JGI IMG/M metagenome (GOLD analysis project Ga0114996, IMG submission 87039) | Marine microbial communities from western Arctic Ocean - ArcticOcean_MG_CB4_134 | ecosystem: Environmental > Aquatic > Marine > Oceanic | place: Arctic Ocean: Canada Basin | collected... | reverse complement strand
TGGCTCCTGGACTGAGCGCGAACAAATCCATGCACTGATTGTCGTTGATATCGAACACGGAAAAGCTCGACGTGCCCGCCGTCAACTTTTGGACGTAAGGCAACACCTTGTTCATCTCACCATGTCCATTGTTCACGTAGATGTACAAAAGCTCATCGTCTGCCACATACGCCGCCACATCGGGAAACCCATCGCCGTTCAAATCGGCAATTTCCACCTGCCCAAAGGTCACATCGTCCGCAGGGACAATCTTCACAGGGCTGGTCCAATAGGAGCCATCAATACCGTAGGCCACCGTCAAGGTACCGTCGGCCAAAGGAACCACGAGCTCGGCGAAGGTGTCGTCATTCAGATCACCCACGGCCACCCACAGTGGGTCCGAACCGACGGCAAGCTGAGCGATGCGCTGAAAGATGCAATTGGGCTGTCCTTCATAGACGTAGACCGCTTTGGTCGTCACGACGGCCAAATCACTGATGGTGTCTTCACCACCCACGGCCTGAGCCGACCCAAACAAGGCGGCTCGGACCATAATGGGTTTTTGCCCCAAATCAAAATATTCGAGGTTCCCATAGCGCTGGTATGAATTGCCCTTGCTCTGGATGATCGTCAACAGTGGCCACACATCTTCTTCCGTCTCATAGCTTCCCAACACAGCAAAATCGGTCAATGGATCCGAGAAGACCCCCTGACAATGAATGGCCGCCACGCTGACGGGCTGGGAGCCCACATGAATACCGTAGTCCGTCCAGAGTCCCGGCAGCTCCAGTAATTCTAGGTTGTTGGTCGCTTTTGTGTGCTGCCGAAACGATCCTTGGTGGGGAAGACCCTGCTTGTCGTTTTCTAGAATCTCGATGGTGGGCAACTCTGGTGCTTCGAACACGGTGGGAGAACTTGTGGCCGTCGTCAGGACTAGGTCTGGGCCCGACTTGAAATCAAAATTGCCCATGGCCACGGCCGTTGTGTCGCTCTTCTCACCGTAATTCTCCTCTCCAATTTCACACGGTTCGTCCCCGTTCACCACACAAAATGAGTAGTAAGGGATGGACTCAGACACCTGGGCCAAGGCGTTGGGGATCTGGTATTTGTTGTCCCATCGAAAGCTCAAAATAGGCTGACGGGGTGGGCACTCTAGGGACACGGGGTCGCATCCCGTGGTGGAATGCGACATTTCGGTCACCATGACCAGGTCCGGACGATTTTGTACGTCGTTGATGAAATCGCCTATCGCCATAAACGCGGGGGCCAAACGATTGTCGGCAGTCCCCAAGTCCGGTTGGCCCGAGACGGCAGGCTGGTTGGTCACATCACACACGTGATAGGCGCTCAGGGGCTGTTGGGGAATCACGGTGGGAATATGGTTGACGCCCACAAAAGTACCCAAAGGACCGTAATCCGGATCCGTGGCTGATTTGGTGGGATCCGCACCGTACACCACACCAATGCCCTTGCCATCGCCTCGTAGGACCACTGCATCGTGGTACACATCGTCATTCACATAATTCAGCACCACTTGCTTGGGCTCCGTCACCGCATCCACAATGGAGCCCGCATCAAATCGCGCACCCGCGCTTTGATTCAAGGGTCCACCAGAAAAGGTCATGAGTGTGCCGTGCTGTTTGTTGGTCACCAAGAGGTCTAACGTCGCCGTTCCCAGCCCCGCCGTCTCATCCAGGTACTCCATCACCACGTCACTGGGTTCGCCCTCCACACAGGTTACGCGCCGGGCTACATAGTTCATTCCATCGCTGAAGGCCGTCAGCCAGTTACCGGTTCCATCCCCATAAATTGTCCAAATTTGGCTCATGCTGGGGATCAAGAACATGGCGTCCACATGCTGCGTTGCAGTCACGCCCTCGGGTTCGATATTGAAGAGCTGCGGAATGATGTTGGTAGCGGGCGCGGGCAAGAAAATACTGTAGGGGGTCTTGAAGTTGGCCTGTCCGTCATTCTTGTACACGGTCAGTAAACCTTGACCGCCTCGAGTCGCGATCAAGTCCACCGCGTTGTTCTCATCTTCCACATAATCCGCTGCCGCGAGACTGTTGATGCCGCCCACACTCGGAAACACCATGGGCGAACGAAAACACTTGGACACCGTAAAGTCCGGTTTTGGGAGCTCCGTGCCGAGCCCATTCCAAGTGGGTTGCCACCAAGAGCACCAAGGCACACCGTTCGCTCCAGAGATGTCATTGGAGCCTTCCACGCCCAGCATAACGACCAGTGCATGGCCATCCGTATGAGTCCCCACCACCAAATCGTTGGTGGGCGTACTCGCTCCCACCACGTCCGGATCGGCCGCCAGATTGTGGAGCAGATGCGCTGTCACGGTGGTGGGCAAGGGTATCTCTTGCGCGAGCCCATAGCCATCCTCACAAACGGTCGGATAGGTAAGACCCTCCAGCACATCGGTCTCGACCGTCCCAGGATCCCACTCGGGATCGGGCTTGCACACAATACCCGCCAAATACACAAGAATCTTGGACTTGGTCCCAGACTTCTCTGCAACAATGAGATCGGTCTTGTTGTCCCCATTCAAGTCGGTGGGTTGGACAAAAATCAACGCACCGGAAATATCGGGCACCAGGGCCGCTTCCCCTAAGCTCCCGTCTGAATCGTTTCGAAACCACACCACACCGTTGTCGGTCGCGGCGACAATATCTTTCCGGCCGTCCCCATCCAGATCCGCACGCACGATGCTCTTGGCGATCACGTCTTCAGGCATGGCAACCTCGTGCGCACCCGAAAACAGCGGGCAACGAATAATGTTGGGCAAGAGGGAACGCGTGCAGGAATTACCCAGATGATCGGTGATCACCAGATTGAAGGCTACGACGCCGGTGCCGTACAAACAGACCTCCAGGACCGTGTTCAGTGATTGTGGACCCACACCCTCGTTGACGACCTCAAGCTCGTACAGAACCTCCCCCGAGTCGTCTTCAATGTGAGCCGACTCGATACCCGTGTCGTCATCAAGCGTGATGTTCACAGGCATGGTCTGGAAGTAATTGCCACCCAAAACCCCGTCCTTGGGCTCTTCGATCTCGTCAACAGGACACGCATTGTCCACAAATATTTTCACCTGAATAGAGCAGGACCCTTGAGACTGGGAGGGATACTCTGGATTGGGATCGGCCCAGGCCTTGATGGTCAATGCCCACTCCCCGGTGGCCAATGAGCTGACGTCGAAGTCCCACGCAAAGCTGTCGTCTGCCCAATCGTCGTTCGACTTGGAGCCAATGATCACGCTGCTTGGGTTCGACCCATCGTCAAAGAGCGGCGACAAACCGGCTTCCGCGCTGTTCATACCCAGAGACAAGTGACTGGCTGTACCCTGAATGTGAAGGGCACCAGTCACATGTTGGCTCTTTACGGGCGTATCCAATTTGAGCACACAGGGCATCGGTAGTGGCGCCTTGGGTGGTTTGGTGTCCACACCGGCGTCCACCACAGTCACTGGGGGGGTGGTCTTGTCGCCGCCGCAAGCCACCATCAGCAAAATGATCACCACCGCACCAACCCAGCCTCTTCCTGTGGACGTTCGACTCAAAGCTCCCTGCACCCTATTCTCCATCCAACGAATCGTTGTCGTCCCAATCGGACCGAAATACCGTCTCTTTCCTCATCATAGGAATTCAGCAAAGCTCATGCCAGTTTACTGACCGACGCACACCGACTCCAACTCATTGATAACACTGGCTGTCGAAATATTTCATTCGAGAACACCCCGGCAGCCAATGAAAACTTTGCATAGTCCTGTAGCAAAGGATGCAACCCACTATGGCAGTGGTCAAGAGAATCGCACTCTTGCCGTCACGCTGGGCCTCTCCTCGCAGGGTAACACCGCCCTCCCGTGAGAGTGAGGGCACCACTATCGTCTGCAGCGCTCCGATTTGGTCGGATCCAGCGTCTGTACAATGAACTGCACCCGACGATTCTGATCGTAGTATTCAGGACCGGTGTTTCCGGGCTCTAGCGGCAAGTCGAAGCCATATCCCTTGTACGTCAATCGCTCCGCGGGGACGCCCTGCTTAATCAGATATTGCATCACTGATTTGGCGCGACGGTCCGACAGGCGTTTGTTGAACTTCGCGCTGCCTCGTTCATCCGAATGCCCCTGGATCTCGAGCACTGCGGCCTCGGGATGCTCCAAGACGGTCTCGGCCACCACTTTCAACAAGGGGAAGGACTTCTTGAGAATCCGGTAGGATCGCGTACGGAAGAAGACCTTCTCCGGAATGATGAACTCCTTGCAGGTGAACACCACATCCGGACAGCCATCTTCATCTTTGTACCCATTCATTTTCTCGGGCTCGTTCGGGCACTTGTCGCGTGTATCCGCGATTCCGTCCTTGTCGTTGTCCGGATCGGGACAACCGTCTTGATCCTTCCAGCCGTCCAAGTCTTCTTTCTCGAGCGGACATTGGTCATCCTTGTCTTGAATCGAGTCCTGATCATTGTCGAGTTCAGGACAGCCGTCGGTGTCTTCGAAGTTGTCTTTGTCTTCGGCCTGGAGTGGGCATTCATCCTCCACGTCCAGAATGCCATCCGCGTCATTGTCCGGCTCGGGACACCCATCCAAATCTTCGAAACCGTCCACATCTTCTGGTTTGTTGGGACACTTGTCTTTGGTGTCCAGGATGCCGTCTTTGTCGTTGTCGGGCTCCGGACAACCGTCTGCATCCTGGTATTGATCGTAGTCCTCCGGATCGTTGGGACATTGATCATCATCGTCGCCGATGCGGTCACCGTCCCTGTCCAAGAGCTCGGAGGCGTAGGTCAGATTCATCATGACGCGCCATTCGGGGACACCGTATCCACGGGTCATGCCCATACCACCGCCCACGGTCACATAAAACTTGCGGAAACGATGTTTGTACGCGGCCAACACCTCTACCGGAGTCGTTTCCTGGCGTTGGAAAAAATCATCAAACTGGGTGGAACCATAGGCATCGATCAACAAGAATGAGGTGTCTTCCATCAACGAAAACTCAAAGCCCGTGGAGACAAAGAACTCAAATCCCTGTTCCACGCCAAAGGGCTGACTCGGCTCGCGCACCACCACGCCAAGATTCATCGCCCAGGTCACCACGTCGCCGGCCGACATGGCGATCGTCGGTCGGAACGAGAACCCATCGGCTTGAGCATAGGAACCCTTGGTGGCCTTGCCACTGGGAAAGGTCACCGGGAGAAGCAACGAAAGAAACCCACCCCCGCGGCGGCTGCCCGCAATCTTGAAGCGGGGAGTCAACGTCACATCCCCCACCGCAAACGAAGGGACTACTTCATTGGTGATAGGGTCACTTCCCTTTTGGTAGGCTACCAGGGGGACATACAAATCGGTCCCAAACCAAGACGAAAAAGCCATGGAAAAGCTCAGGTCGGCGCCCACTCGCTGTTCAACGAGATCGTTGTCGAGCACTTCGTTTGTCAGCGCGTGCCGAAGTACCAAGGGCTTGTGGCCGTAGGACATGCCCAGCCCAATGCTGAAGTCCAGTGGGGGCTCCAGCTGCCCGGCTTCCGTATGAATGATGCCTTTCGAGTTTCCGGCAAAGCGAAAGGTGTTGTAGTTGACCTCCACCTGAGCCTGACTGGGCGCTGGCAGCAACATCGTCCCTGCGATGAGAAGCACCAACGCTACTCCGCGACGACGCCACGCAAACAATCCCAAGAGAGCGGCAGCAAACAAAGCGAGCCCTGTCGTGGAGGAATCCGCACCGGTCTGACAGTTCAGTAGACGGGATCCGCCAGACACGGAAAAGTCGTCAAAGGTGTCATTGGGATCCAATTCACCACTGTATGGATCGAATTCGCCATCCTTGTTGAAGTCTTCCTCCCCGTCGCTCACCCCACCATTGTCGGTATCGGTTTTCGCGGGATCCGTCGTGGTTTCCGGATCAGCATCCGGCTTGAAGTTGCATTGTTCGGCATCAGGGGGCAGTAATTCGGTGTCGTCTGGTCGGGTCTCCAGGGTCACGCCTGCTTCCAGCCCATCGGGCAAGCCATCTCCATCCGTGTCACAGAGCGTAGGATCGGATTTATAAACGTTCACTTCCTTTCCGTCTTCGAGTCCATCGTCATCCGAGTCGTCATCGCATGGGTTGGAACCATAAAAGCCTTCTTTCTCGTTCGATAGACCATCCGAATCCGCATCCTCACCCTCAAAATAGGCCTCGTGCAAGGGGCACGCATCCTTGTCATTGACCACGTTATCATTGTCTTTGTCCGGATCACAGACATCGCCAAGGCCGTCACCGTCGGTGTCCGTCTGATCCGGATCATCCACCAAGGGACAGTTGTCGAGATGATCCAACTTGCCATCTCCATCTGTATCCACCAGTTGAATCTGGATCGGTTGCGTCGTCGCCTTCACCGCATCGATTCCGTCGGCGATCAACTCGACGGTGTTGGTCAAAGAAGCGCCCGGCTGTTCCCAGGGATAATCCGGGTTGACCAACGTTTCAAAAGAAATTTGGGCACTCTCTCCTTCGGACAATTCCACATCCTCCGGGAACTCCACGGTCAAGGTCTCTTGGCCGGTATCCTCGTGCGTTTCAATCGCGGCATCCATCACGCCGTCTTTGGCACTGGAATTGGGCAATCCTGAAAACTTCACTTGAACCTTGTCCGCCTCTCCATTCCAGCCGGCAAAGATCAGGCCCAAGGGCAACACATCGGTGACCACGAAATGCACGGCTGGTGCGGTGGCGTCCCCGGCATTGGTGACATTCACCACAAATTTCACCCCATCCCCTGGACTGGTGAACCCATCGTCTTGTCCTGGCGGGCTCTTCTCAATGGCCTGAGCCATCTTCTGTGGGTTAATCAGGTCAGGAACGAACGAGTCAAACCCCAACACAATAAAGGATACGCCGATGCCGTCATCGTCCCATTTGTCCACACAACGGTAGGTTTGACACTGCACTCCATCGGAGAGTTTCTTGGTGCATTTGCACTGATGATCGCTCGCGCAGTTGCCCTCCACTTGGTTGTTGCTGTTGATGGTACAGGTTTCATTGGGGTAGTAGTCGTTGACCGAATCCAACCCGGGTGACGAGACATCCAAGCGGGCCACCGTCTTACCGGCCGGCACATCCAACTCAAAGGTCTCGATGTCCACGCCGGCTCCCGCCGTACCATTAAAGGGATCTTCACAGATTGGGTTGGCATCATTAAAGAGCTCGGACGCAAAACCATACGTGGGCACACCGTCATCATCCACGGTTCCCCACGCCAACTTGACGTGTTCTCCCGCGTTGTCTTTCTTGAGGGCCGGATCACACGATGGATGCGGGTTTGTGGTCATGTTGTTGTTGTCCCCTTCCACGATGTAATAGGTCAACTTGCCCACGTTGTTCTGCCCCTGTGGTGGGGTATTGGTCAGGACATCGGTGAGGTCAAAACTCACCGTCTTTTGGATAAATGCCTCCATGCCGTCATACAAGAAAATAGACCGCGTCTGTGTTTCTGCGGGATCCAGGTACACAAAGACAAGGGCAAAGGAGGCGTGACCAATGGTGTTGTGATCGTACTTACACTTGTTGTTCTTGGAATCGCAGATGCAGACCGTCTCATCGCCGAGTTGACACGAGGTCAGGGGCTCTTGCAGTTGCAGGTTGGCAGCCTGCCAGCAGTCCTTGTCAGACGAACAATTGTTTCCACCCGGAAGAATCACCGCGTCCACACCCCGCACCGTGTACGTACCCACATCCCACCCGCTCGGCAAAACGGACGTAATGTCGGCTCGACATGTGTAGAATTTCTTGGTCAGACTGCCGGTCCGATTGTCGAAGTCCTCGTAACAATCGTTTTCCTTGGCCGTAATGGTCAGTTCGGTAGCGATGCCCGGCGCGTTCATCTTGACCGCATGGTCGGGGGTCTCTCGTGCGCCACTCCAATACAAATAGGCCGCCTCCAATTGAACTTGGGGTGGGATCGAACTGGCGTTGATCACGACACTGTTCTCATTCAATAAATTCAGCGCGATGTTGCTGGAGCCCACGCTCTCGGTCATGGTCGCTCCGGTGGCATAGTAAAAGCCACGAATATCCCATCGCTTTCGAAGCTCCACGTCGTCCGCCAAGGCTGGAAGTGCTATGACTACCAACAAGAAACCGATCAGAATCCGCATCGTCTATCCTCCAACACTACGCAACATTCACGTTGTCTTTCGTCTCAACGGGGCGTGGATTTTATCACGGTACTGGGGGAGGGTTCAATCGACGATGTTAGCCGTCTTTTTAATAGTAAAATGGTGCTGTGCCTTCATCGCAGGGTTCCGGCACAAATTTTCCGCGCAACACTTCATCCCCAAAGTCCAATTCAAAGGCCCCAAAGAGTCCCTCGGTCATAAAGCCCTTCTCCGGATGCCACGTGCTGATCGCGTCGCCTCTTTCCGGATCGACGATACAGATGCTGCCCGAGATGGGTCGGCGTGTTTCGGTCAATACCCCGGCTTCATAGCGACGCACTTCGGCCTGAGCCACCTTCCCCGGAAGCACGAACTGTTGCTTGGACGCCAACCCTGCGGGCAACTCGATTCGGAGGAGCCATTCATCGTCTTGCGGGTCCGTGTCGAGCACCTCACAATTCTCGCTTTCACTGGTGAGAATCACAGCCGTTCGCACGTGCTTTCCGTCGGTATTGATGGCCACCGCACGTACCGAATCCAGTTCAAAATCATCCAGCGCACCAGCCTTCGCGCCCTCTTTGACTTTGATACCGACTTCGGAGTTCCGGCTCAGATTCGTCATGGTCTGCACGCCTGCCGATCCCGTTTCATTCTCGCCACCTTCCCCGAGCAGAATGCGGCAAAAATCACTCGTGAGCGCGGCATCTTCGTCCTGCTCAATAGGCTGCAACGTCTTGCCCGTGGGAAAGGGCGTATAGAATGGTTTGCCATGCATCTTGTTGACGAGCCCCACCGAGATGGACGGGATGGCCGTGATGAGAACCAGCGAGAGCAAAAGAACACCAATGAATGGCAACACGCTTCGCATGACCTGCCCAAAGGGTTTTTGGAAGAAACCCGACGCCACAAAGAGGTTCAACCCCAGCGGCGGCGTCAGGTACCCAATCTCCAAGTTGACGATGAAGATGAGGCCCAAGTGAATCGGATGAATGCCCAACTGTGCGGCCAAAGGAATGATGAGCGGCACAAAGAGAATGAGCGCGCTAATGATGTCCATCAAACAGCCGACAATGAGCAAGAGGACGTTCAACATGAGCACGAACTCAAGGGCCGTCAATTCATAGGCGGACAACCAGCCGATGATCTCGTTGGGGATTTGTTTGATCGCCAGGAACTCCGACAGACCCAACGCCACACTGATGATCACCAAAATGGATCCCATCAACGCCGCTGAATCAGAAAAGAGCGCCGGCAAGTCATCCACCGAGAGCGCACGATGAATGAACAATTCGATGACCAGCGCGAAGATCACTGCGATGGCAGAGGCCTCAATGGCGTTGAAGAGCCCCGAGTAGATGCCCGCCAGGATAAAGACCGGCAACAAGAGCGCCCAGAAACCCTCTTGCAAGGCCCGCAACAAGCGTCGACCGTCAAAGCGTTCTCGAGCGATCCGAAGGCCCTTGTACACACACACGCTACACAACGCGACCGCGATAAGAATGCCCGGCAAAATGCCCGCCACGAAGATGTCTTTGATGTCGACATCCATGCCGTATTCTTTTCCAAAGAGGGTGGCAAAGATGGCGTACACAATCATCGGAATGGACGGCGGTATGATGATGCCTAGGGACCCTGCGGACGTGACCAACCCCAACGAGAACCGCTCGGAATATCCTGCCTTCACCAACGCCGGATACATGATCGCACCAATGGTGATCACCGTGACCGGCGATGAACCGCTGATGGCCGCAAAGAGGACACACGCACCAACGGCGCTGATGGCCAATCCGCCGGGCAACCAACCGATGGCAGCCCGTGCACACTCCACCAAATGTCGAGCGATCGCCCCACGGCTCATGATGGCACCCGCCACCATGAAGAAGGGGATAGCGATCAGCGCCTCTTCGTTGCTCAGTTGGATCATGCGATCCATGAGGTTGAAGTTCTCTACAAACGCATCGGACGAGCTCATGAATTGAGGAACTTCGGGCCAAATGGCGAAGCACGCCAGCGTGGACGCCCCAATGACGACATAGAGAGGGGCACCCAACATGAGGAGCACCAAGATGGGCACCACCAAGCGTAGACCCGCTTGTTCCATCCCAATCACCGCCAAGGCCATCAGCCCCACAAGGACACAACAGACCGTGATAAATCGCCCAGAGTCGGTGGGTGCACCCAAGACGTCCGGCTGAATGTGCCCCTTCGCGAGACGGTAGGAACGGTCAAAATATCGCAACGCCATAATCCCAAAACTGATGGCGATGGGCAAAGGCACCAACCAGTCGGGCAAGGGAAGACTGGCCATCTGTCCCGCCATGTGGATCTGATTGGTGACGGTGGTGTACGCCAGGTAGGCCAATATGCACGTGAAGAGTGAGGTCACCACCCCGCTGATGATCTCGTAATGACACCGCCAGGCGACCGGAACATTCTTTCGGACAAAGTCCACCCGAATGTTGCGTCCTTCGTAGGTGGCCATGGACGCACCAACAAAACCAACCCACATCAAGAGCACCATGGACAGCTCTTTGGCCCATGTGTACCCGCTCTGTAGAATGGTGGAGCAGAACCACAGCATGGCCAACACCCACGGGATCCACAACACGAAGGCCAGCAAGCTTCCCTTGCGCAGAGACCGCACGGTGCTCCACGCGAAACAGCCCAGCACGATCAGCGTGCAAACATGCGTGGACGCCATCCCTTCCTTAAGCGCAATGATGAAGAGACCCACGGCCAAGATTGACCACATGACAAAAAGAGCGCGATCCGCCCACTTCGACCGGCCCTCTTTGGGCAAGGACAATGTCCACCCGATGAAACCGAAGAAGGCCGCGCCCATCCACCACGACGCCGACAAATAGGCACCGGCCGAATAGGCACCGATGAGAATGACGACCAGCATGGAAGTGACAACCCCACGCATGCTGGTGGCGGAACCGTATCGCCAAGGCATCCCGAGCCACTTAATAATGGCCGCCACCACAGCCAATCCCCACCATAGACCCGGCACATCCACTTGCTTCAGCGCCCCAAAAACGAGCACCGCAAACATCAACAACACACCGATGGAGATGCGCTGCATCCGCGCGATTGCTCGCAGTCGCGCCGGCATCGGGACAGCCCGACCGCGCGCAAACTGCGCTGTCAATGAGGCGATCAACAAGAGGCCACCAAAGACCGCCCATAGAATGCGCGGCCCAACGACCGTGTGAATCCGCGTCAACTCCTCCGCACCGATGCTCTCGGAGGTCTCACCGCGCCACTCCAAGATAAAGCGGTCGATGGTGTTCTGCCCCGGACCCGCCGTCAGGTCGCCTTCCACAATCTGCAGAAAATAGCCCAACGACATGGTCAGCAGCGCCACCCAAACAAGGCCACGTTCGATGCGATATATATTAAAATTGATCCGGGCCAGAAGCCCCGGACCTTGGGGAGCTCGTACTTCCGAATCCGCTATGATGGAATCCACTATCGCGCTTTCAGGATGGCATCCAGCAAGCGGCTACCCGACGCGCCGGTCCGCGACCGAAACTTCGACTGCACACCGGCGGTGGCTTTCTTCATCGCTGCACGATCAGCCGCCGACGGTTTGTAGAACTGCTTGCCCTCATTCTTCATTTTGTCCACGATCTGCTCGTTCATGGCTCGGATGGCTTTCAACCCTTTCCGAGTGTCCTTTGCGGCGTTGAGCATCAACACCGCTTGCAAGTCGCTGGGCAACTTGTCGAACCACTTCTTGCAGTAGGCGATGACGGCAGGCTGGTAGATGTGGTGACTCTGCGTCACGTACTTAATGTACTTGTACCACTGGGCGGCAAAGGAATAGAGCGGTGTGTTGTCGTAACCCTTGACCACACCGTTGGCCAGCGACTCGGGCACATTCGGGACCGCGATGGGATTGGGGTTGGCACCCAACGCCTTGTACATCGCCGTGTGCACGAAGCTCTGCTGAGATCGCATTTTCATGCCCGACAAATCCCCGGGGCGCTTAACGAATTTGTCGGCGGTCGCAAAATCGCGAAATCCATTCTCACTCCACATGTAGAGCACAAACCCTTTTTGGGCCATGATCTCCGACGCCACACTGAAGGTAGATGCCAGGACCTTATCGGCCTGTTTGAAGCTGTTGAAGAGGTAAGGGAGCTCGTACGCGTTCAACTCGGGCACGGCCGTCGCCAGAACACCTGCGGATACACCGATCAACGCCAAGCTGCCATTCTGACATCGCTTAACAATGGACTTCTCCCCGCCGAGAGCCTGTCCCAGGTACATCTTGACCTTAATCCGCCCTTCCGACTTCCTCTCCACACGCTTTTTGACCCGGAGAATGATCTTGTGCCAAGGCGTGCCCTGAGGGGCTACGGACCCAGCTTTCAGCTTGAACTCTTGGGCACTGACCGACGACGCCGTCAGCATCGCCACTATCGCTACAATCCAACCTGCGCGCATCGCTTTACTCCTATGGATAACGGTCGTCGATCTCTTTCAGCAACTCTTTGGCTTTCCTCTTCTCGATGATGTGTTCCGGCACCAACTCCGGTATCACATCGACCGGTGCGTTGATGACGTACTCCAATTGCTCCTTAAACACTTTCCGTCCGTCCGGCAGCTTATGTGCGAGCATTTTGGCCATCAGGACCCGCGTGGCCAAGTAATTGGGAGAGCGCTTAATGGCCCGCTGAAAGTGGCGCTTGCTCTTGGCCGCGTCCCCTTTGGGGAATGGAATCTTGGTGAAGAAAGCCCCCAAGTATCGATCGGCGGCTCCATGGTGGTAGGCCGGATCCAGGCGACGAGTGGTCTTCATCATCTCAGCGATCTTGTCTTTGTTGTTGAGGACCACCACGATACTCTTGGCCAAACCGTACTTACCCAGCGCCACCGCATACCAGTAAATGGCCGGGATGTCGGAGCGTCGAATGGTCTTGGCGGTCTCCTTGAAGGAATCGCCCGCACATTCCGAGAACGTGAACTCCGGATTCTGAATACGTAGCGCTCGCTCGGCGAATGAAATGGCTTCCTCAAACGCCTTGAGCATCTCTTCGTCTTTCTCCTGGAAGCGCAGATAGCCATCGCCCCAAAAGTACAAGGCCTTGGCCAACTTGACGTAGTTTTCCGTCTTGGTTGGCGCAGTCGCCACGGCTTTTCGATAATTCTCGATGGCTTCGACCAGCTTGGCCTCGTCCTTTCGCTCCGCCCACGCCGCGGTTGCCGCCCCTTCCAATGCAATCAAGTCGCCGGCTTGCGCCTTAGGAACACCGATCTCTTCGCACAAACCCGATTTCCGCGCAGCACCGCATCCCCAACTGGCCAGCGCCATAGCCGCAATCACTACAATCCAAAGTCCTTGCTGATATCGTTTCATCTCTTTCCTCCGGTGGGCTCCACCTGCGATCCAGACGCCGTTTTGTAATGCGGCACCGACGTGACGTCAAGCCGCTATCCGCGAAATCGTCTCGCCTGACCTCCCTTCGGCTTGACACGGCCCACGCCTCGTCTAGGATCAGCACTCTCGAGGAAACACGAACGATCAAACGAGGTACGGGTTTGAAAAGTCAAACAGTTCGCATGTTCACTGCATTCCTGGCCGCCCTAGTGTTCTTCACGGGGATGACGACGCCCGTCCAGGCCGACAATGACGACCCCGAACCTTCGCTGGTGTTTCTGGACATCTACTTGGACACATTTGAAGGAGGGAAGACGCCGGCCTATGTAGCGGGAATCCACGATGACATCCTCCAATATCGAAAATTCGCGCTCATGCCACGTACCGACGCTCTGGCTCAGATTCGCCAACAAATGGTCAGCTCCGAGCGACGCGTCAATGACAAGCGTTTGAAGGAGATTGAACAACTCGTCAAAGATGGCGACAAGCTGCTGTATACGAATCGAAAAAAGGCCATCGACGTCCTCCGAGAGGCCAATGTACAGTTGCAGGGATTGTCAGAGTCGCTCCGACTCGACACCAAAATTCGCGACTACTACTTCAAGACCAAAATGGGGCTAATCGAGGCGCACAGGCAAAACAAAAACACAGACAAGGCTCGTGCCATCATGTCGCAAGTGATCCGCCTCTTCGAAAGCACCTACCTCAACCGGATCAACGACAACAATCACCACCCCAAGACCGTACAGCTCTTCAAGGAAGTCTTTCGGGAGATGGAAGCTCAGCGCACCTCACAGTTGACCGTAGTCACCACGCCACCGGGTTGTGAAGTGTACATCAATGGCCAAGCCCAGAAAGACCACACGCCTTTCACGTTCGACCGCCAGTACCCGGGCGAAGTCATGGTGCAAGTACAAAAAGACGACAGCCAATCCATGGTGCACAAAGTGCTGTTGTCCTCCGATAGTGCTGCAGAACTCAAGATTGATCTCGCGTTCGAGTCCGCGTTGAAAATATCCACCAACACTTTGGGACTCACATTCAAAAACAAGGCCGAAATGGCCAAGAGCATGGGCAAGTATGCCTCTCGCATAGCCCGCGTACTTAAGGTCGATTATGTCGCCACGCTGGGTTTGATCTCCTCGTTTGACGGTCCTGTGTTGGCAGGCTCACTTTTCCGCGCTCAAGACGCGAAGCTGGTCCGCGAAACCACCTTGACGGTCAAACCCAATGTCATCTCAGAACGCCGGATTCTAGAAATGGCCGCTTTTGTGGCAGACGTGGAGGCCAATGCCGGTGCCGAGTGGTACAAGAACGTCTACGGCTGGTCCTTGGTGGGTGCTGGCTCCATCTCGCTGGCCGTGTCTTTGGCCTTTGTGTCCAAGTATCTCGGACACAAAGAGCATGCGGAAGACAGCAACTACAAAACGAAAATCGCCCGAGAGGTGGAAGCGTCGAAAGCGCAGGACGCCCAGCTGCTCTCTGGGATCTTGGCGGGGGTAGGTACCGCACTCATCGTCGGCGGTGCGTTGGTGTTCGTCTTCACGGAAGACGCCCCGAGCAACGCAAAGACCGCCGATGGGCCGACCCGCTTTGTTGCGGCACCGATTGTGCTGCCAGGCGGTGGTGGTGTCACCGCAACCTGGCGATTCTAAGACGTTGGCAGGTATCCCAATGTGTTCCTGGGAATGTTGAGGCAATATCGTGAAGAAACTAACCAACCAAGAGCTTCGCGCCCTGCGCGGGCGGGGACATCAACTCAAACCGGTCGTGTTGATCGGACACGAAGGCATCACGGATGCGGTCATCGATGCGGTGGATGAAGCCCTTCGGGCCCATGAGCTCGTCAAAGTAAAGCTCTTGCAATCTTGTGAGGTCGACAAAGACGACGCGGCGCAGATTCTCTCCAAGAAACTCAAGGCCGGTCTGATTCAACGCGTCGGCCGAACGTCGCTTCTGTGGCGGGAAAACCCGAAAGAGGACAAAAAAAAACCCGCACGAAACGCCCGGGGTAAACCGATCAAATCCTAATCAAATAAGGGCACCCTTGCTCTACGGAGAGCCGGTCCTTGCCCCCGGCGTGATTGGCGGCACAGCAACCCGCTCAAACTCCAGGTCCAGTCCTTTAAAGGATCGGAGATCCCATTCGACATAGCAGATCAGAATGAACTGCTCCGCCCCGGATCGTTTAAAGGGCCCCCGAATATCGCAGGGATAGTCATCGCCCGTCCGATTGCCAAAAAGGCCTTCCGGCTCGGCTTTGTCGATGCGCATCAATATGCGTTTGGTGTCCACACAACCGTAATGCCCGCGTAGCACACCCTGCTCCCGCCGATGCGGGGGGCCGCCTTCTAGCTTTTCCGTGTATTGACTGCCTTTGAAAGAAAGGACATTGCGAAACTGAAAAACCCGGGATAGACCCACAAAACGCCAGGTTCCGTTCAGCCAAGACAGGCCCTTCGGGCACAAAGATTGCTTGGCTTGCGCCCGAATCTTCGCTTGAGCCTTCTTGTCCACCTTGGCGGGCGACAGTTTTGGAGGAGGGTCCGCATACGCGCCGCCATGCATGCACAACATCACCGCCAACGACAAACCCATGGAAAGAGAACGCATCGTCTTATGCTACCACGTTGAACGCCAAAAGTGGGACGGGTTTCAGGTTATGGGAAAGGGTTGCAAGGAAACCATTCCCGCGTATAGTGCTGAAGCATGGCAGCCAAGAAAACGAAGGGCAAACGGAAGCGCGGCGGGAGCATGAGCGGCATGCGATCCGGTTTCAGAGGCCTACTCGGCGGCAAGAAACGCTCAAAGAAAAGTGACCCCAAAGAGTTCATGGTTATCCTCGGGGTCCTCTTTGTTATTGGCGTCGTGTTTTTCTTGATGAGTGGCCAATAACCCACGGGCCCTGCGACCAATGGCAAAACACATATTTGTACGGGCGTTTGTCGTCACATGGATTTTTACGAGGTACTTCTTTCGATGGTGCTTTGTAGCCAAATGTCGTGCGGAAACAATGCGTCGTGCATTTGAAGACTTGGGTCCGACCTACATTAAGTTGGGTCAAATCGTCGCCTCCAGTCCCGGACTTTTTCCCAAAAAGTACACCACGGAATTCCAGAAATGCCTCGACGCGGTTCCTGCATTTCCCTTCAGCCAAGTGGAAGGAATTGTCCTGACAGAAACAGGCAAACCCGTCTCTGAAGTGTTTAAACATTTTGAAGAAACCCCCATTGCCGCTGCATCCATCGCTCAAGTACACGCAGCGCAGCTTCACGATGGCACCAACGTCGTCGTGAAAGTGCAGCGACCCACCATTCGCACCCGGGTTGAGGCCGACATGTGGTTCATCCGAAAAGGAGCTTGGGTCGCGGAACGCCTGTTTCGTGTTGCACGATTGGCCAATGTGACGGGCATCGTGGATGACTTCGCTACAACAATCCGTGAAGAACTCAACTTTCGCACGGAAGGGCGAAACATGGACGAGTTCAATGAGATCATGCGAACGCATCATTGCGATAATGAGGTCGTCGCCCCAATCGTACATTGGGAGTACACCACGCACCGCCTGCTCTGTATGGAGCGGTTTTACGGCATCAAAGCGGATGACGTAGAGGAAGCGCGGCGCCAAAATGTGGATACAGAACGGTGGCTTCGGGTGGGGATGCGCGCTTGGAATCTGACCATGATGCTGCATCGCTTCTTTCACGGCGATGTACACGCCGGCAATCTCATGCTCTTGCCGGAGCGCAATCAAATCGGTTTCATCGACTTCGGGATTGTCGGTCGTTTTTCACCGGATCAGCGAATGAACGTTCTACGCTACGTCCTGGCGTTTACCACCCAGGATTACCGGGAATTGGCCAATGTGATGGTCGACATCGAATCGGTGGAGAGCGACGTGGACATCGATGCCATGGCCGCCGACATGGAGATCCTTTATGGCCCTCTTCTCCAAAAGACCATTAGCAACCTAGACTACGCCAACTTGCTCCCCGATCTCATCCGCAATGCCAATAAGTACGGAATCCGATTGCCCCGTGAGTTTATTCTGATTTTGAAACAGCTCTTGTATTTTGACCGCTATGCCAAACTCGCGGCACCCAACCTGAATGTGTTTAACGATCTGTATCTGGTCGACTTCTTGTTCACCCCGGCGGCGGCGGAGTATGGCATCGACACCAACAAAATCGCACGCATGCTCATGTCCGCACAACAAATGAAGATGGCAGCCAGCAACGCGGCCACACCCGACTAGAATCCGGCGGCGCTGGAAATTCGACTCCGCACGTCCTGACTCAACAGTGGATCCCGAGCGAACAGCAATGTCGCGGAAGCCAATGGGATCTGGCGCAAAAGACTGTAGTGGTGGAGACAACTCCCGACGTCTTCCAACCGACCCGTTACCGCGTAGAGTCTCACCAGCCACTCAAAGAGCACAGCCTCCGTAGGATTGTCTTTCGCTGCTGACTCCACCCAGTCGATGGCTGTGTCTGCCACCCCCCCGACCAACGCCAATTCACCGACCAAGATATACCCTTCGATGAACGATGGAGCCACAGTGACCGCTTCCAAGGCTGCGCGAAACGCGAGCTGAAGCTCTCCCAATCCCCGAGCAGCCAACGCAACGCCATAATGCCCCTCGGACCGTTCCGGCCAACGCTCACAAACTTGCCCGTACTCGCCTCCCGCCTTTTCATACTCTTGGCGGTCCAAGAAACGACGCCCGTTGGCCAATAGACCCTCGGCTGTCGTGTGACGAGTCTGGTCATTTCCACTATCCATGCCAAGGAAGAGTAGCAGATCCTGGTGGAAAACCGTAAGCTAGCGGGTAGTACAACAACGAAGAGGTTTTTGTGGCACCGCATGTGGCATTGATTGACCCGCTGTCCATCATGGATGGTCATGAGGTCACCTTCCTGCGAGACAATTTTGGGGGAGAAGTGCCCCTGTCGTGCCCCTATCCGCCACTAGACCTGGCATCCACCGCCGCTGTTTTGCGGGAAGCGGGCGTCGGCGTCGAGCTCATCGCGGCCAACGTCCTGGGACTGCGACACCAGCAGGTCGCCAACCACCTGGCCAACACCTCCCCCACCCATGTACTCGTACCATCGGCATGGGGAAGCCTGCGGGATGACTTTCTTCTCATGAAGATTTTGAGGGCTGCTCTCCCGGACGCCAAACTCCTGATCAGTGGTCCCAACGTAACGGCTGAGCCCGAAAAACCACTCCTAGAAAGCGATGTGGATTACGTGGTGCTGGGCGAACCCGAGCAAGTCCTGCTGCAGCTGACCACAGGCACAGCCCCGGAAGACATCGACAACCTCGCGTATCTAGACCAGGGAGAAGTCGTGCAAAACGCCCGTGTTCTACCCGTGGACTACCCAAACTATCCTCTGCCAGCACGAGACCTGTTGGATCTCACCCTCTATGAGATCCCCTTCTGTCGGCGAAAACCCGCAACAACCATCTCGACCACTCGAGGATGTGCTCAAAAGTGTACGTTCTGTCCGACTCAAATTTGGTTCGACCGAAAAGTGCGCGCACGACCCGTCGATCTCGTCCTGGAAGAAATCGACCAACTCGTCCTTCAATATGGCATGAAGGAGATCGTGTTTCGCGACGACACCTTCACCTATGATCGAGAGCGGGTCATGACCATTTGCGAAGGGTTGATTCAACGCGGTCACGATCTCACCTGGCGTTGCTTCGGAACGGTCGACACTGTGGATGCAGAGTTGCTCAAGACCATGGCCTCTGCGGGCTGCATTCAAGTCTGTTATGGCTTCGAGTCTGGCGACGACAAGATCCTGGCCAAGACCGGTAAAGGCACCACCATCGCACAGGGTCGCGACGCCGTTCGTTGGACACGCGATGCTGGAATGGAAATCAGTGGAACATTCATTGTCGGTCTGGAAGGAGATACCGAAGAGACGGTCGAACGCTCCATCCAATACGCCATCGAGAACGATCTCGACTACATTCAAGTCAACGGAGCCGTGCCCATGCCCTCAACCGGCTTTGGCAAGCGGCAGCGACGGCAGGGACGGTCCGCTCGCCCGGAGATCTTCCGCTGGTTCGGAAGCAGTACGGGCGGCACCGATGAAATTGACGCCGTCGACATGCCACGCATGGTGCGTCGTTTTTATCGACGCTTTTATCTGCGTCCCAGTTATGTGTTGGGCCGTTTGCGCTCCCAACGTGACATGGACGTGTTGTGGATGCATGTTCGCTTGGGCATGCAGATGCTCAAGGTCGTGTCGCGCGACTGGTTGCCTCGGCGCCGTTCCTTATCCGATCCGCAGGAAAGCGTGGCCCATGCGGCCTTTGACTCCGAGCGCTAGTGGCTAGCGTCCAGGGGCTACGATCCGTTGAGAACCTTGGCGACCAAGTCGTAGTCGCCCGCTTGAACAACCTGAGCACGCACAATGGATCCGGCTGGCGCGCTCCCTTGATTGATGTACGTCACACCGTCTACGTCCGGCGCCTGTCCGGCCCAGCGACCTTGAAGCAGTAGCTCCGACTCTTCGCTAACGCCTTCAACCAGCACATCGATTTCCCGGCCCACCATCGCTTGCATGTGCTCGGCGCTGATGGCCTGTTGCATGTGCATGAGTCGATTGCGTCGTTCCTCTTTAAGCTCGCTGGGGATGTCGTCGATCACCCGTGCAGCCTTCGTGTTCTCTTCATGGGAATACGTAAACACCCCCACATGATTGAATCGTTGTTCGGCCACAAACTCCATCAAACGCTCAAACTGCGCATCCGTTTCTCCAGGGAAACCGACGATGAATGTGGTCCTCAACACCAAGTCGGGAATGGTGGCCCGCAGGCGATCCAATAAATCGCGCGTGATGGTTTCGGTGGTGCGCCGTTGCATGGCCGACAACATTCCATCATCGATGTGCTGCAATGGAATGTCCACGTAAGGAACAATCGCCTTTTCCGTGGCGATCACCTCAACCAGCGCGTCGCTCACGTTGTGCGGATAGCAATACAGAAGACGAATCCAATCCACCCCATCCAGGTGCGCCAATTGGCGCAAGAGATCGGCGAGTTCGGTTCCATCTTTTCGGTCCGAACCGTAGTGTGTCAGGTCCTGCGCGATGAGATTGAGTTCTCGAACTCCTGATGACACCAACTGACTGGCTTCCGCCACCACGTCGTCAATGGCTCGACTACGCTGTTTCCCGCGAATTTTCGGGATGATACAAAACGTGCATCGCTGACTACAGCCCTCGGCAATCTTCAGATAGGCCATGTGGCCTTGGGTCGTCAGAATTCGGGGCGTGTCTATATCATGCACGTAATAGGGTCGCCCGATAGCGACCAGCGGCGTTTCCTGGGGCTTTTCGGGGATTAACTCGGTGATACGATGGTATTCCCCCGTACCGATGATCAGATCGATCTCTGGAATCTCTTCCTGAAGTGCGTCCGCATATCGCTGAGCCAAGCAGCCTGCAACGACCAGCCGCTGGCGACCGCCCGAGTGTTCCTTGACTTCGATGAGCGCCATAATGGCGTCGATGGACTCCACCTTGGACGCCTCGATGAAAGAACAAGTATTGACCACCAGTACGTCCGCGTCGTCGGGGGATCTCACCATGCTGTAGCCTTGCTGAGCCAGCGACCCCAACATGATCTCTGAATCGACCCGATTCTTCGGGCACCCGAGCGTCTGGAAAAACAGTTTCTGGCTCATGAACCGAACTTCGCCCTGGACAGATCTCGAATTTGAACCCCTTGGGGCGGCGAAAATTCGAACACGCTACGCTCTAGGGCTTTGTATTGAAGTTTCTCAAAGATGACACGACTCACGTTGTCATAGGGATCCACAAGCTCCGTGGACCGAATTTCCCCCGTCTGAGGATTGACCCACAACGTCAAACTCTTGAAATGTCGACTCTTGCGTTTGGGCGTGAGCAACAATCCAAAGTCAGTAGTGTCTTTGGATGAACGTGACGAGAGCGTAAAATCCTTGGTCAATTGGCCCTGACCAAACAAGTAACGACTTTGATGGTAGAGCTCTGAATGCTGCACATTGAGTCGAGTCACCAGCGAGTCCTCGGGCTGATAGCTCCACAGCACCGATCCATCGCTGATGTAATGAACGGCCTCTGGCTTTCTATAATCCCAACGCATCATGCCGGGTCGCTTAAAGAAGACCTTGCCCGTCTTGCTAATTACCCGTCGTCTTCCCGGCTTGCGCACTTGCTGGGTGAAGGTGGCTCGAATGTCCTTCTTTTCGGCGTAAAAGGCTTCGATCTTCTCTGCGACGTTCTCCGGGCTCTCCGCTGCGATAGCGAGAGCCGGACCCATCAAAACCACACACAATAATGCTCGAACTCGCAAACCATGCCTCCATCCGTGGCTCCCCTTTGGGACGCGACGGTGCAACGGGGGGGTATCATGGGGTTCTTCCCCTCGTCAATGCAAACCCGCGGGCGGGGGGATTGCATTCCCGGCTTGATCACTCTGAAGGAGCAGGGGGCGCCAGCACCTTGCGCACACCGCGATGGTCCGGCGGTGTAATGATGCCATCATGTTCCATGCGCTCGATGATGCGGGCTGACCGATTGTAACCGATCTTGAGTCGCCGCTGGAGGTAACTGATGGATGGGTTACCCGTTTCGGTGACAATGGCGATGGCTTCATCAAAGAGCACATCGTAGTCTTCAGCACTCAAATCTTTTTTCTCGGTGTCTTCGTCCAGAAGAATGTTCATGTCGTAGTCTGGAGGACCAAATTGTACGAGGTGATCGGAGATTCGGGTCACTTCGTCGTCTCCCACAAAACAACCCTGAACACGGGTAATGGCGCTGGTTCCCGGTGGAAGATAGAGCATGTCACCTTGCCCTAAAAGCGCCTCTGCCCCCATGCGGTCCAGAATGGTTCGGGAGTCTACTTTTTGTGCCACTTGGAAGCTGACACGGGTTGGGAAGTTTGCCTTGATCAAGCCGGTGATCACATCCACTGAGGGCCGCTGTGTAGCCACAACCAAATGGATCCCTGCGGTCCGTGCCATCTGCGCCAGGCGGGCAATCGATGACTCCACGTCTTTGCCCGACACCATCATCAAGTCGGCCAGCTCGTCGAGAATGATCACCAAGTTGGGTATTCGCTCGATTTCGTCGTCGGGGATGTTCTCCGGCGGAGGTCGTTTTCCCGCCAGGATCTCGTCTATGCGCTTGTTAAAGCCCACAAGGTTTCGAACCCCTACCGCTGCCAAGAGCCGATAGCGTCGCTCCATCTCCGTCACTGCCCACTTTAGGGCCAGGGACGCCTTCTTGGCCTCGGTCACCACCGGAAGCAGTAGGTGCGGAATGTCGTCATAAACGGATAACTCAAGCATCTTTGGATCGACCAAGATCATCTTGAGGTCGTCGGGCTTGTGCCGGTACAGCAAGCTGCAAATGATCGCGTTAATCGCGACGGACTTGCCGCTCCCGGTGGCGCCAGCAACCAATACGTGGGGCATCTTGGCCAAATCGGCCACCACTGGATGACCCACAATGTCCTTGCCCAACGCCACCGGTAACATCCCTTTGTGGTCCTGAAACTCTGGGGACGCCAGGATCTCTTTGAGATACACGGTTTCACGGATCGCGCTGGGCACTTCGATCCCAACGACTCCCTTACCGGGAATCGGAGCGACGATCCGGACCCGTTGGGCATGCAACGCCATCGTCAGGTCATCGGCCAAATTGGCGATCTTCGAGATCTTGATGCCTGGTGCCGGCAGAAACTCAAACATGGTGATCACCGGACCAGGTTGTATTTTTACGACCTGACCCTTCACACCAAAATCCAAAAGTTTGGTTTCCAGTCGACGCGCAGCATTGTTGAGCGCCTCCCGGTCAATCTCCGTGCTCTGTGGTGGTTGGTAGTCCAAGAGTGACAGCGAAGGAGGCTCATAAATCATGGGCCCTTTGAGCGGCAACGAACTTTGGTCTGCCACCATCGGGGGAGGCGTACTCGGGGGGGGAGCGGCGATCTCGCGCTCGGGACTCTCTGCGTCGGGGGAGGCCTTCTTTTTCGTGGATGGCTTCTCTGGGTCTGTGGATGCCTCCTTCTGCGGCGGCGCGGTGGCTTCGTCCACCTCCTCTTTCTGTACGGGCTCGGGGGCGTCAACAAGCAGGTCTTTGGGCCGTGCTAGACGTGTGGAGATGGGCGAGGCTTCTACGAGGGGCGTTTCTTCAACAAGTGGGTCCGAAGTCGCCTCCTCGGTACGTTCATCTGTGCTCTCTTCCGGTGCCGCGCTCCCCTTCTGCCAACGAGCGGCGACGCGCTCAATGGCTCGTGCTGTGTGGCGTATGGCGCCGCCAGGCCATTGGATCATCGTGCGCAAGGACAAACCGCTTAGATGCAGTACTCCGGCAGTCCACAGGGACGTAGCGATCAAGAGGGTACCGGTTGTGGCAAACAATACCCGTAGCAACTCTCCAGTCCATTCGCCGAAGGCCCCTCCAGGCGCATGTGAGAAGGGCAGAAAGCCATGGAGTGCCACATGGAGAAGGGTACAGCCGAAGACCAATACCACGAGATACGCAAGCAAACCGGCGCCCCGAATGCTGACCTCGCGCCGAGCCAACATAAGACCACCAAAATAGAAGAAAGTAGACGTCACGAAATAGGCACCCAAGCCAAGAACACCGTACAGAATCTTGGCGATGTGCGCGCCCACAGGACCGATGAGGTTTTGGACTTCTGTGGAACGAATGCGCTCACTCATCAACACATCACGTACGTCAAAAGAGACGAGACTCAACAGGAGTAGGATGGAGAAAGCGAGGATCAGAAAACCATAGATTTCCTGTCCGGCCATGGTGCGGCGCCTGGGAAGCGCTTGCCCTGGCTCATTCTCTCGTACAACTTGAAGACTGCTTGCGGTTGTCATGAATTTCTGTGACCCATCCCAGAAGTGCTACTCAGTATGCCCCCGGATGGTGCACCGGGCAAAAAAAATGCCCTTCAGATCACTTCCTCCAGCAAGTCACCGTCACCGACCAACCACGAGATTATTCGCCAGAGGCATGGTCAGGGTCCTCTTTATTCGATTTCCGAAGCCTTTTTCCGTTTCACTATACAATGGGTTGCGGTAGCCTTAATGCCAATGATTCACCTTCAGCCCGATTGCCTCTTTGTTGAGAATCGCTTTGTCGCAGACATGGGGATCACCATCGACGACGACGGCATCGTGCAACATATCGGGACCGTCCCAGACGAACACACGCGCGTTGTCAAACTGGCTGGGCAGGCTCTGATGCCTGGCTTTGTGAACAGCCACAGTCACGTTTTTCAACGGCTCCTGCGCGGACGAGTGGAAGCCGCCACTCCCCAGGCCAGTTTCTGGTCGTGGCGAAAGCACATGTATGCATTGGTCGATTCACTAACCCCAGAGCGATTGGGGCTGATTGCCCGCTACACCTTCATGGAAATGGTGTGGTCTGGATACACCACGGTCAGAGAATTCCACTACGTACACCACAATGCGGATGGCACCCCTTACGACGATCCACACGAGATGGTGTATCGGTTGATTGCGGCAGCAAACGAAGCCCAGATCAACTTGCATCTTCTTCGCGTCGCGTACCCGAACGCGGAGGAAAGTACACAGCGCCGATTCTCGGATCCCGACATCGAGCAGGCCATTGCGATAACGGATGACTTGCGAAACCGTGTCTCCATACCCGTCGGTATCGCACCGCACAGCATTCGTGCGGTTTCACCAGACGGTTTTCGTCGGTGTCTCGAGTGGGCCAACCACGTTGGCGCCGAGTGCCACGCACATATCGCAGAACAACCCAAAGAGGTTGCATGGGCCCAAGAGACGTATGGGGCTCGACCGCTCCAACTCATCGCGGACACGGCTCCGCTGTCCACCGCCTTTACCGCGGTCCACGCCACCCATCTAAATGAAGCTGAGATTCAGCGCGCAGGGAGCATCGGCATTCATGTCTGCTTCTGCCCCACGACCGAAGCCAACTTGGGCGATGGTGTACCGAGAACCCACGACATCCTGACAGCCGGGGCTCAATTGGCGATCGGCAGCGACAGCCAGACCGAGATCGACCCCTTCGCCGAGTTGCGCCTGCTCGAATACAACGAACGCAATCGCTTGGGGAGACGACGGGTCTTGGATCCCGGCGCGCTATTGGAGGCCTCCACGGAGTCCTTGGATATAGGCAAACCGGCTCGTTTGGTGACCATCGAACAGGGCCATCCTTCCGTCGCCGGCGCCTCCGTCTCCGAACTTCCCTCGGCTTTGGTTATGAGTGGCCAGCGCGGCTGTATCTCAGGAGTATACCGGGGGGCAACAAACATTCGTCGTCACCCGCCCGCATCCCTGATGCAGGAAATCATCGCGCCTTCCGACTAGTGCTCAGACCGCCAAACACGAGGCATTGACGACCGCGTTGTTGGCGCAGCACTTGCGGCCAATGTCATCCCCTGATAAAACCGGGCTTCCATGAGTTCGACCGATAAACCCACCGTTCGCGTTGTTGCCGCCGTCATTGAACGGGAAGGCAAGTATCTCATTACCCAACGTATGCCCCACGCCGTCATGCCACTCTTGTGGGAATTTCCAGGTGGTAAGGTGGAGCTTGGTGAGACGGATGCGGTTGCCCTTGCACGTGAACTCGCCGAAGAAATGGCGATCGCGGTTCATGTACGGGACGAATTGATGGCTGTCGTTCAGGAATACAATGACTATGTCATCGACTTCCACGTGTACCTCTGTGACATGTTGTCCGATACAATTCAGCGGGTAGGCATCAATGATTTCAAGTGGGTCACCAGCGATGAACTGGATCGGTACCCCTTCCCTGCCGCCGACCAAGCGACGGTGCGCGCACTCATCGATGAGAAGCCCAATTGAGCAACTCTTCTGAAGACAGGTCCAACGCTGGGAACGCTGCACAGCAAAATGGCGATCCGCTCGAGGGTCTCTGCCACTGGACCGACGAGCCGCTCGTCCGGGTTGGGATTACATTGGCTGTGCTGGTTGGTTCGGTTCTCGGTTTTATTGTGCTCGCTCAAATCACGTTCTAAAAAACCAATACTTCGACGGATCCGAACCCGTCTTGGCACTTCGGCCGCTCTTCCACCACAAACGCGCGAGTCGCGCTCCCACACGTGCTCGCTCCACGACACTCAACCCGATATCCCGCTTGCCCAATAGCGAAAAACCTTCATCCACCAAACGCGACGAAGCCAATGTTTCTCCACGTTGTATGAGCAAGGGAACCAGAACCTCTATGGCCTGAAGATGGCCGCGATGATCGCCCTCTTCGAGCGCAAAGCGTAGGTTCTTTACCGCCTGGTCGTAGAACGCTGTTGTAGGGGTTGGCATGTCACCATTGTAGCCCATCCGGAACGTACTGGGGGGGAAATAACGTCAAACCACGGCCAGCCGACACAAGGCGTCCGAACCGACCGCGACCTCGACGAAATTATAGGGGCAAAATTAGAGTTGAACTTGGTCGTTCACTAGAACTTCGCCATCGACGACGGCATCGTCATCGTCATCGACACCCGAATCAACCATCACGTCCTCATCGGGCACCTCAGACTCAAGCGATTCTTCGTCCTGTGCGTCCGGTTCGGTTTCGTCGGTCGACGGTTGTTCGTCCACATCGTCAAACGCCAGCTCCTGGGCATCCCCATCCAACGCATCGTCCGCAACGTCCAGTGGCTCCTCTTCGACAGGAGTCGGATCGGGCGGCGGTGTGGGCAAGTGGGGTTCGATGTCCTTCCACATGGACTGCGCCAAAGCGATACGACTCACTCCTTCGGGAGCGACTTCGATATCCATCTGGGCATATTTGCCTTCGAAGCCCAAGGCTTCCAGGGCTTTCGTCTCCAAGCCGAAGTACTCAATACGTTGTTTCATCTGGGCCACGTCCATGCCAAAACGGCGAGCGACCTGTGGCAACGATTGAAAGGAGTACCCTTCGTCTCGTGTAATCCCCAAATGGTACGCGCAAAACAAGGAGAAGGGCGTCAACTGTTCGTCACGTGCCCCTTCGCTCGTTGGCTTCTTACCAGAGGCCCACTGTCGACAATCGTTCGGATCCAAGCGGACCGGCTTGTTCGACTGTTGACTCCGGTTACCATTTCCACCACCAGTTCCACTGCCAGTTCCACTGCCACTGCCACTGCCACTGCCACTGCCGCGACGACGACGTCGTCGTCGTCGTCTGCCCGTGCCCTTTCCAGGCCCTTTATCATTTAACTCCATGCTTTCCTCGTACTCGTTATCACCCTATGGATGATCAAACAGTCGTTATGTTCGGCGGTGACATTTGCATCGCCGACTACCGACGATCACGTTACTTATTTCGTGATACCAATGGCCGGTTCCAGCTCCCGCATGCATTCACATGGGTCCGCGGAACACGGCATATTGGGACCATAGCAAACGTTGTCGCATCAATCAATGAACTTATTGCTCATTGCTGTGCTGCGCACCGGGCACCTCACGGTCGCAACACAGGAGTGTTGTCATCCCTGTTCAAGGCCGGTAGACTCGCCGGCCATGAAGCTGTGGAAACAGGGTTATCTCATCGCCGTGGTCATGACCGCCGTCCTCGGTGGATTCGGCTGCAAGGAAGAGCCTCACTCCTGTTGTGCCAGCAAGAGGGCCAAAGCCGTCGCTGATCCGACGGATCCAGCCACGCTCCGTGTGGCCATGTTCGAAGCCAAGAGCATCGATCCAGGAAAAATTTACGAGGGCATGGGACGCCGTGTTGGCGAAGATCTTTTTGAAGGTCTTCTGACACGCAGCGCCAGCGGCAAGTCGATTCCGGGGGCAGCATCGTCTTGGACCGAGTCGTCCGACCACCTCACATACACCTTTCAGATCCGACCGGATCTCGTCTGGTCCGATGGTGTTGCCATCACCGCCCGCGACTTTGAATGGTCCATGCGCCGTGCACTGGCCCCCGAAACGGGGAATCGGCGCGCTTCGTTGCTTTACCCCATACTTAACGCCGCCGCATACAACAAAGGCACCATCGGCGACGTCGCCAAAGTGGGCGTCCACGCCACCGCTTCCCATGTGTTGGCCATCACCTTGGAGCGACCCTACCCCTTGTTGCCCCAATTGCTCACCGGCATCGAGAGCGCACCGGCGCCCAAACACGTCATTGAAGAACATGGAGATCAGTGGACACGCCCCGAACACATCGTCTCCAATGGTCCCTACCTGTTGTCTTCACACAGAGCCGGCCAAGACATGGTCCTGACGCGAAATCCACGATATTGGGACGTCGCTCATGTGCGCTTGGATCGTGTTCGACTGCGATTCACGACCCAAAGTAAGATCGCCCATGATTGGTATCGGCTCAATGAGGTGGACTTGATCTTCGACTTGGTGCCCACAGAGGTGTTAAAAGAAAAAGGTCCAAATCGAGAAGCTGGGCTGCGAATCGACACATACGATGGTGTCTTCTACCTCCTGGTCAACACAACCAGTGCACCCTTGAACGATCCCGTCGTCCGACGGGCCATCGCTCTAAGCATCGACCGCACCCGACTCACCCGGCAAATTCTGGGAAGTGGGGAGGTCCCTGCCACCACATTTGTCCCGCCAGGGATGACGAGTGCGCGACCCGCACGACGAGTCCAATACGATCCCGAGGGAGCCAAAGCCCTACTCGCAGAGGCCGGATACGGGTCGGCCAAGCCACTGCCATCGGTGACGCTCTCGTTCAACACCAACCCCCGCAATCGCATGGTGGCCGAATTCCTACAACGCCACTTCAAAGAGCATCTTGGGCTCACCCTCAACGTGGAAAATATGGAATGGAAGACCTATCTGGACCGTATCAACGCCAAGGAATACCAGCTGGGCCACCTGGTCATCGGTGGCGGGATCGATCCCATGGAATACTTCACCCTCTTGGAGGGCGATTCCACAGAAAATCGGTCCGGCTGGAAACACGGGGAGTTTGACACATTGACCCAAAAAGCCCGGACAGCGACGAGCCTAGAAGAGCGCGATCAGCACATCACGAAAGCCATGGCGATCGCGGATCAACAGATGCCCATCATCCCCGTTTGGGTGTTGACCCGTAAAGCGTTGGTACGACCCGGATTGGTCGGTTATGTCCAGAGCCCGGAGAATCTACATCCCTTGCGGTGGCTGCACTGGGAGTAGGCATTTGAAAGCACTGGCTGAAGCAGAACAATACGTATCCGGGGAGTCGCTCCCTGCGACCAAAGTCCTGCGTCTGGCGGAGCGCCTGGACAAAGCCAGAGAGCACGCATCGAAAGCGGACTCTGGCCTGCTAGAGCTCGCGCGGGAGCGTGTTCTCTCCCAGCTATTGCGCACCGCCAAGGACACCGTCCGGGTGGGTTTGGCCAAAGAATCGACATCTTCCCTGAGCATTCGTGCGGGGAAAGGGCAACGGGCACCTGCGGCAACCATCAGCCTCGATCGCCTGCCCATCGACTTGCGGAGCACACTGACTGAAGAGCTCGCGTTGGCGCCACAGAATGCTTCGGAGTCCACGCATGGCATTGACGTAGGCTCGCTCGATCCGGCCCTCTGTGCGTTGTACGCCAACCAATCGGCCAACGCATGCTTGAAAGGGGCCGAGTCTGCTGAAGAGAGTTACGACTACGATCGGGCTCTCATGGGATTCCGACTGGCGGTCATCCGATCCCAGGGTGACGTAGCAACCGTTCGTGCCCTGGTCCGCTTTCTCACCGAGGTGTACGCCGATCGGGACGCCGTGGTTCGATTGCTTGGCTCGCCCCAAATTCCAACGCACAAGCACCGCGACCTGCGTATTGCGCTCGCCCAAGCCACCCATGCCGGCGGTCAATTGCCGGCCGCGGCCAAACTCTATGAAGAGCTCCTCGCCCAAGCCGACGACCCGGATCTGCTCGCCGCTCTTGCGGACATCGACCTCCACGAGGGACGCGTTGATAAAGCACAGCAACGTATTAAGAGCGTCTTGAAACAGGATCCCAGTCACAAGCAGGCACGGACACTGCTTGATCGCTGTAAACGCTCACTCCATAGCGAAGCGGACCACTGGATAGCGCGCGCTCAAGCGGCCCTGGACCAGGGAGAGCTTGATGATGCACGAGACGCTCTCGACACGTTGAGCAGGCGAAAAGTGCATCACCCCCAAATCACCCCATTGCGCACACGGCTCGAAACCATGGAAGCCAATACGATCGCTGCGGACCAGATTAAGCGAGCGTCTCTCTTGGCCGATCAAGGCGATTGGCGGCAGGTGGTTCAATTGCTGCGACAGGCACAACAAAGCATGTCGTCCATCAGCGACGAGACGGCGAGCTTGCTCCACAAAGCGGAGCAAGCCGTGGCCAAAGAAGATTGCGCTCACCACCTACAGGAAGCGGCCACGCGTTTTGATGGCGGAAACGTAGCCGGCGCGTTGCGCTCCTTCCACCGCGCGTTGGCGACAAACGAAAACTTTCCCGACGATGTGGACAGCCACCCGCTACTGGCGGTACTTCGCCCGACACTCAAGCTCTTGGGCCGTACGGCCCCGACGGATCGAACCTACGACGGCCTCGCGGCCCTGTTCAAAGCACGAAAACACCTCGAAAACACCGCATGGGATGATGCTGAAAACGACCTGCGCGACGCACGGCGACATCTTCGAAATCATCCAGAGATCGACGCCTTGGAACAATCTTTGGCGAACGCCCGGGCTGAAAAGAAACAATCGCTCGTGGCGACATGGATCGCCGAGGCCCGCCGCCTGGAAGAAAGCGATCAACTGGTCGAGGCCCTGGAGGCCCTGGAAAACGCCGTCGATTTGAAGGGCGGTGACTTTGACGACACCGACGCATGGCGAAACCGGCTGCGCGCCCAAACCAGCGAACGGTCGAAACGAACATCGGTCTACAAACGATTGCAACAGTTGGCGAGCCAAGAGGATTGGTGACGTCTACAACGCGAATTGAACGCCACCGGCAACGTCCTTTCGAAAGACGACACCGACGTATGGCAGCGACGAGCGCAAGTAGGGATTCAGACCGCTTGGCAGATTGAGACACGAAGCGCTCCCACGAAAACGCCCGTAGGCCGCTTGCCTCTGAGCGCCCTGGACTGGTCACCGGAGTGCCAACAAAAGGTCATCGTGCATCCGTCCACCACCGAGAACATCCTCTGGCTCGGTGCGGGACAACACCTCGCTCGCGTGTCGTTGCCCAATCTTCGGGTCCAGAACGTGTATGGAATCCCCAAAACGATCGAGATCGCCTCGTCGACCACCCGACTCTTCGACTGGGAGAATCGCCTGATCCTATTGGATGGAAACGCGAAAGCCCTCACATTCTTGCGCTTCGAAGACGACCAAATGCACGTGGAAGATCGCATGGATTTGAGCCGAATTCTCGGCGGACAATCGGATCCGAAACGTCTGGTCACCGAGACACAACTCTGCCCCATTACGGGCCGCTTGCTGGTCCTCGAGACTCAGCAACAACGCGGTCGAAAGAGTCGACTCAAGAGCGTGAGCCTGGACGATGGCCAAGTTCACCATGAAGAATCGTTTCCCTATCCTGTGTTCAACCTAAAACCAATCCACGGTGACTCGTTCTTCACCGTGCAACGCCTCTTGGACTGGTCGCGGCCTCAGGCGAACTTTTATAATTTCGCCGTGGTCGATGGGCACGCGCGGATCGAGAAGCGGATCGGATTCGCCGAGCTGGAGCTGCCCATGCACAGCATCCGACACATTGCTCGGGGTGGAACCGAAACCAGCGACCTATATTGCCAATACAATTATTTGGAACCCTTCACTGGCCAGGTCTCCCAAGGCACCTGTGGCTTCGCTCAGATTCGCCCGGATTGGGACATTTACTATCAAACCAATGAGACCGAGCGATGGTTTGATGATCCCCGACAGATCGCCGGTGAATTTGGTATTCACACCCCATCCCAGTCCCTGATTGTCCCGTGGCGGACCCTTTCGGACCCAACGAGTGGGGGGCTGAGCGTTATCGCGTTCAAAGGCTTCCAACACCAATGGTCAGCAACGCTCCCCAATGCGTGGGATTGGGGTGGACTGCTCGTCCATCCTGGCTCGGACCACCCGGTGGTCATCGCACGCAGCGACGAGGGTGTACAACTTCACAGCGTCGACATGGAAAACCACTCGTTGGTGGTGTGAATGGACACCCTTGAACGAAAAGAACGGCAGGCTACTCGGCCACGCAGGTCTTGACCACACCCGTCACGGTTGCGCACCCCGTGTAGCCTGGAGGGCAATCATCCACGCTCGTGCATGTTTGGGTACAGATCTCCATAGCCGTTTCATTTGGATAAGAGTTTTTGTTGAAGAGCTGGGCCTTATAGGTGAGCCCCTCGGTGTCGTCTGAACTGCATTCGGTGCCCGGACCGCAATAGGGATTCTTTGTACAGAATTTGAAGGTGGCCACTGTGGGCGACGAATGGCAAAGACCATAGAGACACTCGGCGGCGTTCTCGCAAGGTTGGCTGTGTAGTTTTCCGCCCGGATTCTGAATGGACTGAGATAGCAAACAATCACTAAGATTGCTGGTCGGCGGGGGAGACCCTTCATCGGGGCCCCCTGTGTCCTGCGCAGGGGAAGTATCTGCGTTGGGGTTCCCGTTATCCGTCGATGGAATCACATGCGTTTCAGTGGTTGGCCCACATCCCAAGGTCATCAATCCAACCGTTACGCCAAACACGACTAGTCGTCTCACATCACCCTCCTCAATCTGTAAATTGTACGGTACCAGCTTGCCACATGAATCGCTAGGCCCCCCCTGTGCAATGTTTGAAGGACCTTCAGGTGGCTTGACGACGGTTTCCCACCATAGGAGACTTCGAGGAAGGAGCACAGCGTCCAGAGATGTCAAAACGAATTCTAGGAATCGACCTCGGCACCACAAACACATGCGTTGCTGTGGTGGAAAATGGCACGGCGGAAGTCATTCCCAACCAGGCGGGTGCACGGACCACTCCGTCCGTCGTGGCCTACGCCGAAGACGGCAGCATCTTGGTCGGTCAACCCGCATTGCGACAGGCGGTGATCAATCCCAAGCGCACCATCATGTCCATCAAACGTCTGATGGGATTGTCGCCTGGCCATCCGGAAGTCGAGGCCATGAAGGGCCGTGTCTCCTACGACGTTGACACCGACGAACAAGGACGTGTGGTGATTCATGCGGGCGTACGTGAACGGACTCCCATCGAGATCTCCGGCGTGATCCTGAAGACCATTCGAACCGCTGCGGAGGAATATTTCGGAGAGGAGATACGCGACGCGATCATAACCTGTCCCGCCTATTTTGACGACGCACAGCGACAAGCCACACACGATGCGGGCCGCGTGGTTGGCCTAAACGTCCTTCGAATCATCAACGAACC
>Ga0114996_10001278_pt1:15000-33899 | contig 33899 bp, 25 predicted proteins | sample ArcticOcean_MG_C_4_FD_87039 | JGI IMG/M metagenome (GOLD analysis project Ga0114996, IMG submission 87039) | Marine microbial communities from western Arctic Ocean - ArcticOcean_MG_CB4_134 | ecosystem: Environmental > Aquatic > Marine > Oceanic | place: Arctic Ocean: Canada Basin... | reverse complement strand
TGCGTGCACGCGAACCGTTGATGCCCAGGGTATCCAACACCAGTCCGGGTTGGTTGCGTTCCAAGATAGCACCGTACAACTGCACCATCCCGTTGCCCCGAGGGCGCAATTCGAAGGTGTGCTTTCGGTTGCGGAGCGTGACGCTGTGGTAGCCCAGGCCTGCACGTCGACTTCTCGTCCGAATCCGTCGACGGCGCCCAGCATCGGTCCGAAACCAGAGATCGCCACCACCACGACCCTTCTCAAAGATCAACTCCATGGTCATGCGCCCACGGCCGGACGCGGTCACCTGCATTCGAGACCATTGTTTTCGACTGCTTGCTTGCACACGCATCCCCGCCAATCCCAAACGACCATCTTCGTGGTTGCATTTGGGTTTAGCGCGGTCAAAATCCCAATGCCAGTGATACTTGCGTCGTTTTGGATTCTCAAATCGTACGCCATCGTGTCGATATGTGCGCCACGGACGAACGGGCATCACAAATCCAAGGCCACCGTCACCAAAGCGTTTTTGGAGCAATTTCCGAAGGGTTCCTGTCCATATGTCTGCCGCCGTGTGTGAGGCGCCAAATTGAAGAACACGCGTTTTCCCTTTCCCCGCTTTTGTTTGTCGCAAGGACTGGTAAAAGTGGTCCATTGCATGCCCACTGGCGTCTTCCACAGCGGTGGGGTGCGCGTATGGATCAGCCGGAGTTTCGGCCTGGCTGACTGTGGTGCAGAGCAGAAAGAATCCAACAACGAATGCGTTACCCCATCGAATCACTCGCACAGTATAGGGCCCGACCGGGATACCGCAATGATCCCCGATGAATTTGTAGCCCCCCTGTGTGATGACGCCGTGGACAAGGGTGGCGCTCCCTCTCCAATCACGGTAGGGTCAAGACGAAAAGAGGATGGCTGACTTACGCACCGATACAATCTATTCCTTCGATGAAACCGAATTGGCCACGTATCAATATGGTGATGCCGGGGCGTGGATTTGTTTGAGCAGTGGCCTCGGCGGTTCGTCTCGCTCATGGCGTCCTTTTGTTGAACACTTCAAGCCACATCACCGGATCGTGAACTGGGACTATCGGGGTCTTTTCCGGTCGGGTCCCAGCGCCGATCCTGCGGATCTGGGTGTGGAGACCCAGGCTCGAGATCTGGTGGCTGTGATGGACACCATGGGCATTGAGTCCGCCGTGCACGTGGGATGGTCCATGGGGGTTCAGGTAGCCCTGGAATTGTATCGCCAAGCACCACAGCGTGTGGACGGGTTGGTACTGATCGGCGGCACCAGTGGCAAGCCATTTGACACGATTGTTGGCGGCACTCCGTGGGCTGGGTTGGTCCGTCCGACCATAGACCGTTTGCAGTCCATGGAGGCTGTCTTGGGCCCTCTAGCATCCAAAGTGGTTCCTGTCGTTCCGCAGCTGATTCAATTCCTCAAGCTAATGGGGATGGTCAATCACAATGCCGACGACCATGTGCTCCAGGACGTCGTCGAGGACTGGGTCGGATTGGATTTTTATTGTTATTGGGAAACCTTCAAGGCGTTGGGCAAGCACGATGCCTCCAGCGTGTTGTCTTCTATCGAGGTTCCCACGTTGGTGATTGTGGGCGACCGCGATTTACTCACACCGGTTTCGGTCAGTCGGGCCATGCACGAACAAGTCAAGGACAGCGAACTCTTGGTCATCCGAAAGGGGACGCACTATGTGCCCATTGAATTTCCCGATCTCATCAATTTACGAATAGAAAAGTTCTTCCGTCAGCGCCTGGGAGACCCATCATGACAACACGGCCCGCTCAATTTGCCGACAACCGTTGGTACCCGTCCTCGCCCAAGAAGTTGGCCAGTGATCTGTCCCGATATTTGGGGGCCTCGATACGCGATGAGCGTGCGCTTGCTGTGATATCCCCGCACGCTGGGTACTTCTATTCGGGCGCCGTCGCCGGATCGGTCTACGCCCGGGTGAACATACCGGATCGCGTGGTGATTGTGGGTGTCAACCACCGTTGCATTGGGGCCCAGCAGGCCATCGTCACTACCGGTCATTGGCAGATACCGGGTGTGGAGATCCCCATCGACACCGAAGCCGCCAACGCCATTTTGTCGTGTGTGGAAGATCTAGTCGTGGATCCCGATGCCCACGCTCTAGAACATTCGCTGGAGCTACAACTCCCCTTCCTGGCCCACCGAAACCCAGCGCTTCGTTTGGTGCCGATCAGTTTGGGTCGGGTCACCCTAGACGATTGCCGCATGCTGGGGCACGCTCTTGCGGAGACCGTGAAGACGTCGGATGGGGATACGTTGCTCGTGGCTTCCACGGACATGAACCATTACGAGTCCGCCTCTATCGGGAATCGAAAGGATAAAGCGGCAATGGCCCACATTGAGACACTCGATCCCGAAGGACTCTTGGAGACGGTACGTCGAGAAAAGATCTCCATGTGTGGTGTATTGCCCACAGTGACGATATTGTTTGCTGCACGTGCACTGGGGGCAGAGCGAGCCACACTGGCGAAGTATGCAGATAGTGGCGATTCATCGGGAGACAAGACTGCGGTCGTGGGGTACGCAGGGTACATCATTGACTAGCGTGACGGGGAGAAAAACAGTGAGTGACGAGCGAATCACATTTGAAGAGATTATCAAGGCGTTGGAAAGTGAAGTGGATCGCCTGGAAAGCGGCGAACTGTCGCTGGAGGATGCCTTGGCCGCCTTTGAGAAGGGCATGACGCTGCTCAAACAAGGAACGGACGTGTTGCAGGAAGCAGAGGCCAAGGTCGAGCGTCTGGTGGCGGTACACGACGGAAAAGCGGAAACCACCGCATTGGATCCGGAGGCCGAGCCGGCCGCAGACGTTCAAGGATAAGAGACCGACTCGCGCCATGGCCACCAATGGAAAAACAACACGGTATCGCCTGGACGAACGGGTTCTTGAATTGGATCTGGCCCCCACTCTTCAGCGAGCACGCGCGTTGATTTTGGCGGGCGTGGTGTTGGTCAATGACACCCCCGCTACGAAAGCCGGATCAAAGGTTGCGCTCGACGCAGTGATCCGATTGAAGGCCGGATCGGACGATGACTATGCGAGCCGTGGCGCGCACAAGTTGGCGCCGGCATTGACAGCGTTCCAGGTGGACCCTGCCGATTGCATCTGCCTTGATGTGGGCGCGTCCACGGGCGGGTTCACTGATGTGCTTCTGCGACGTGGGGCCAAGCGTGTGTACGCTGTCGATGTAGGTTACGGGCAATTGGCGTGGAAGCTTCGGGACGATCCCCGAGTGGTGGTTTTGGAGCGGACAAATGCTCGCTACCTAAGCGATGCCGACATCCCCGAGCGGGTGGACCTCATTGTTGTTGATGTGAGTTTCATCAGTGTCCGTCTTTTGGTGCCCGTGTTGGCGGAACATTGTCGGCCGGGCGGAATCTTGCTCTTGATGGTGAAACCCCAGTTTGAAGTGAGAAAAGGTCAAGTGGGTGAAGGCGGTGTCGTCCGAGACGAGTCGCTCCGGCGAGAAACGATCCGGGCCGTGTGTGACGCGGCGTTGGAAGTGGGCTTTGAACTTCTGGGTGAACGCGACAACGACATCCGTGGGCCCAAAGGCAATCTGGAAACATTTGTACACTTGGTGCGTTGCCACGATGAGACGAACTCGCTCCCTTAGGGGCTACGTGGTACGAAAACTTCGAACGATGGGGAAGGCTAGTTGAGGCGACCGATGGGAGTGCGCGTTTGAACCAAGCTCATCACGCCCATGTACATGAAGCCGAATTGGAAGAGCAGCATGAAGGGGAAAGCCACCCACGCACCGCAAGAGATCGCTGCGTACACGCCATAGACGAACCAAGCACCCAAGGCCAATTCGACAAAGGGCAACCAGTTCTTCGCGCGGTGGTAATTGGCTCGTTTCTTCCAGGTCGTGTCCCCGGTACCGACCACACCGTATTTGGGTGTTCGTGTGAAACCGGATTGGTGTCCAAAGAGGGCTTCAATTACGGCACGTGTGTTGTTGATGCACAGTCCGATACCAATGGCCAACACCACGGGAAGGTATTTGATACGGCCCCAGTGGCTGACCCCTGCTTCACGCTGACATGCGTAATAAAAGAAGCAGATGGAAATCGTCGCCAACATGAATGCGGGCAGGTCGATGAACATGAGCCATGAGTTTGCGTCCTGAACCAGATCCGCTCGAATGGCAATGCTGGCGGGCATGATGAGGCACAAAACGACCATGAACAGATAGGCTACGTTGTTGGTCAGGTGGAAGATGCTTTCGGTCTTGACCTTCCAGGGGAGGTTGCTTCGGAGCAATCGCGGAAGCACTTTGATGGCGGTTTGAATGCTTCCCTTGGCCCACCGGTGTTGCTGGCTCTTGAAGCTGTTCATTTCCACGGGGACTTCAGCAGGGCTGAGGACGCCTGGCAGAAAGCGGAATCTCCAGCCCTCAATTTGTGCTCTGTAGCTCAAATCCAAGTCTTCCGTCAGCGTGTCATGTTGCCAGCCGCCCGCATCCACGATGGCTTGTCGCCGCCAAATACCGGCAGTGCCATTGAAATTGAAAAAGCGACCCGATCGATTGCGAGCGGTATGTTCGATGATGAAATGTCCATCGAGCAAGACGGCCTGTGCACGGGTGAGCAAGCTGAAATCACGATTGAGGTGATCCCATCGGACTTGCACCATACCAATGCCATCATCCGTGAAATGGTCAATTGTTCGTTCCAAGAAGTCCGGTTGGGGCACAAAGTCGGCATCGAACACTGCGATGAATTCGCCGGAAGCCTTCTCCATGCCTGCTTTCAGAGCGCCCGCCTTATACCCAATTCGGTTTGTGCGATGAAGATGGACGATGTTTATCCCTTTGGCTTGCCACTCTTCCACACGCTTGCGGGCAATTTCTACGGTTTCGTCCGTCGAGTCGTCCAGCACTTGAATTTCAAGTTTTTCGAGCGGGTACCGAATCGCACAGGTCGCATCAACCAATCGCTCCACCACAAACATTTCATTGAAAATAGGGAGCTGAATCGTCACGTTTGGCAGGGACTCCCAAGTGCCCATGGGCTCCACGTTCATCTTTTTGTGTTTGTAATACAGTGCCGCCAGGTAATAGCGGTGAAATCCGTAGACCGATAGGAACACCAACAGAAGGGCGTACACAATCAGAAAGACCGAATCGAATGTGCTTATATCGGCAAACACTACAGAACCTTATCCTTCCTTATCGACTGGTTATACACACAGCCGTGGAAGGCGTACGAGTACGAGCGTGAGGTTATAGTACGGTGGTCGAAGGGATGTCAACAAAAACACAGGCAATGATTTCAGGGGGTTACGATGCGTTTCTGTTTTTCATTCTACTTTCAGTTGACCGAGGGCTCCGCATTCACTACATCAAAGATGGTTTGAAACTCTCACGGATGTCCACCGACTGAGTCGGGGGCTAACCCCTTTACAAAGGGTATCAAATCAAATCCATACCCGGCGAGGCAAGCGCCCGTCGAGGAGAACAGAGATGATGAAAAAACGAGTAACGACGGCGACGTTGCGTGCCATGAAGGAGCGGGGAGAGCGTATAGTCATGCTCACCGCGTATGATGCGACGTTTGCTCGACTATTGGATCAGGCTGACATCGATGTGCTCTTGGTCGGTGACTCCGTTGGCATGGTTGTCCAAGGACACACCAGTACACTGCCCGTGACCATGGACGAGATGGTGTATCACTGTCGATCGGTTGTTCGCGGACGTGGGGAAGCGGGGAGAGCCCACGTGGTCTGTGACATGCCCTTCATGAGTTACCAAGCGGGATCGGACGAAGCGCTCCGGAATGCAGGTCGCCTTTTAAAGGAAGGGGCAGCCGAGTCGGTGAAGCTCGAAGGCGGGGAGGCGATCGTTCCCATCGTGCGCCGCCTGGTTGATTCCGGCATTCCGGTCATGGGACATCTGGGTTTGACCCCTCAGTCCGTTCACCAGCTTGGCGGTTGGCGTGTTCAAGGGAAAAGCGCGGACGATGCCCGTCGCTTGGTCCGTGACGCGAAGATGCTGGAGGAAGCGGGTGCTTATTCCATCGTTTTGGAGACCATCCCGGCCGAGCTTGCAGCCCGCGTCACCGACAGCGTCGGCATTCCCACGATAGGGATCGGTGCTGGTGTGGACACGGACGGGCAAGTGTTGGTCATCTACGACTTGTTGGGACTCAACCCCGACTTTACGCCCAAATTTCTCAAGCGTTATGCCAATGTGGGCGAAGACATCATGGCGGCCTGTGAAACCTATCGGAATGAGGTTCGTTCCCGTGAATTCCCAAGCAAAGAATATTCGTACTAGCCGCCTGGAATCGATCGGTTCCACGTCTCACGTCCTCGCGGTTGAGTCGCGAGTCGATTCAGTGCGTGCACAATCGCGCAGTTGGCGTCGAGAAGGTCACCAAGTCGCACTCATCCCCACAATGGGGGCTCTGCACGCGGGGCATCTGAGCCTGATCGAGCAGGCTCGAGCCCAGGGAGCCGATCGGGTGATTGTGTCGATCTTTGTGAACCCTACACAGTTTGGCAAAGACGAAGATTTGGACCGGTATCCGCGGGATTTGGAGGGTGACCTTGAAATGCTGCGTTCCATGGACGTGGATTTGGTGTTCACACCCTCGGTGGACACGATGTACCCCAATGGTAGCCAGACTACCGTGACAGTCGGACACCTTTCCCGACATTTGTGCGGTCTCTCTCGCCCGGGACATTTTGCCGGTGTTGCTACCGTGGTCTCCATTCTCTTTCACAGTACGGAGCCCGACGTGGCGGTGTTTGGTGAAAAAGATTTTCAGCAGCTACAGATCATTCGGCAATTGGTCTGCGATCAACACATGCCCACTCGAATTGTGAGCGCGCCGATCATCCGGGAAGCGGACGGCCTGGCTATGTCCAGTCGCAATGCCCATCTTTCAGGACAAGAGCGGGTGGCGTCACGTGCTCTGTATCGTGCGTTGACAGAGATCCAAGCCATGGTGGCGCAGGGGGAGCGCGATGTTTCGATCCTGACCCGCCACCTACGGTCGACTTGTGTGGATGCGGGAGGGCGGGTTGATTATGCGAGCGTTGTGGATCCCACGACATTGTCGGCTCTGACCTACCTAACTGCCCCCGCTCGGGCATTACTCGCCGTTCAATTTGGGGCGACCCGGCTCATCGACAATGCTCCTATCGGGAATATCGAGTCTGTGTAACTCGTTATTACAAACCATGATGGGTTCCTTGACACCCCTTAATCTTGAGTCTTACACTTCCTGCCTATAATGTGAGGTATGTGTTTGAAAAATCACAGGAATTTCGTATGAAGCTCAATAGCACAAAACTGCTGATCACTGTACTCGTCGCCTGTTGGGCGTCGTCGGCGACGGCAGACACCACCTACATTTATTATGTTGCGAAGACCGTACAGTGGGGTGAGGGCACACAACAAGTGGTGTTCCCACAATCGTTTGAAGGCCCTGCGAATATTGTGGCATCGGAACGGGTCTCGGAAGCTTTTCATCGATTGCGCACCCAGCGAGGGGTCGTTTATGAGGGAACCGAGATCAAGACGGACGCTCGCTTCGCATCCACCGGCGCTGTGGAAGTGCAAATTGGTAAGAGCGCGCAGGCCGAGCGGCATGTGGTGATCAGTGAGATCTACTGGACCCTCGTCGCGGCGGGCGTTCGCGAGGTCCGGATCCCCAGCGTCAAGAAAGGGGTCCTAAACGCCTCAGATGTGCCTCTTGGGGCTGCTCAGGTCATTTTGCAACTGTGGCAGATACTGCCGCCGGGCACACCCGGGCCCGGACTGGTTCGCTACAACAATGAGTTGGTGCGGGCGGACGCTCTTCGTCGACGCCTGAAAGATGGAGAACGCTCGGTGGTGAATCAAGTAATCGCCCTCTTGCAATCCCCTGTCGGGTATGTGCGCGTTCAAGCTGCCATCGCATTGGCGACTATCCGACGACGACTCGCAAAGCCCGAAGACAATCGCGTCGAGGCGGGTCTAATCGGTGCGTTGCAGGACACCGACGTCGATGTACGTCGGGCAGTACTCAAGGCGTTTCGTGGCACCCGATCCAAGCGGACCTTGTTGGCGCTGGAGTTGGTGGTGAAAACCGATCCCGTTCCAGAACTCAAGGCAGCTGCTGTCCGCATATTGACGGACGCAGGCAACAACAAGTTCGCGGTGTTCGTGCTTTTTGAAAAGCTCAATGACCGAGACGACAGCATCGTGATGGACGCGGTTGCCAAGCTGAGTAAAGAGGTGAACAAGCCCGAAGTGGCCATGGCCCTGGTGAATGTGTTGACCCATCGAAGCATTCGGATTGCAGAGATGGCGCTCAAGGGCATCATTCAACTCAACAATCGAGAAGCCCTCCGCAAGATTCTGGAATCCGACTCGTTTTCTCCGCGATATCGCGAGCGGGCGGCAGTGGTTCTGTCTGCCGGAAGTGTAGACGAAGCAGACTTGGCCCTACGCTATCTCATCGTTCACGGTTCGGAGGCCGAGCAAGTGCGGTCGATTGGCACGGTATCGTCGCGAAGGCGTTATCGCTTGGTGGGCCTTGTCATTGGTGTTCTGGATGCCAAATCCAGTGCGCCTGTTCGCCTGGCTGCCGCCAAGGCGTTGGGCAACATCAAAGACTCAAAAGCGTTGCAGCCATTGGCAGCCGCGCTCGCAAAATTCAGTGATCAGCGTGCGGAGTTGGAACAGGCGATTATCGATATTTTTGGCGGACTGGGTGTCGACGAGATTATCCGATTTTCTGACAGCGACAATGCGGTGCTTCGACAGCTTAGTATTAAGAGCTTGGGCAACATTCAGGGAGGACGATCGCCAGGACGTGTTGTCACCGTGCTCATGCGGCGCTTGGACGATGCGGAGACAGAGATTCGGCGTAGTGCTGCATACGCATTGGCGCGAATACCCGAATCTCGTGTTGTGGCTCGGCTCATAAAACTCAAGAAGGATCGGGATGGCCAAATCCGTCGACAAGTGGCGTATTCACTCGTCCGATCCAAGCACGCGGAGGCGGATACGTTGTTGTTGGGCTTTCTGACCGATTCGGATCCGGAGGCCAAACGCTTTGCTATCGATGGTCTTCGAACGCGCAATACCACGTCCGCACTCAAGAAATTGCGAAACGTGGCGCGAGCATTCAGTCGGCAACCTACCGAAGTACGTCGGGCGTTGGCCCAAGCCCTTGTCACCTTGTCGGGCCCTGCCGGATGGGATGCCCACAAGGATTTCTACTCTGCATGGCTCTTTGACATCGATTCAAAGGTCAAGGTCTGGGCCATTCGTGGCATCATCGGAAAGCCTGCTGATCCCAGTGTTCCAGGACTGTTGTCCGCGCTCGTGAAGGATGCGGACGAATCGGTGCAAATCGAAGCGATTCAAGCGTTGGGTCAGACCAATACGGTGGATGCCGTGGATTACATTGCGAGCAGCCTCTTTGATTCGAGTAAGAAAGTGAAACTGGTGGCGTTGGATGCGCTCGCCAAGCTCAACTTGGAACGAGCCAGGACACCGATTCGAGATCTCATCACCAACGAGACCGACAGTGAAGTCAAAGCGAAGGCCGACGAAGTCTTTGAGAACCTTCCTTAGCTGTCCCGGAGAATCCGCGCCATAACTCGAGTCATTCGGTCCACGTCTTGGGCACCGCTTTGCTCGCGGATGGAATGCATGGACAACATGGCATTGCCAACATCAACGGTGGGTATGCTCAGCGCGCTCGCACTGATGGGTCCGATGGTGGACCCACATGCCAAATCGCTCCGATTAACAAACTCTTGGACGGGTACGTTCTCGCTTTGGCATGCCTCACGAAAGCGAGCGGCGGTCACTGCGTTTGTGGCGTAGCGCATGTTGACGTTGGTCTTGATGACAGGGCCGCCGTTCAAGCGGGGTTTGTGCTGTGCGTCGTGGCGATCCGCAAAATTGGGATGAACGCCATGCGCCATGTCAGCGGATACTTGAAATGAGTTTGTGACCGCACGCTCTAGACCACCGGCCGCCTGTTCTGGGTGGTCTCGCTCCAACCGCGCGAGCAAGTTCCGGAGCAAGGTGGAGTCCGCCCCGCGTTCGGAGCGGGAGCCGCATTCTTCATGGTCGAACAGGACCACGATGGCTGTGGATTCCGGAGGGTCTGTCAGGGAGCATAAGGCTTCCAATGCCGAATAGCAGGAGGCTTGATTGTCCAAGCGGGGAGCAAAGACAAATTCGTCATTCAACCCGCCGAGAGAAGGGGCCTGTACGTCGAACAGACACAAATCCCACCCGAGGACATCGTCGGGCGCGCAGTCCAACTCCTTGCCAATTTGCTGGAGAAGCTGAGAGGTCTCTCCTGTGCTGCCCAATCCGATCATTGGAGGCAGGTGATCTTGCTTGTTGAGCACGAGACCTTTGTCATTGACCTCCCGGTTCAAGTGAATGGCCAAGTTCGCAATGCGTGCGATGGGCCTGTCGATTCGAATCAACTCTTGGGACAATTCGCCATTCCGTCGGAGTGCTACCTGACCGCAGAGCCCGAGGTCTCGATCCGCCCATGTGGCTACAATGGCACCGCCGTACACTTCAACGCCCCACTGAAGATAGCCTTCTTTGTCGTACTCGGGCTGGGGCTTGAGCCTCAAGTTCGGAGAATCCGTATGGGCGCCAAGGATACGAAATCCACGATTGGCCGGTGCGCTTTTGCCGGCACGCCAAGCGATGAGCGTGCCGCCGTGGATCACATACCCTCCGCTGCCCACTTCGATAGGCAGAGTGCCCTCTGCGTCGTTGCATCGTGAAAAACCCACTTCGTTGAGTCGCTTAGCCGATGCGTCGACACAGTGAAATGGCGACGGACTGGCGGCGATAAACTCGATCAGGCCTTTGGCGTCAGACATGGTTGATTCTCTCCTGGTTTCTCCGGTGAGGAGTGCTCAATGTTGTGGCCCCTACGGTTTATCTTGTCGTTGTTGTAGAGGGACCAGTCGGTGTCCGCGGTAAAAACAGTTGCCGCTACCCGAAGCCAAGTCAACAACCAGCAACGAATCACAGTGTTGCCGAATGCTCTCGTGGTTTGATTGACCTTGTGAGGTGCGAACTCGTTCCATACACTCCCAATGATTCAGCAGTTGTGTACAAAACTCGGGTGAACAGCCTTGGTTTTGGCACAACTCCTCGAAGGTACGGGGAACCACCAATTGAGAGCGCCACACGTTGAAGAGCTTGTCACGGACCTGGGCGTTTACCTGCGGGTCAGCAAGGGTGCGGTGTTGCCTCGGGAGCACCTCGTATACGTACAGGATATGCCAACCGATGGGTGAGCGAATTGGTGGTGTCAGAAAGGGGGTCTTTTGGCCCGTCTTCAAGTACGCGTTTCGTACCGCATCCATGATCTCTTTGAAGAAGATTCGATATCGAACCACCTCAAATTGATCTTCGTACGAGGTATTCACGTCGTATTCGAATCCATACTCATTCAATACAGCGGATGTGCCGTATTGGTCTCGCAATGGTTGCGAGGGGTAATCGGCGTCGACTGTCGCTAAGATTCGGCGAAACTCCTCTGCATTCTTGGTGGCTTCTGGCGACGAAAGGGTCTGATGAAGGGCCTTCATATTGTTTTCGTGATGGTCGAGACATTCTTTCAGCCGCAAACGGCGATCCTCCACCTCGACCAAGTCGTCTCGGAAGCAGTTGTCTTGGTCACCGGTGTCCATGCAGCACATCGTTTGAACGTCCAGTAGTTTGAAACGCTCAAAGTGTTGGAAGTAGCTTTTGACTTCGTTGAATTTCTGCTCCACCAACTGGGTGGGGATGTCATCTTTCGAGAGCTTCTTGGTAAACGTCTGGGTCAACCATCGCTGGTTGAGCGCCTTCTTGAGGGCTTGGCCAACAATGGCTTCGGTGTACTTGCCCGAACGAAATGCCTCCCGAGCCAACAATTCAAATTCAATCATACGCTCAAGCAGCAACCCGGGAGCTATGCCTTCAGGCGCACGCTCCAGCTGTGTCTTCAGCATACTGACCGTGATCGGTGTTCCCTCGACAGTGGCAACGATCGGATCGGATTTATGGCCTGATTTTCCGATCCATCGAAGGGATTCAAAGGATTCAATGGGCCGCAGTTGAAACTGTCCCTGCCCATTGGTGTCCGAGACGACTGCGTCCATACAGCCGCTCAGCACGACGATGACGAACAGTGAAGTCAGCCACGAGTACATCCTCACGACCGCTCTCCACGAATCAACGCGATCTTGATTAGCTCAAGGCCAGCACGAACCAACGCGAAGCCGACAAAGATCTCGAGGATGGCAGCAATGTAATCCCGCTCTGACAAGAAGCTTACACTGGCCCAAAAGAACGCAATGCTGACGAGAACGAGCACGATCCCTATGACTTCGTACAGCACTCTTCGGAATTTCTGCGATCTCATGCGTTATGTTCCCATGATGAGCAATACCGCGAGTACCCCCAAAGAGAGGGCCGCGATCAAAATGGACCATCCGAGGCTGGCGCGTGCACGGTCGATGGCGTTGCACTCCACCGTGAAACGCAACCACTCCAAGGTATGTGTTTGTGGGGCGAGCATACTCGTTCCGAGCCTGGAGACCAGCTGCCGCGCTATCAATACGCCCCAGATGGTAAACAGCAGCAATCCCAAGCTGATCAGTGCTACGCCTTCATGGTGTGGGTATGCCGCACGGAGCGTCAAACGAAAGGGGCGATAGAAGTACAACGCGCCCACCATGGAGGCACCGATGGCCGTGTGCGTGATGGTGTGTATCCATAGCAACCGCATTCCCTGATGTGCGTGTGTGAGCGTGCCGCGTTCGGAAGGCTTCGCTGTCGCCTTTCCAGGGCGAGATGAGCGGCTGCCGACGATCACAAAAAGCACTGTGGCTAGCGTAACGGCCAAGAAGGCGTGTCCCCCGTACACCCGCGCCCCCATAAGCTCCGGAAACGTGACAAAGAGTGGTAGATGCGACAAGGGGAATGCGGTGAGAGCCAACAAACGTTCCGGCCACAGTGTGAACAAGGCTAGGACACCGAGCGGCAGACCGGCAGCGACCCCATTAGCAGTCGACATGTGTGGCCACAAATCCAGGTGATGGATCGGAATGAGTACAAGAAAAGTCCACAACAAACCACCGGTCGCGATCACACCCGTTCGTGCGAGGTGATCGTGATGTTTGTTGGTTGCTATTGTGCTCACTTACGCTCCCCTGAAAGAACCCACGCTAGGCATTCCTCCACGTTGTGAGGGGCCGTGTCAACACTGTGCGGGTGAAGGATTGTGTCGGCTCACACCACGTCAAAAAATACGTGAAGACCTCTTGAATGGCCGGGAGCTTAGCGGACGATTGGATAGATGAGGCGAAGGAGCTTGGAACGGCGTTTCACATCCACCACAATTTGGCGGGCATTGCGGAGCCCCTTCCACACGCGCATGAGATCGTCTGGACGACGAATCGAAACGCCATTTACGGCGGTGACCACATCGCCTACGTGAACGCCATTGGCCGCGGGCTCTGCGTCGGGAGACTGACCATACAAAGCCAGGATCCGAAATCCGATGAAGGCGTTGCCCTGTCGTTGCGGGGTAACAGGCATTCGCTGCAAGAAGCGCCCGGGTCCATCAGAAAGGACAGCGTCTAAGATGGTCCGGTCGACGACGCTCGGTGGCGTGGCCTCAACCTGAGCCGATGAAGTCGAAGAGATGGTGGGTTCTTCGGTGGTGTATTGCTGTGTTGCACAACCGGTGAGGCCCACGACCAATAAAGCGCTGGTAAAAAAGAATCGCATAAATGCATCGTTCAACGTGTGATGGCGTGCGTCAAGAAAGAGGTGGTTCGGTGGTCGCGGATTCTGTGAGAGCCCAAATTCGCAGGTTGGCTTTTCGCAGACGACGGCTGATCTCACGACAGATATTGTTGAGCATGAGTGCGTAGGTGGCTTTGTCCCATTCGTAGATCTTCAAGAAGTCCATGTTGGAGAGCACAAACAAGAGCGCGGGCTCCATCGCAGTGATTGTTGCGCTTCGGGGTTGGATGTCCACCAGAGCCATTTCACCGATGCTGTCGCCCGCCTCGAGTTCGGCCAAGATGATGGTCGGGTCATTATCTCCGTCAGGAGCCAACGTCACTTGGCACCGGCCCTTCACAATGATGAACATCGCAGTGGCCAGATCTCCTTGGTCCGAGATGACCTCATTGGGGGCGAATTCTTGTGTAGATATGAGCGTGCACACTTTGTCGATTTCGCGGTCAGCGAGTCCTCGGAAGACGGCCAGGGAGGGTAGGAGTTGCCTGAGATCGTCACGCATCGCCGCTTATTCCAGGGGGTCAGAATAGGGTTCTGCGTTGCAGAATGGGGCGTCACCATAATTGTCCACGCAGACGTAATCGGTCCGACAATCGTCGGGTTGGTCACAGCGTTTCATACAGAATGTGGTGTCGTCAGGGAAGAGTACACAGACCGCTTCATTGGGGCACTCATTGACGTCGCACGGACTCAAGGTGCAATAGCCCTCTGGTTGAAGCGGGTCGCACTTCAGGTTGGGTCCGCTACTGCCGACACAATCCAAGTTGTTGCTGCAGGAATCCCCCACTTGGGCTTGGCAACCAATCAAAAGGCCAACACACAGTACCTGCAATAGAGTCTTCATGACGGTGTACCGTACACGGCACGCCAAAGCTCCACAAGGGTTTCTGCGGGCAACTGTTCGGATCGAATTCCACCATCGACCTTGGTGGCCTCCAGAATACGTTCTGTTTGCTCGCCAGCGATTGGCTTCAGGTTGTTTCGGAGGGTTTTTCGTCGGAATTGAAACACTTGGTGCACAAACTGATTCAAGAGGACGACGTCCTCTTCCCTTACGCCATAGAGAGGGGCGGGACGAGGCTGGAGAGCGATCACTGTAGAGTCCACTTTCGGTGGGGGCCGGAAGGAGGACGGCGGGACTTTGGCTACGGAGTAACGCTCTGCAAGCAGGTGAGTGATTACGCCGGGTGGACCCCATTTCTTGGTTCCAGGTTCTGCGAGCAATCGCGCAGCGACCTCTTGTTGGAACATCAGGACTATGTGATGGAATCGATGGCGGTGATTGAGGAGCAAATGGAAGTAGATGGGAGCTGACACATTGTAGGGGAGATTGCCGACAACCACGGCGCGACCCGACTCTGCATCGGGTACCAGGGTCTCCCAATCAAAATGAATGGCATCTCCCTCCAATACGCGCAATTGGGGAAACTTTTCTTGGAGATGTGCGACCATGTCACGGTCGTGCTCGACGCAGACCACCTTTGTTGCATCGAATCGGTTCAATAAGACAGCGGACAACTTTCCTGTGCCCGGTCCGATCTCACAGATCAGATCTGCATCCGTGGCGTGCAGCGCATCGACAATGCGATGAACGATTTGACGGTCGTGCAGGAAGTGCTGCCCATAGGATTTCTTTGCGCGCATGGATGTCTAGGGCTCACAGGGGCTGGGGATGGGCAATCCTGAGGATGCATCCAGCGCTAAGGGGTCGCTGTAGATTCCGTTTTGTACGTACCAGGCACCCAATCCTGCGATCATGGCAGCGTTGTCGGTGCAAAAGCGAATGGGAGGGATGTGGACGTTTAGCGCGGGACGCATGTCCTGGCTACGTTCGCGCAGGACGTGACGTAGACGGCTGTTGGCGGCGACACCGCCCGCAGCGACCACGTCGCGTACGCCACAACGGGCCGCCGCCCGGAGCGTCTTTTTTACGAGGACGTGGACGACCGCCTCTTGAAATGAGGCACAAAGATCGTAGAGCGCTTGACCGGTGGGAACGCCATGGTTGCGCAGGTGGTAGCGAACGGATGTCTTCAAGCCACTGAACGAAAAATCGTCATGCCGTTTCCCCAACCATGCCCGTGGAAACTGGATGGCGTTGGGATCGCCCTGCTTTGCGTGCTCATCGATGATCGGACCGCCTGGATAGCCCAGGCCCAGCATGGTCGCGACCTTGTCATAGGCTTCACCGGCGGCATCATCCAGCGTCTGGCCCAATTGATGGACATCGCTGGGACCGTTGACTTGATACAAGGCAGTGTGCCCCCCACTGACGGCGAGCGCGACGTGGGGATAGGATACGTCGGCTGGGTTCGGGTCGTCGTGGTCCCACAAGCGAACGGCGGCCAAATGGGCTTCGATGTGATGCACGCCCACCAACTTCTTGTTTAGGCTGTACGCCAGCGCTTTGGCCGTATGAACACCCACCATGAGGGCGCCGATGAGCCCAGGGCCTTGCGTCACAGCAATGCAATCGATGGATTCTCGCGTTGTGTTCGCGCGGTTCAGCGCTTCATCGATGACGGGCAAAATGGCTTCCAAATGTGCTCGACTGGCCAGTTCGGGCACAACGCCACCGTACTTCTTGTGCACAGGGATCTGGGAGGCCACCACATTGGACAGCACCTCCCCCTCATGGGTAACGATTGCTGCCGCCGTTTCATCGCAACTGGTCTCGATGCCTAGTACACGCAAGAGTCAGGCTCCCTGCGGGGTTATTTCCGAACCCCGTCGGCAGGATGGTCCTCCTTTCCAAGGCGATTGACAAGCCTCCTTTGCCGGTGCTACTTTCCCCCGGCCGCTGAATGACCGTTCATTTTCGGGCTGAAAACGGAGACAAGCGTTGGCACAGAAGGCACGTACAAGAGACAAACGGGAGCGAATCTTGGCCGCAGCGGTTAAGGTGTTCGCGGCCAAAGGTTTCTACTGCGCTCGGGTGAGTGAAGTAGCCCGGGAAGCGGGTGTTGCCGACGGCACGATCTATTTGTACTTCAGCAGCAAGGAAGAAATCCTTCGAGGCCTCTTCGAAGAGAACATGCGTCGTCTCATTGACGGCCTGACCTCTGAGATCGCGAAGGTTTCATCCTATACGGACAAAATGACTCGTTTGGTGGACTCCTATTGTGAATTTGTGCACAAAGAACCCCAGTTGACCGAGGTGTTGACGGTGGAGCTTCGTGAATCCGGCAAGTTTATGAATGAGTTCGCCGCTCCACTTTTCGGGGAATATCTCCGGGTGATTGTGGACATCTTAGTGGCGGGTCAGAAGACAGGTGAGTTCGGTACCAATTACAGTGCGCGCACGGTCGCGAGGGCGATCTTTGGCGCGTTGGACGAGTTGGCCCTGTCATGGGTGATGAGCAAAAGCAAATGGGATCTCAGGGCATCCGGGCGTGAGCTGCTCGGTGTGTTCCTTCACGGAATTTGTTCCTGAGTAAGTTGAAACATAGAGGGAATGGAGTCGTTCATGAAGATTTTTGTGGCAGCAAAGCGGGTAACGGATCCGGATGCAACAATCCGATTAAAGACAGATCTGAGCGGCATTGAACTGGACGGTGTTGAATACAAGGTCAATCCATTTGACGAGAACGCCATCGAAGCTGCACTTCAACTCCGGGAGTCGCAGGGCGGCGAAGTGGTTGTGGTCAGCATTGGTCCCGACGAAGTGCAGACAACCATTCGAACTGGACTGGCCATGGGTGCCGATCGCGGTATCTTGGTGACCGGTTCCGACGAACACCTGGATGGCGATCTTGTGGCTCGAATTTTTGCTGCTCTTTGGAAACGAGAAAATCCTGACGTCTTTTTGCTGGGTAAGCAATGCATTGATGGGGACTCCAACCAGGTCGGACAACTCTTGGCGGAGTATCTGGATCTTCCCCAGGCGTGTTTTGCGTCAGAGCTCGAGATCATCGACGGCGGGGCAACCGCTCGAGTGTCTCGTGAGGTCGACGGTGGTATCGAAGTAATCGATGTGACCCTTCCGGTAGTGATTATAGCCGATCTGTGCCTCAATGAGCCGAGATATGCGTCGTTGTTCGGAATCATGAAGGCCAAGCGCAAGACGATCGATACGGTCTCTATTGATGAGTTGGGTGTGATACCCGAACAGAAGGTTAAAACGATTCTGTACAACAAGCCCAGTGAGCGTCAAGCGGGCATCATGGTGGAAAGCGTTACGCAATTGGTGGACAAATTACAGAACGAAGCACGGGTTTTGTAGGAGGAACGACGATGAGTATTCTGGTCATTGCAGAACAATCTGGCGGAGTCCTACGGAAATCCACCTTGTGTGCGGTGTCGTGTGCAAGGGAGCTGGCCACGGCGTTGGGTGTGGACTGGCATCTAGCCGTTCCCGGACACAATGTGAGTGGTGTCGCGAGTGACTTGGCGGGGTACGGTGCCAGTACGATCCGAGTCGCCGACGACGCTTCATTGAGTGCGTATCTGGCGATGCCTTATGCCGCGGCGACAGCGACCATCGCAAAGGAAGTAGGCGCAAAGTGGGTACTTTGCAGTAGCAGCACCATCGGGAAAGACTTGATGCCGCGGGTGGCCGTTCGTTTGGATGCGGGTTTGGCATCCGATGTGGTCTCGGTGGCAGGCGCTGATGGTGGCGTTCAGTTGGTACGTCCCCTGTGGGCGGGCAACGTCATGGCGACCGTGGATATATTGACGGACGTCAAATGCCTGACCGTTCGTACGTCTGATTTTGACGCTGCGGCAGAGAGCGGTGGGGAATCGGCCATATCGTCGAGCGAGAGCGCAGTAGCTGCTGCCCAGGCCAGCGGATCAAAGATGCGTTTTGTTCGCTTGGAGGCCACGGGTGGAGCGCGTCCGGATTTAAACGAAGCCGACAGCATCATCTCTGGCGGTCGGGGTTTGAAGAGCGAAGAAAACTTCCACATTTTGGATGAGCTTGCAGACTCGATAGGGGCGGCCATTGGCGCGTCCCGCGCCGCTGTGGATGCGGGATATGCCCCCAATGACTACCAAATCGGTCAAACGGGAAAGAGTGTGGCACCCAACCTCTACATTGCTGTTGCCATTAGTGGTGCAATCCAACACTTGGCAGGCATGAA
>Ga0114996_10001278_pt1:0-10000 | contig 33899 bp, 25 predicted proteins | sample ArcticOcean_MG_C_4_FD_87039 | JGI IMG/M metagenome (GOLD analysis project Ga0114996, IMG submission 87039) | Marine microbial communities from western Arctic Ocean - ArcticOcean_MG_CB4_134 | ecosystem: Environmental > Aquatic > Marine > Oceanic | place: Arctic Ocean: Canada Basin... | reverse complement strand
TGGACACCCGAGTACGGCGGGACACGAGAAATCCTGTTGGAATCTGGAAGGACCATCTTCTAAGGCTAAATACTACCTGACAACCGATAGTGAACTAGTACCGTGAGGGAAAGGTGAAAAGTACCCCTGGCAGGGGAGTGAAATAGTACCTGAAACCGTGCGCTTACAAGCAGTCGGAGCTCTATGGCCCTAGTGGCAATGAGTGACGGCGTACCTTTTGCATAATGGGGCACCGAGTTACGGTTCGTGGCAAGGTTAAGTCGTGAGACGGAGCCGGAGGGAAACCAAGTCTGAATAGGGCGACTAGTCGCGGGCCGTAGACCCGAAGCCAGGTGATCTAGCCATGGGCAGGATGAAGCGTGAGTAACATCACGTGGAGGTCCGAACCCACCGACGTTGAAAAGTCGGGGGATGACCTGTGGCTGGGGGTGAAAGGCCAATCAAACCTGGAGATAGCTGGTTCTCGCCGAAATATATTTAGGTATAGCGTCTAGTATCACTACCGGGGGTAGAGCACTGAATGGACTAGGGGCCCTACCAGGTTACCAAACCCAATCAAACTCCGAATACCGGTAAGTGCAGCTAGGCAGTCAGACTATGGGAGATAAGTTCCATGGTCGAGAGGGAAACAGCCCAGACCGTCAGCTAAGGTCCCTAATAGCATTCTAAGTGGAAAACGATGTGGAAGCGCTCAGACAACCAGGAGGTTGGCTTAGAAGCAGCCATCCTTTAAAGAAAGCGTAATAGCTCACTGGTCAAGCGAATCTGCGCGGAAAATTCAACGGGGCTTAAGAATGCAACCGAAGCTACGGGTCGTGCTTTTGCACGACGGTAGGCGAGCGTTCCAGTTTCCTGTGAAGCCGTACTGTAAGGAGCGGTGGAGGTTCTGGAAGTGATAATGGTGCCATGAGTAGCGATAAACAAAGTGAGAAACTTTGTCGCCGTAAGCCTAAGGATTCCTGAGGAAGGTTAATCCGCTCAGGGTTAGTCGGATCCTAAGCCGAGGCCGAAAGGCGTAGGCGATGGTAAGCAGGTGAACATTCCTGCACCGGCGACATGTGTTGAAGTCGAGGGGACGGAGAAGGGTAGTTCAGCCGGGCGTTGGTTTGCCCGGTTCAAGCCTGTAGGTTGGCTCGAGGATATAAACTTGAGCATTATCAATCGAGAGGTGATGAGACGGGATCCCTACGGGGTGAAAGGAACTGAACAATCCCATGCTTCCAAGAAAAGCCTCAGACGGAGCATGTCGTTGACCGTACCGTAAACCGACACAGGTAGGCGGGGAGAGCATCCCAAGGCGCTTGAGAGAACCGTGGTCAAGGAACTCGGCAAATTGGCACCGTAACTTCGGAAGAAGGTGTGCCTACACTGTGTGACGGGGTTTACCCCCAGAGCACAGGAAGGTCGCAGTGACCAGGGGGTAGCGACTGTTTACTAAAAACACAGGACTCTGCTAAATCGTAAGATGATGTATAGGGTCTGATACCTGCCCGGTGCCGGAAGGTTAAGGAGAGGGGTTAGCTTAGGCGAAGCTCTGAACCGAAGCCCCGGTAAACGGCGGCCGTAACTATGACGGTCCTAAGGTAGCGAAATTCCTTGTCGGGTAAGTTCCGACCTGCACGAATGGTATAACGACTTCCCCACTGTCTCGACCACGGACTCAGCGAAATTGACTTCTCGGTGAAGATGCCGAGTACCCGCGGAAAGACGGAAAGACCCCGTGAACCTTTACTGCAGCTTGGCAGTGGTGTTTGGGACATGTTGTGTAGGATAGGTGGGAGACTTTGAAGTGAGGGCGCTAGTCTTCATGGAGTCACCCTTGAAATACCACCCTGCTTGTTCTGTACATCTAACTCTGGTCGTTGAACCACGACCGAGGACATTGCCTGGTGGGTAGTTTGACTGGGGCGGTCGCCTCCTAAAGAGTAACAGAGGCTCGCGAAGGTTCCCTCAGGCTGATTGGAAACCAGTCGTAGAGTGCAAACGCATAAGGGAGCTTGACTGCGAGACATACAAGTCGAGCAGGTGCGAAAGCAGGCGTTAGTGATCCGGCGGTCCCGTATGGAAGGGCCGTCGCTCAAAGGATAAAAGGTACTCCGGGGATAACAGGCTTATCTCCCCCAAGAGTTCACATCGACGGGGAGGTTTGGCACCTCGATGTCGGCTCATCGCATCCTGGGGCTGGAGCAGGTCCCAAGGGTTTGGCTGTTCGCCAATTAAAGCGGTACGCGAGCTGGGTTTAGAACGTCGTGAGACAGTTCGGTCCCTATCTTCCGTGGGCGTAGGAGACTTGATGGGATCTGTCCCTAGTACGAGAGGACCGGGATGGACGAACCTCTGGTGTACCAGTTGTCGCGCCAGCGGCATGGCTGGGTAGCTATGTTCGGACGGGATAACCGCTGAAAGCATCTAAGTGGGAAACCCACCCAAAGACTAGGTCTCCCGAGCGTAAGCTCCTTAAGGCCCGTTGAAGACTACAACGTTGATAGGCGGTAGGTGTAAGCACGGTAACGTGTTCAGCTGAGCCGTACTAATAGGCCGTGAGGCTTAATTACCACATGACCACTCCCAAGGTGAACGTCATGCCCAACGCCAGACGCGTAATGAGTATCTTGTTGTGAAGGCACATTGCGGATCAATTCAGTCATAGTTTCCGGTGGTTATCGCGGAGAGGCCACACCCGATCCCATTCCGAACTCGGAAGTTAAGCTCTCCAGCGCCGATGGTACTGCCTGGGTGACTGGGTGGGAGAGTAGGTCATCGCCGGATTATTTTTTGAACACCCTGGTGCAATTTGCGCCAGGGTGTTCTCTTTTAAGCGGCCTTTTCATCGTGAGGCAGTTCGGTCCCTATCTTCCGTGGGCGTAGGAGACTTGATGGGATCTGTCCCTAGTACGAGAGGGCCGGGATGGACGAACCTCTGGTGTACCGCTTGTCGCGCCAGCGGCATGGCCGGGTAGCTATGTTCGGACGGGATAACCGCTGAAAGCATCTAAGTGGGAACCCCACCCAAAGACGAGGTCTCCCGAGCGTAAGCTCCTTTAGTCCCGTTGAAGACTACAACGTTGATAGGCGGTAGGTGTAAGCACGGTAACGTGTTCAGCTGAGCCGTACTAATAGGCCGTGAGGCTTAATTGTCACATGACCACTCCCAAGGTGAACGTCATGCCCAACGCCAGACGCGCAATGAGCATCTTGTTGTAAAGGCACATTGTGGATCAATTCAGTCACAGTTTCCGTTGGTTATCGCGGAGAGGCCACACCCGATCCTATTCCGAACTCGGAAGTTAAGCTCTCCAGCGCCGATGGTACTGCCTGGGAGACTGGGGGGAAGAGTAGGTCATCGCCGGATTGTTTTTTGAACACCCGGGTGCAATTTGCGCCAGGGTGTTGTCTTTTAAGCGGCCTTTTCATCCAAGATAATCGATTCCCCTACGGGACGTGGTCGCGTGGTCCGACTCAAAGAGTCTCGGAGAGCCAACATTGGGATTTTGAAATGTGGGGGATCAGGGTATCAGACAGTCTGCCGGGGCGATTCCAACTTCTGCGCACGCCGCAGTGCAGACCTTCTTACTTTTCGAATTACTCGTTTTGGTTTTCCGATAGAGTTGGCAGAGTCCTCTGCTTAGGCGGGATGTTTTGGGAGCCTTCTTGAGAACGGTCTCAAACTCAGCAATGGCCTTATTGTCTTTCCCCATGTCAATCAGCAGCATCGCCAAATCAAGTCGCATCTGCAGAGCGAGTGCTTTTGGGGCGTAGTTAATCGCCAGGCGGTATTCTGCCTCGGCTGATTTAGTGTCCTTCTTCAGGGCCGCAATCACACCGAGGATTTGGTGGGGGAGCGGATTGGTCGGCGCCAATTGGGCGGCCTTGGTTGCGTGTGTGTGTGCCTTTTTTAACTTTTTCATTTTGACCAACACTTCCGCAATGCCTGCGTGGCCAATGGCGGAGTCGGGTTGGCGTTTCAAATGCTCTTGATAGAGTCGAGCTGCATCTTTGGGAGATCCTAGAAAGGTGAACGCGGTCGCGATCAGCGCAATGTGCTGTATCCGCTGGCTCATAACCTTCTCGGCGTCCTTGAGCGTTTGTAGGCCCTTTTTGCGTTTGCCCTGCATGGCAAGTAATTCAGCCAGTTTGATGCGGGGCTCAATCATGTTGGGGACGATTTGTGTAGCGCTTCGAGCATACTTAGCGGCCTTTTTTAGGTTTCCCATCGCTTTTGTTGTCATTTTCTTTTGCAACGCTTCTGATTCCTCCCGCCCCTGTGGCTGCCGAAGTTTTCGTTGCAACGTCGCCAACGTTTGTTGGTACTTGGCCTGATAAGCGGCAATCAGTCCCGTGTGCCCGTGGAGATTCTTCTTATCGAGCTTCAAGACTTTCTTTTCTGATTTAATAGCGGCATTCCACTTTCGCCTTGCGAGTTGAATTTCGGCTAGTGCGTGATGCGTGTCCCATTGCTTGGGAGCGATCTTAGTGGCTTTTCGGGCATATTTTTCTGCGTCTTTGAGGTTGTTTTTGCGTAGGAAGGTTAGGGCTAAATAACGATGGGCGTTGACGGACTGTCTGTGAAGCTTGATCGCCTTCTTGAAGGTCTTTTCTGCAGACTTATAGTCTCCTTTGGCGCCGTAGGTGCGTCCGAGTCCAACCAACGCAGATTCATTCTTAGGGTCGCTGGTCAGCGCCTGTTTGAATCGTTGGATTGCTTCCGTGTGCTTTCCCTTGCTTTTGAGTGTCATGCCCTCGGCGACCAACTTATCCACCGGTCGGCTTTGAAAGGCCCACACGGTACTGGGTAGTAGCAGGGCATACAAGACGAGCAGATACGTTCGATGATTCATTCTATTCCTTCAGGATACCAACACGCGGTGGACGCGTTTCATTCATTCATTCGGTTCGGGATCGGTTCCCGATCGAAGCTGGGCTTTTCGCTGCACTGAAATACCATACGTTGCAAGCTTGTTGTAGAGCGTTCGTCGGTCAATCCCAAGATCCGCGGCAGATTGTTTCTTGTTTCCCTGATTGGCCTCCAGGGCGTGAACAATGGCTTCGCGCTCCAACTCGGCCAATGCGCGTACCATCTTGGTCGTTGGTGCGGCTACGGGTCGCTCATCCTGATCAGCGATACCCGGGAAGTTGTTGAAATCATTGGGTTGAAGCGTGTCTGTTTCGGCAAATACAGACGCGTTCTTGATCGCCATGGACAATTCACGGACATTGCCGGGCCAGTCATATCGCATGAGCAATCGTAGCGCACCCGGACTAATGTCCGTGACGTGGCCCAAATGTTCGTCTTGGTTGAGCTGGATAAAGTGGTGTACCAATAGTGGAATGTCCTCACGACGGTTTCGCAGTGCGGGCGTCTCTAATGTGACAACGGCGAGTCGATAATACAAATCTTCACGGAACGTCCCTTGCTTGATCATTTCGCGCAGTTTGCGGTGTGTCGCGGCGACAATACGGACATCCACTTGATGGGTTTGTGAACTACCTACCTTTTGAATTTGTCCATCCTGAAGGGTACGGAGTAACTTGGCTTGCATTTCCAGTGGCATATCCCCAATTTCATCCAAAAAGAGGGTGCCTTTGTCGGCCACTTCGAACATCCCTTGCCGGTCACGAGTGGCACCTGTGAAAGCCCCACGAACATGGCCAAAGAGCTCACTTTCGATCAAATTCTCTGGGATCGAACTGCAGTTGATGGCCACAAAGGGTCTGTTCTTGCGACCACCATGGTAATGGATGGCTCGTGCGATCAGTTCTTTCCCTGTGCCGCTCTCCCCAGTTACCAATACGGACACGTCACTGGATGCCACTCTATCCAAAGCGTGAATGACCAACTGCAACGCGGCGCTTTCACCGATAATGTTTTCGTGTCGATGTGATCCGGAGAGTTGTTTTTGCTGGGCCTCAATGACGCGTTCGCTTGTTTCCAGAGCCATGGCTTTTTCCGCCAGCTGCTCTTCCAAGCGTTTGTTGAGGTCTTCCACTTGCTGGCGACTCTCGTCGAGCTTGGTGAGTGCCAGCTCTCGTTCGGACAATATGCGCGCGTTGGTAATGGCAATGGATGCTTGATTGGCAAAGGCTTCCATGTATTTCAGATCGTCCGTTGTGAATGCACCTTCTTGGAATCGATTGTCCAAGTAGAGGGCGCCTATGACGTCTCCCTTTGCAATCATGGGTAGACACATGACGCTTCGAAGTTTCATGTGGTGAATCGAGCGATACTGGTTGTAGCGTTCATCGGCCATGGCATCTGTTGTCAAAACAGGGATGCCTTCATCGATGACATTCTTCGCGATCGAGTAACTTACTTTGTCTTTCTTTTTGCGTATGTTTTCTCCGTCGATGTTGCGAGCTACGACCACATCGACGTCGCTGGGTTCGCTGAGTTCATCCTCTTTCGCCGCCAAGAGTAGGAAACCACGTTCGGATTGGGTGAGCAGGATTGCCGAGTCAATGATGTATTCCAATAGCCGATCGATATCGAGTTCGGAAGTGAGCCTTCGATTGATGTCCAGAAGTCGAGAGAGTTGTCGAGAGTGTTCCACAGATTCCTCGGTTTCTATCATTGGCGTCGGTACGTCAGACAAGGTGTTCAAGATCGCTGCTCGGTCTTTGAGGCTGAGAAAGTCTTGTCGAAGCGCATGAGGTAGGGTGTTTGCGATCCCTTCCAGAGCTTGCACTGCCTGTTGACCATTCGCCGTCGCGTCTGTTTCGTTGCCCAATGTACGATAGGCACGAGACAGCGCGAAGTGAACCTCCCAATTCAATTCTGGGCGTCCTCCACTGCGGAGGAGTTCTTTGGCATTCAATGCGTAATTGAGCGCTTTGTCCAGTGCCGGTTTTTTTCGAGTTCGTTCAGCCTCCGAAAGCACCAGCATGGCACGGACTCTCATGTCTTGGAGTCCGCTCTTCGACGCAATCGACAAACTTTGATTCGCGAGGGCTGTGGACGACTCGATGTCCCCTTCTTCCAAAGCGATTCGCGCGAGGCTACGTAAGCAGTCCGCGAGTTCTCCTTGGCTGTTCATGTCTTCAAAAGTCTCGACGGCCTCTTCCAGCAGCGCGCGGCCTTCGCCGGGTGCTCCCCGCAGCCATGCTACCTCACCCAAGAGACTCAGGGTGAGCGCTTCAACATACCGGTTGCCGTGTTCCTGCGCGATAGAGAGTGATTCCGTCAGATTGGTCAGTGCCTCGTCGAGTTGCCCCAAGAACCGGTTGAGGTTTCCGAGGTTCATGCCGCTTTGCATTCGTCCCGATTGATTGCCCAGGACATCAGCCATGGTATGAGCTTCTCGATAGCGGCTTGCGGCGCGGTCGTATTCACCACGTTCTTGATGAATGACCGCTATGTTCATCAATGTGGTCATGATGCGGTTGCGGTCACCGGAGCGCGTGGCGATGGAGAGCGCTTCGTTAAAGCACTTCATTCCACGTTCCATTTCACTTCGGCGGTAGTGGATCAATCCTTGCGCATTGATGGTTTCCGCCGATTCACTCAGCTGATTCTCAGTTTGAAAGACAGACAGCGCGTCATCAAATCGTTGGTACGCCGACTCGTATTCGCCCTGGTAGAACTCGACGAGTCCCTGAAGGTAGTCGATTCGGGCATGAGTGAGATCCGTGTCGGCCAACTTGCGTGCCTGGACGCAGATTGCGCTTGCACGTGGGTAATGTCCCAACTTCAAGTGAGCGATCCCCAACCATCGCAATGTGTCCGGATGGGACGTCTCCAGATCTCCGAATCGCTCAATGGCTTGTTTGTGGTGGCCGTGACGACACAGAAGAACCGCACGCAAGAGGTTGGCTTCATCGGATTCGAGACGGTCGTACGCTTGTTGTGCTTCTTGTTCGTTGCCGAGCAGTGCGTGGGCATGGCCGACAGCGCGGAGCGTGCGGGGGTGGCGAAGGGTTGATTCACCGACAGCGTTGACTACGGAGAGCAAGGGTTCGGCCAATCCGTGCGCGATCAATTCTTCCGTTATGGGGGCGAAGCGTTCTTCGTCCAAGTTGGCGGTCATGGCCGCCGCAAAACAGCAAGCCACGCGAGTGAGCAAAGAAGTGCTTGGATCGTCGCTCTTTGAGAGTCGTTCAAGCAGCGCTTGGGGCACGGGGATCAAGTCAACTACAGCCGTCGCCAAGCCTGCGGAGGCCACGCGAAGATGTCCAGTGCCCTCCCACACTTCCCATTGAAGGAGACGTTGGTCACACAAGGTCTGTACGGTTTGCAGGGCTCTACGTTCGTCGATGTCCACAGCATGGGTGAGCGCGGACATTTCAATCGGAGTGGGCAGCGCGGCCACAAGTGACATGATTTGCTTGGCGAGAAACTCCCGATTCTCAAGCCCAAGCAGCAAGGAGTCGAATCCAGAGGTGGGAATAGGCAAGGGTGTTGGGGCAGATTGATCCAAGCCTACATCGTTGTCCGTGAGAGTTAACCAGCCACACTCAAATGCCTTTTGGATCATTGTGCATACGATCAACGGGTTTCCACTCGCGTTCTCAGAGAGCTCCTGAAGTAGCCTGTGTGTGGGCGATAGACCCACAAATGTTCGCTTCAGCAACGTCTCGATGGCCGTGAACTCGGGAATCGGAAATATGTGCAGCAGTGGGGTGTCTTGAAAGAACTCCAGCGTGTCTTTGTCGATCTCGGTCGTGGTCAGCATCAGAATCATCGTGCCCACCTGAGCCGGTTGGTGAAGCAGCGTACGACTCACGGTGGCCAAAACCCCCTTACTCCACGGGTCAAGCCGGTCCCAGTCGTCCACGAGGACAGCGATGGAATATTTGCGGGTAGGCCACATGATAAGTTGTGCGAGTTGATCGCAGATATACTCCAGGCCTCGATTTGCGTCAGACGTGGGGACGCTGTGAACGATAGAGCCATCGCGTAGCGCCGAGCGGGAGATGGACAATTCGTGAGGTAGCTCGTCAAGAAGGCCCGGGGGCATGGCATCGATCAGGGTACGAATAGCCGCAAAAGGCAGAGGGTGACCACTGGTTTCAACGGTCAGGACGGCCACATCTCGGCGTGGTTGAATCGCCCATTTCACCTCGCGGAGAGCTCGTGAACGGCCACTTCCCGCCGGTCCGGTCACAAACATTAGGCTATGTTGTCCATTGTCCAGACATTCGTGCGTGGCATTAGCCAATCGTTCGGGCCAATCCTCCACAACGATTGTAGAACCGTGCTCTAGGGAGACTCGGACGCTGTTCAATGTGATCGGTTGAACGGGCTCCGGGTGTATATCTGTGAGTCGACCCAGTGCGTCCAGCGCCCGTAACGGACGGTCTTTGGGCAGGGCGGACAAGAGGCTCGTGACGAGGGATCTCCAGTTGCCAAGCTTGTCCACTTGCGTCGGCTCGATGCCTGCAAATTCGGCGGGATAATTGGGGTAGGGCAATCCACCGGTCAGAAGCCGATGCAGCGTGACTCCAATGGAAAACAAGTCGCACGCAGGCGAGCCTGCTTGTCCTTCGAGGCGCTCTGGAGCCATGAATGGTAACGCTCCAATTGCGTTTTCCGACGGATCCGATGTCAGATCGAGCAGCTTAACGGATGTCACTTGCTCCACCCCATCGTCGATGTCGGTGGCCACCATCACATTGTAGGGGTGTATGTCACCATGAACGAGGCCTTGGGCATGGATGTGCGCAATCGCGCGGAGCAAGCCCACGGCGATGTCGTAGACCGCATGGAATCCTACGCGGTCTGCAACGACATCTGCGGACTGTCCCATGGCGACTTCGAGGGTGTACCCGGGCATGCCGCTGCCAAGATCCGAGTGGAAGTCGTACACCGCAGGCAAGTTCGGGTGTTGTACGCGGGAAAGAGATAAGAACTCGCGGTGCAGTTGATGGTTCAAGCTGGCGTCTCTGGGACGTTTGAGTGCGACTATCCGGTCAGAGCAATGATGATCCCGAACGCGAAACACGTCTGCGAGACCGCCGCTCCCCAGGGATTCTATGACCTCGTATCGATCGCCTAGCAAGTGCACGA
>Ga0114996_10001275_pt1 | contig 33994 bp, 30 predicted proteins | sample ArcticOcean_MG_C_4_FD_87039 | JGI IMG/M metagenome (GOLD analysis project Ga0114996, IMG submission 87039) | Marine microbial communities from western Arctic Ocean - ArcticOcean_MG_CB4_134 | ecosystem: Environmental > Aquatic > Marine > Oceanic | place: Arctic Ocean: Canada Basin | collected... | reverse complement strand
CGGAGATCACCCAGACGAATAATTGCACCGCCACGGATTCGCAGGTCACCGTCACGGGTACGCTCATCGCCGTGGGTCCCATCAAGATTCCCATTCCCGGGCCCTAGGGCAGAGGCAACGGGGGGGCTGGCCCCTGCCCCTGCCCCTGCCCCTGCCTCGGACTCGGCACCCCCGCCTCGTCGCCCGCCCCCAACCCCTACTGGCGGCCGCGCAATGAAGATCCACCGGAGCGAACAGTCGATCCTGCTCCCGCGCGACCTCGACGCAGTCTGGCCCTTCTTCTCGAACCCGCGGAACCGCGATCTGGATGAAGAGCGGGTCGCGCTGGTTCAGCGTTGTCAAGGTTGTCGATAGGTTGTTGAAGAAGACGGGCGCGCTAGGTTTGATGGATAACCAGCCCAGGGTCGCATCCAACCGGAAGATGCCTCGCACCGATCCGCCGATCGCCGCCGCCAGATTCTCCGCGAGCGTGCTTGACGGAGCGGCCAGCGCCAACGAACACGAGGGACACATGAAAGTTCTCATCACCGGCGCAAGCGGATACGTGGGCTCCCATCTGGTGCCAGCGTTGCTCGACGCGGGCCATCACGTCCGCGCGGTCGCACGGCATCCGGAAGTCCTGGAAGCCCGCGGCTGGGAGGGTGTCGAGATCCGGCGCATGGACGCCCTCGACGCCACCTCAGTCCAGGAGGCCGTCTCCGACATGGACGCCGCCTACTACCTCATCCATTCCATGGGCGGCGGCAAGGACTTCGCAGAGCGGGACCGCCGCGCGGCGACCATCTTCGCCACAGCCGCCGGCACGGCCGGCCTCCAGCAGATCATCTATCTCGGCGGCCTTCTCCCTCCGGGCGAGGCGTCTCGCCACCTCACCTCGCGCGCGGAAACCGGGTCGATCTTGCGTGTCGGATCCGTGCCGGTCACGGAGCTGCGCGCGGGGATCATCGTCGGTCCTGGGTCCGCAGCCTTTGAAGTCATCCGCGATCTCGTCAACCACTTGCCCGTGATGCTGACGCCGCGCTGGGTGCGGTCGCGCACACAGCCAATCGCGCTCACCGATCTCCTCGCCTACCTCGTGGCCATGCTGGACCTGCCAACAGCCGAGGGGCGCATCCTGGATGTCGGCGGTCCCCAGGTGCTGCGCTACGAGGACATGCTGCGCGAGGCGGGCCGCGTACTCGGCCACCGCGTTCGGGTGCTGTCGTTGCCCTTCCTGACGCCGCGCCTCATCCTCCTACTGGCTAGACATCGTCACCGCCGTACCCGCATCGGTGGTGCGCCCCTCATCGATTCCTTGCGCTACGACCTCCTCGCCGACACCAGCGAGATCGAACAACTCGTCCCGCGGGACCTCACGCCGTTCGACGAGGCAGTCCGGCAAGCGCTCCACATCGAGCAAGAGGAGGCCCTGCCCGCTCGCTGGGCGGAAGGTGCGCTCGCCTATCGCGACTGGAACCCCAATATTGCGTATTACGCCAAGGGGGAGCAGATCACCGCGGATTCCGATCTCCCGTCTGAAGTCATCTGGCGCGAGGTGCAGTGCTTGGGCGGTAGCCGTGGCTACCCCTACGGAGACCGGCTCTGGCGCCTGCGCGGCTGGCTCGACCGACTGGTCGGCGGCGTGGGGCTGCGGCGCGGCCGCCGCCACCCCGAGGACCTGCGTGTCGGAGACGCCCTCGATTTCTGGCGGGTCGTCGCCCTGGAACCAGGACGACGCTTGACGCTCGTCGCGGAGATGCGCCTCCCGGGCTCCGCCGTCTTGGAGCTGGAGGTCACCCCGAGAGGCACAGGCAGCCGCCTGACGCTCTCGGCCCGCTTCCACCCGGCGGGCTTCGCCGGCCTCGCCTACTGGTACGCCCTCAAACCGATCCACGACCGCATCTTCCGCGAAACGCCGCGATCCCTGATCCATCGAGCGCAACAAGCCGCCACCGCGGGGGATCAGTGTCGGGGAGCGCCCCACGACGATGACGTCTGATTTCAGCGGGGCAGCGCAACAGCCTGGGCGAAAGCAACCGCGTTCGTTCGGTCATCGCCGCCGATTCGGGCGGATCCGCGAGTCGCTTGCGAAGCAATTCGACGCGCCGCAGCTCCGCGAGATGATGGCGTTCCGCAGCGCGCGTCTTGGCGAGATTTTCCCTGTACCATCTGGGCAGGCTGGAGCAGACTGATGGCGACTATTGCACAGCCCGCTGCCGAGACGCACTACCCCGGATTGCGTCGAGCGAACGCGATCGTGGGGCTACTGCACGCGTTGCAAGCGATCGTGATTCTGAGCTTGGCGACGGGGTTTCGCCTGCCGGTGACGGGCGCTTTCTTGGACGGCCCGCCCGGGGAGGCGCCGTCACGGGAGCTGCTGTTCGAGCTCCCGATTGGCGTGGCCGTCGCCGTGTTTCTTGCGCTGGCTGCGGTCAATCACCTAGCGATGGCGGCGCCGGGGATCGCGTCGTGGTACGACCGCCAGATCCGGGGCCAGCGAAACGTGGCGCGCTGGATGGAGTACTCGCTGAGTGCGTCGCTGATGGCGGCCCTGATCGCCATGCTCGCCGGGATCACTGACGTGGGGGCTTTAATAGGGATCTTCGCCCTCTCCGCGGGGATGATCGGGTGCGGTCTGCTGATGGAGCTGATCAACACGCCCGACCGCGACACGCGCTGGTCGCCGTTCGTGCTGGGGTCGGTTCTGGGGGCGGTGCCCTGGATCGTGATCGGCATCGTGATCTTGGGCGCCGAGATCGACGGGTCGGTGCCGGGCTTCGTGTACGGCATCTTCTTCTCGTTGTTCGTGCTCTTCAATTCGTTCGCGCTGAACATGTGGCTGCAGTACCGGCGCATTGGTCGATGGCGCGACTACGCCTACGGCGAAGCCGTCTATCTCGGGCTGAGTCTGGTCGCGAAGAGCCTGTTGGCGTGGCAGATCTTCGGATCAACGCTCGCGGCGTAGCGCGAGGCCGGCGGATTTCCATGCAACCCAACCCCATTCTCTGGAGCCGCCCACACCATGCCGTGGGCGTTCCCGCTGTTCAAGCAGGTACCGCAAACCGTCAACGGCGAGGTCGTGCTGTTCTTGGAGCCCGGACTCGGCCTCGAGTTCGACGAAGAGCTGCTCACGAGGAACGAGCTCGCTTTCTAGCCGGAGTGCCTGACCGCGTTCAGCACCGTGCCACGGCTCCTCCCCGGCGACATGTTTCTGCCCAGCGACATGTTCCTCTCCAACATACCGCCAGCTGCTGGCGAAGAATCAGACGGCACCGCGGACCGCAGCTCCCCCAACTCCAAGTGATCCACGTACCGCTGCCTTGTCGCTAGAATGGCGAAAGAACCCACAGAAGGACAATCAGCGTGGCCGAACCGAAATTCGCGAAGATCAACTTCCTCGTCCGAGATGCCCAAGCGGCGCGCCGGTGTGCCGGCCGGGCTCGTCTATACCGCCAAGGAAATGATCGCGGATCCTCATTACCAGGCGCGGCAGATGATTGAGCCCGTCACCGTGGAAGACGGTCGCGTCTTCCCCATGCCCGGAGTCGTGCCGAAGCTCAGCGAAACGCCCGGGAAAACCCGTTGGCCCGGAGCTTTGAATCCCGGCAGTCACAATGATGAGATCTTCGGGGACCTCTTAGGCTTGAGCAGTACGGAGATCAGTACGCTATCGGAGCAGGGAGTGATTTAGTCATGGCATCCTCCAGTTTCACAGAAACATCCACTAGCGGTCCGCTGGCGCTGCCACGCGAAGTGCTGATCGTCGATGTCGGTCCCCGCGATGGCCTGCAAAACGAAGAGCATGCAGTCAGCACTGAGGAAAAGATTCGCCTGATCAACGGGCTGGCGGACGCGGGGGTACGTCGGATCGAAGCAACGTCGTTCGTTAGCCCGCGCGCCGTACCACAGATGGCTGACGCCGCAGACGTTATGGCGGGCATCGAGAGACGCGCCGGCGTGGAGTACGCCGCTCTCGTTCCCAACGTCCGCGGGCTACAGAATGCGATCGACGCAGACGCGGACATGGTCAACGTCGTGGTGGTCGCGACCGAGACGTTCAATCAGCGCAACGTACGAATGAGCGTGGCGGAGTCCATGGCCGCGACGGACGAAATCATGCGGCTCGCCAGCGACGCCGCCATGCCGGTGAGCGCCGTTCTCGGCGCCGCTTTTTACTGCCCCTTTGAGGGGCACACACCGCTCGCGCGCGTTCTCGAGTTGACCGGGCAGTTCGCTGATCTGGGCATCACGGAGTTGACCCTCGCGGACACCATTGGTGCGGCAACACCCGGACAAGTCGCGGAATACACGGCCGCCATTAAGGCTCGCTGGCCTCACTTACAGCTGGGATTGCACCTTCACGACACTCGGGGGTTGGGATTGGCCAACGCGCTTGCTGGGTTGCAAACGGGAATGATCCGCTTGGAAGCATCCGTCGGCGGCGTCGGCGGCTGCCCGTTCGCGCCGGGCGCCACTGGAAACGCCGTTTCGGAAGATCTCATCTTCATGCTCGAGAGTATGGGAGTACGCACGGGGATCGATCTCGAAGGGCTCATCGGCGTCTCTCGCCAGGTGGCTACGATTCTTGAACATGACCTCCCGAGCCGCATGCTGCGCGCGGGACCGCCGCAGCCGATCACGGCGTCGAACTGAAGCAAGACGACCCGTCCCGCGTCCAGGGGAGCCGCGTGCCTAGCGCGGCGGCGACTCCTGCGGGCCAACGCTCAACCGAGCTACCTGCATCATGGCAGTAGGGAGTGCTGGCCAAGTCCTTGTCTCGACGGTGATCGCCGAGTCGGGCGCGCCTCCAGGCACCGTCCACAAACTCGTCTCCCCGTCCGCGGGATTACTTGACCTGTTCGAGCCGATCCGGTGCTCGATCGCATCGCCCAACGAGGACTAGAACACGAAGCACGCTTCCTTGAAGATCTTTCGCGCGAAGGAGTCACGATCGTCGAGATCGCGACGGATGAATCCCACTCGCACTCGGAACGAATCGCGTAACAACGAGACGCCACGCTCGATGCCATGCGCGCGCTGCCAGGACTCAAGCGATCCGTTCCACCAGCAGCGCCGCGATTCCCAAATAGAAGAAGAACCCCATGATGTCCGTCACGGAGGTGACGAGGATGCGCCGCCGTTTCCGGGCGCGTGTCCCCCCACGGCAGAGCCTGGGCAAGAATCGCGGGCCACGCGAGGGATCAGCGTTGCTTCGCGGGGCGGCGTTTCGCTCGGGGACGCGGCCCATGCTCCACCGTGCGGTGCGCGGCGGTCCGCCGCAAGACCAACAACGACTCAATATGGGGCGTGTGGGGGAAGAAGTCGTAGCCCCGAAGGGAGACGGGGGCGTACGCGTGACGGAGTTGACGAAAGTCCCGCGCCTGCGTCTCGGGATTGCAGGACAGATAGAGCAATTGTGGCGGTCCGGCATCGGCGATTCGATGCACCAGCTTGGGCGCCAGCCCGCCGCGCGGCGGATCGACGATGAGCGCATCGCACTTCATCAGCTGCTCCCGTTGCACCCCCTGGGCGGGCATCGTCAGCGTTTCGTAATGTTCCACGCCCAGGGCGATCGCGTTCTCCTCGGCCGCCGCCGTCCCGCCCTGATCGAGTTCGACGCCGAGAATCCGCGCGGCACGATCACGCACATGGAGCCCGATCGTGCCCACGCCGGCGTAGAGCTCCATCAGTTGATCGACTGGTGAGAGTGCCTCCGCCAGGTCCGTCAGCGCCTGCTCAAACACCGGCAGGTTGTTCTGGAAGAAGCCGTCAAAGGGGTAGCTCAGGGTCATGCCGTGCACCCGCTCGGTCATGCCCAACTCGCCCCATTCCCGCAGCACGGTGGTCGTCACCGAGTCGGACGTGTTCGGGCGCGAGTAGATCACGGTCAGGCCTGACAACTCGGCGAGGTTCAACGCTTCGGCTGGGAAGTTCGGATCTTTGACGTAGAGCGCCGCGACCACGCATTGCGTGCGCACCCCTTCGCGTATGACCAGCGTCTTCAGTGAATCCGCCTCGACTCCAAGCCCCCACAGCTGGTCGGCAATACCGAGCGCGGCGGCGTTCGTGGCCGCCGACCCGAGCACGCAGCCATCCGGCAACTCGACCATCTCAGAGCGACCTCCCCGGCCATGGAAGGCGAGCGCCAGCCCCTGCTCGCCCTCGTCCATGAAGCTGAACACCATTTTGGTGCGATAGCCGAACGTCTCGGGCGCGGCATGGAACCCTGCCACCGTCGGGGATTGTCCAGCGTCTGCCGCGAAGGCCTTCGCCAGCGCTTCGGTCTTGCGAGTGATCTGCGCGTCGTAGGGCAGCGTCTGCCACGGACTGCAGGTTGCGTAATGCTCCTCACGCGGAGCGACCTCGGACACGAGCGCGGGGGTCGGTCGTCGGGCCATCGATCCACGATACCCCGGCCTCGGCTTAGGATCGGGCGGCGCGGTTGAGGCCTTGCGTCCAGATCCTGGGCTATCGGCCCCCACTGCAGAGCGCCAAATTCTGGGCCACGACGGACGACACGTGGACGCGTTCTTGGGTAGGGCGGTGGTGTCGTCCCCAAGCGCGGCGGCTGCCCGTTTCATGCACGATATGCTGATGCGACGGGCCCCGACTCTGGAGAGCGCGGTGCCTCAGACGGGACCATACAGGCGCCCTCCGCCGCCGGCCAGCGATTCGTACGGAACGGTGCCGCGCCATGTCCGACCCCATTCCCGATCGCCCCACCTCCCCGGGCTACGACTTCGCCGACCAGCCTGCGGGCGATCTCCTCCCGTGGTCCTGGGCTCGGGAGCGGCTGGTCAACGCGCGCAACTACTGGTTGGCGACCACTTGGCCGGATGGGCGGCCGCACGCCATGCCTGTCTGGGGCCTGTGGACCGCGGACCGACTCTACTTCAGCACGGGACCCACCTCGCGGAAGGCGCAGAATCTCGGGCACAATCCCCACTGCGTCGTGACGACGGAACGGGCAGACGAAGCCGTCATCGTGGAGGGGTCCGCGTCGGTCGAAGCCGATTCCGAGACACTGCGCCGTGTCGCCGAGGACTACAACACCAAGTACGCCTGGACCCTCGATCCGCACGCAGGCCCGATCTACGTCGTCCGACCCGTGGTCGGCTTCGGATTCATTGAGCACGCAGACCAGTTCGCCCGCACCGCGACGCGCTGGCGCTTCAAGCAGACACCGGATCCGTGACCGCGTGGCCGCTCTCGCACCGGGTCCTTGGCGGGAAGTCCGATGCCCTACCCTGCGACCGCCGTCGTCGGGCGGCGACCGACGGGATTGCTCACGGCCGGTAGCAATCAGACCAGAACGGCAGGACGCAGATGAAACCGATCAGCATTGCTCCCGAGACGGGATTGAAGGTCTTCAACACGCGCGCGGCCAGCGCCATCCAGGACGTGGTTGGGAGTGGGTACTCGGTGGTCGATGGGGACGCGCTCACCGCGCTTCCGCCGCAGTCACCCGGAGTCGAGTTCGACGCCGAGGAGCAGGCGAGATATCGGGAGCAGAAGGAGGCGCGACGGGGGGCGGCGGACTATATGGCGATCGAGGGTGCGTTCAGCAAGTACCTCGAAGACCCCTACTCCGTCGACCCGGTGCCGCGTGAGGCCCTGACGGACGAGTGCGAGATCCTCGTCATCGGCGCCGGGTTCTCGGGAATCTTGCTCTGGCAGAAGCTGCGCGCGGCGGGCTTCGTGGACGTGCGCTTCTGCGAAAAGGGTGGCGACGTGGGCGGTACCTGGTATTGGAACCGCTATCCCGGCATTGCCTGCGACGTGGAGTCGTACAGCTATCTGCCGCTGCTCGAAGAGATGGAATATTTCCCGACGATGAAGTTCGCGTCCGGATTCGAGATCTTCGAATACTGCCAGAAGATGGCCGAGAACCTCGGCTTCTACGACCGCTGCCTGTTCCACACCACGGTGGAGAAGACCGAGTGGGATGAGGAAGCCGCGCGCTGGACCGTGCACACGGACCGCGGGGATGCGATGCGGGCCCGCTTCGTGATTTTAGCGAACGGGATCCTCACGACTCCGAAGCTGGCCCGCATTGCAGGCCAGGAGTCGTTTGAAGGGGACGTGTTTCACACCTCGCGCTGGCGCTACGACGTGCCGCTCGACGGCAAGCGGGTCGGCATCATTGGCACCGGCGCCACGGCGGTCCAGGCCATTCCCGAGCTCGCCAAGATCGCCGGCGAGCTCTACGTCTTCCAGCGCACGCCCTCCACGATCGACGTGCGCGATCAGCGCCAAACGACGCAAGAAGAGATCGACGCCTGGGCGGGTGAGCCGGGCTGGGCGCTGTCGCGCCGCGCGCGCTTCGCCAAGATCTCCGAAGGGCGCAGCGCACTGAAGGCGAACGATGACTACCTCTCGGGGCGGGTCGCGGACTTCAGGGAGCGCAAACAGCACAAGACGCGCCTCTCACAGGAGGACCTCGTCCAGAAGCAACTGCAGACGAACTTTCGCATCATGGAGCAGATTCGCGCCCGCGTGGATGCCATTGTTAAGGACCCCGAAACTGCGGAGGCCTTGAAGCCGTACTACCCTTGGGGCTGCAAACGGCCGGCCTTCCACGACGAATACCTCCCCACCTTCAATCGGCCCAACGTCCACCTCGTGGACACCGCCCCCATGGGCGTGACGCAGATCACTCCCAAGGGAGTGGTGCACGACGGCACCGAATACCCCCTCGATGTGTTGATCTACGCGACGGGGTTCCAGTGGATGGCGACGGCGACGTTCAACATGATCACCGGTCAGAGCGGCCGCACGCTGACCGAAAAGTGGGAGTCGGAAGGCACGAAGACCTTCTTGGGCATCCACAGCGCCGGGTTCCCCAACCTCCTCATCATGACCGGGCCTCAGGGGGGTGGCGGTAGCTTCAACTTCACCGACGCCATCGACGCACACGCCAGTTACATCGCCTGGTTGCTGACGACGATGCAGGAGAAAGGTGTCGCTGTCGTCGATGTCACCCCGGAGTCGGAAGCGGACTACGCGGAGCATTGCCGGCAGGCGGATATCGCCAGCGCACCGCTCCGCGACTGCCTCTCGTATTACAACGGGCACGGGGACGCGGAGCCCGGCAGTTTGGCCTACTACGGTGGTCGCCGCTGGCACGAGTTCCGCACTTCGGCGCAGGACACGCTGGAGCCGTTCCTCTTCGCGCCGGGCCGCCGCGGCTGAGCGGCTGGGGCCTGCCCGCTGTCCCAGGTGGCCCGCCTTCCCAGGTAGCAAGGTACTCGTTACCAGATCGCCTGCGCCGTGCGAAGTTCGATCAGGTCGCGGGCGTCGTAGCCCAACTCCCGCAAGACCTCGTCCGTGTGCTGTCCGTACTCGGCGGCGACCGAGCGAGCCCCGGGCCAGCCGTCGACCTCGTAGGGCGCGGGCGGGCCCACGAACCCATCGGGGAAGGTGACCAAGTAGTCGTTGGCGATGACGTTCGGATCCTGCGCCAGATCTTCCACCTTGTTGACAGGACCGGTCCACACCCCAGCCTCACGCAGCGTGCTCCACCAGTCGTCGGTCGTGCGCTGGCGGAAACGATCTCGCAGAATCGGGACGAGCGCGTCGGCGTTCTTCAACACCCGGCCGAACCGATCGAAGCGCTCATCGTGGAGCAACGCGCCTAGGCCCATCGCCGAGGCCAGGGCGGGCCATTGATCCGGGTGGATCACCGCGACCACGAGCCAGCCATCGGCTGTTTCGTAGGGCGCCATGAGCGCGTTCGGCGGCTGTTCAATAGAGAAGCGCTTCATCGACTGCCCGACGGAGCTGGCGACGCCGACGGGTTGATTGGCAAGCCAGATCAACGACTGCACTTGCGATGTTCCCACTCGACTGCCGCGTCCCGTCACGCCGCGGCGCAGCAGCCCGGCCATAATCGCGGAGGCCAGGTTCGTGCCGGTTAAGACGTCGCTCATGGAGCCGGGTGGGTAATGGGGTTGATCGTTGGGCGAGACGATGTCCATGAAGCCGCTGTAGGCCATGCCCAAGGTGTCCTGGCATGGATCGTCGACGAGCGGTCCGCGCAGCCCGAAGCCGCCGCCCAAGCCATAGACCAGGCGCGGGTTGATCGCGCGCAAGCGGTCGTACTCGGCGCCGATCCGTTCGAGACCCGGCGCCCGCAGATTCGTGAGAAAGACGTCGGCGTGCGCGATCATCTTTCGGAAGACCTCGGCGCCTCGCCCGGACGCGACATCCAAGGCGAGCGACCGCTTGCCGCGGTTGAGCGAGGCGTACTGCCACTCCTTCCCGCGATCGTCCAGGACGACCCCGAACTGCCCGCCCAGCGACCGCATCTGATCGGCGGTGCCGACCCGCTCGATCTTGACGACGTCCGCTCCCAGGCTCGCCAGCGTCAGTCCCGCGACCGGACCCTGGACGTACATGGAAATCTCGACCACGCGCAGTCCGGCGAGGGGGCCGTCCCCCGCGTCTGCTGCCGTGGTTCCTGGCTCCGGGAAGGTCATCGCACCACTCCGATCCGTTCTCGTGTGTGGAGACTGGAGCGCTGATTCTATGGGTCTGCTGCACGAAACGGGAGCTGGGGCTGCCGGCGGTCTCTTGCGGGCTTCGTCCCCGGCGCCGGAGCGCGCGCTCAGGTCTTCGAGCACAGGGGCTGCGTGTCAGTCCAGCTTGTAGAGGCGCGCGGCATTGTCGTGCAACGCGTGCTGGAGCAACTCCTCCGGCCACCCGCTGAGCTGCTCCTCGATCCAGTCGCCCGCCTCGGGCGCAGCCGAGGCAGGGCCGGCGGTGAGGCTCGTCGGATGCGGAAAGTCGGTCTCGAACATGAAGTTGTTCGGATAGTGCTCCAGTCCGCGCAGGGCGGTGTCGGTTTCGTACCAAAAGGTGCCGTAGACCTGCCGACGGAAGTACTCCGACGGGAGGAGGTCCCGCTCCGGATGCTCGTCCGCGCCGCCCAGGTTCTGCCACTGCCAGTCGAGGGCGGCCAGGTAGGTGGGAATCCAGCCCACGCCGCTTTCCACGGAGACGAAGGAGAGGCGGGGGAACCGATGGCAGAGGCCGCCCATGATGGTGTGGCCGATCGCCCGGGCATTGTCCAGGGCGGCCAGCACCGCGGCCAGCGCCACGTTCGTGTGGATGCCGTTGTCGGGGACCCACCCGGTCTCCGGCACGAGTCCGACGTCGCGCCGGGCTCCGGAGGCGATATGGAAGTTAATCGAGAGGCCCGCATCTTGCGCGGCGTGCCAGATCGGATCCCAGTGGGCGTCTTCCAGAGGGGGTTCGCCGTAGGTGTGCGGCTCGCCGCTAAAGAGCACGCCCTTGTGACCCAACGCGGCGCAGCGGTCGATCTCCGCGACCGCCGCGGGCACCTCCCAGAAGGGCAGCGCAGCAATTGGAATAAACCGGCCGGGCGCGGCGCTGACCCACTCCAACTGAAAGTCGTTGTAGGCGCGCACACACGCGCGCATCAGTTCGGGTTCTTCCAGCGCCAGGAAGCCGCCGGAGCCGAACCCCGCCGTGTTGGGGTACAGCACCTGCGCCTGGATGCCCACGGAATCCATGTACCGAACCCGGGCGTCGACCGCGTAGGCGCCGGGGTGCCCCTCCTCCAGTGTGGCCGGGTGCAGGGGGTACCGATACGGCGTGCCGGTGTGGGAGATCGCCGCCGTGGGGATCGCCCGGGCGTCGCCGAAGACCCAGACATCGTTGGTCTTGCCGTCGGCCCGCGGACCGTTCGGGTCTGCCACGACGTGCGGCACGCGGCTGCCCCACTTCTTCGCGACACGGGCCGTCCAGAGGTCGGGCGGCTCCGCGATGTGGGTGTCGACATCGATTACCGGGATCCGGTCCACCACGCGCGTCGTTGCGGTCATCGTCAGGCGTCCTTCTCTGTATTCCTGCGCCGATGCTAGGGGATCGCTCGCGATCCGGATCGGGTCAGACAAGCCGCCGACGCCACGCGGATGCCAACCGCCTGAGACCGCGTGGCGCCGGAGCCGAGTCCCCGGGGCCCGCTCGACGCGGGGCCCGCCTGCGGGCGACTCCCTCTCGACTACAGGCGGATCAGACTCGACGAAGTACACTCCGAGTGCACGCCGGACCGGATCGGCGCTTCTCCGTGGTGGTCCGGCGGGAGAACAAGAAGTCGATCGGGCGTGCGATCGAGCAGGAGCGGCCTCCCAACCGAGCCGGTACCACTCGAATATTCGTTCAGACGTTCGGCAGCGCGCTCGGAGAGAGAGAGTGGCTCGTGTCCACGACCGATGACCTTAGCGACCGACTCCCACGCCCCCGTTCGCGACGGTTGGGGCCCGATCAGCGATGTCCCCGCTGCTACCAGTTGTTTCCTTTCCGGGGCCCGGAGATCTACTGCCTGGTCTGCCGCTTGATCCTCAAGCGCACGCCATCCCCGGGAGCGCCGGACTAGACCCCCGCCGCTCCACGGTCGCGAAGGGCATCGGCCGTGGAGACGAGCCCTGACGGAGGCCAACGCAAGACGTCGCTCTCGGTGTAGGCGTTGGGGCTTGGTGCCACGCCAACTTCGGGAGCGGCGACGCCGTGCGAATCTGCCGTGGCCATTCATGGCACCGCCTGGATTCGGGGCCGGATGCCCGAGCCGACCGTCAGTCGTGGGCAGGGCCGGGCCGGCGGCTGCCCGGGCGTCCCGCGTCCCCGTGACCCTCGGTGATCCCGCGTCCGGTCAGGAAGACCCGGTTCCAGGGCAGGAGGACGTCGTCGAAGAGGATGTAGCCCTCCCGATGCCGGGCGTCGAGCTGGTCCGGATCGCCGATCCGGCGCCCGTGGCCCGCCTCGCCGTTGGGGTTCTCGGTGGTCATCGGCTGTCCTCCGCGCACGGTGGGGATCCCCGGCCGTTCGGCGGCACCCCTACGAGAGAAGACGAAAGCCGGCCGCGTTCTGTTACCGGTTCGACGCGGTTCCGCGTGTCGGGCCGGCGCCAGCGGCCGCAGGCGGTTCGGGACCGCGACGGAGCGCCGTCGCACGCACGCAGGACGCGGTGGCCGCGGCACGGCGTCCGGGTTGCCCACCCCGTGACGAAGGGGGTGCGGTACCATGCGGCCTGTAATGGTGGTTGACCGCGTGGCACCCGACGATTCCGGAGCCGGTGATTCGCCGACGGCACCTGAGACTGCCCTGTGGGCAGCGGCGGCTCCCTACGTGCCGAGTGTGCTGTTGGATGCGTTCCGGCAGGATCCCGACCGCCCCGCCATCTCGATCGACGCCGTCGAGGGCACGCTCGTGTTCGCCGATATCTCCGGTTTCACGGCGCTGTCAGAGCGACTCGCCGGTTTGGGCCGCGAAGGTCCCGAGCGCCTCACGGAGATTATCAACGGCAACTTCCAGCTCCTGCTCGACATCGCGCGGCAGCGCGGTGGCGGCAACCTGAAGTTTGGCGGCGACGCCCTCGCCTTGCTCTTCGAGGGGCCCGGCCACGCCCACCGCGCCGTGACCGCCGGGCTGGCGATGCAGCGCGCGATTCGGGGCTACGGGCTGATCCGCGCCGTGCGCCCGCCGGTGCGGCTCCGCATGAGCGTCGGCATCCACAGCGGGCAGGTGTGGTCCGCCACGGCGGGGGACCCCGATCTCCGCATGCAGCACTTCATCTTGGGACGCGAGAGCGCCCGCTTGGCAGAGACCGAAGCCGCCGCCTCGCCGGGCGAGGTGCTCCTCACGGAGGAGACCCGGCGGCTGGTGGCGGGGCTGGTGGCGGTCGAAGCACACGAAGGATTCTTCCGGGCCCAGCGCCTGATCCGACAACCGGCCGCGCTGGGCGGGGCCGCGGCGGCCCCGCCCCCGCCCGCGTCCCATGCCAGCCTGCTCGCGTTCCTGCCGCCGCCCGTGGCGGCCGTGCTCCGCGGCGGCGTGGGACGGGCGAGCATCGAAGGGGAACATCGCAAGGTCAGCATCGCCTTTATCAGCGTGCGTGGGGGCAACGAACTGTTGGACACGGCAGGGCCGGAGGCGCTGCTGGCGGAGCTGCAGGCGTACCTCTCAGCGGTCGTGCGCTTGGTCGATCAACACGGCGGCTTCCTCGTCAGCAATGACATCGACAATCACGGCTTGAAGTTGATCCTGGTCTTCGGCGCCCCCGTCGCGCACGAAGAGGATGCCGCGAACGCGCTGCGCCTCGCGCTCGCCCTGCAACAGGAGTTGCGCGCGCTGGACCTGCGGCTGAGCCATCGCATTGGCGTTAACAGCGGGTCCGTGTTCGTGGGAGACGTGGGATCGGACCATCGCCGCGACTACACCGTGATGGGAGACGCGGTGAACTTGGCCGCGCGACTCATGTCGGCCGCGGAGTCCGGGCAGGTTCTGATCTCCGATCAGCTCGCCCAAGAAGCCGGGGCAGGCTTTCTGGCGCCGGAGTTGGCGCCGATTCGCGTCAAAGGGAAGGCCCAACCGATCGCGATCCGCGAGCTCGCGGGCGAGGAGGCGGTCCAACCGGGGGGCACGGGGCGGGAGGCGGCGCTCGTCGGCCGTGCGGCCGAGATCGAGATCCTGCAGCGCCTGTGTCGGGAGGCGGAGGTGGACGGCAGCCGTGCGGTCGTGCTCGTGGGCGACGCGGGCGCCGGAAAAACGCGGCTGTTGCAGGAGTTGGAGCACTATCAGCGGGAGCGCGGGTGGCGCACGCTCCGCGGCCACTGCTATGCCCACACCGCCGCCACCCCCTTCTATCCGTGGACCCAGATCCTGGAGGCCCTCTTCGCGATCGGCGACCGCAGCCAGAGCCGGACCGCACGGGGAGGCCGGGTGGCGGCCCTGGTGCAGCGCGTGCGCCCGGACCTGCGTGAGCTCGCGTCCCTGCTGAACACCCTGCTGTCTCTCGAGATCCCCGAGAGCGACCTGGTGCGGTCGTTGGATGACGAGAGCCGGCGTCAGCGCCTCTTCGAGCTGATTGCGGCCCTCCTGGGAGCGTCCGCAGACACAACCCCGCTCGGGTTGCTGATCGAGGACCTGCACTTCGCCGACCAGAGTTCGCTCCGGCTCCTGGAGCACGTGGCCACCACGGCCGGGGCGGGCGTCCTGCTGGGGCTGACGCAGCGGCCGTCGGACACGGTGCGGCTCGACTTCCCGCAGGCGGACACCACGCGGCTTGAGCTCCCCGAGCTCACGGAGGACGCCTCGCGCGACTTGATCTGCGCCATCCTGAATCGGCCGGATCTGCCGGCGCCCGTCGCCGCGGCGATCTCGGCCAAGTGCCGCGGCAACCCGCTGTTCTTGGAGGAGGTGGCCCGTTCGCTCCGCGACTCGCCGGCGCTGGAGGCACTGCTGAGCGCCTCCGGAGTCGCCTTGGACGCGGCGATGCAGCTCGAGATTCCCGATCGGGTCCAAGCCCTGATCATGTCCCGCATCGACGCCCTGCCGCCGGACACCAAGCGGGTGCTCCGCTTCGCGTCGGTGCTCGGGGCCAGCTTCGCGGTGTCGACGTTGCAATCGCTGGCGCGGGCGGACGTGGACGCCGACGCCGCCGCGCTGCAGTTGCCGCCGCTGCTGCGCGCGCTGGAGGAGGCCGAGCTCGTCGTCGCCGAGCCGGGAGACGCCGAGCCCAGCGCGCCAGGGTGCGCTCGCGCGGCGCCGCGGGCGCGGGGGGCAGCCCGCCGCGCCGCAAGGAGGTCTCCAGGCGATGTTCCGCGCCCTGGATGACCAGTTCTTCAAGCAAGGGATGCGACCCCGGAAGGGGCTATCCTGCACCGCAGACAGAAAAGGTGAATCCCCATGAAGTTCGGAACCATCGTCCCCATGATCGGCGCCACCGCCGGAAGCGACGCCCTCGACGCAGTCTGCGCGGCAGCGGAGACGCACGGACTCCATTCGCTCTGGGTCGTCGACCATATCCTGCTGCCACACAGCATCGGCGCCCAGTACCCCTACAACCTGACTGGGGAGTGGATGCTCGGCACTGGACAATGGTGGGATGCGTTCTCGGTCCTCGCCTATGTCGCGGCCCGGACCGAACGGGTCCAGCTGGGGACCGGCGTCATTGTGCTGCCCTATCGACACCCCGCCAACACCGCCAAGATCGTCGCCACCATCGACCAGCTCTCGCGCGGGCGGGTCGTCTTTGGACTCGGTGTCGGTTGGATGGAGGATGAGTTCCGCAACCTGGGGTTAGATTCGTTCCATCATCGCGGAGCCCTCGTCGATGAACAGATCGAGGTCTTCAAAGAGCTCTGGACGCACGACCCCGCCTCCTACTCCGGGCGCTACTACCAAATCGACGCCGTCAGCTGCACGCCACGCCCGTATCAGCAGCCCCATCCGCCGCTGCTCGTGGGCGGCAACACGGATGCGGCGCTGCGCCGCGCTGGGCGCGATTGTGACGGGTGGTTCTCGATCAGCATCTCGCCGGCCGAACTCCGCGAACGGCGACAGGTGATGGATGCGGCCGCGGAGGCCGCCGGGCGCGATCCCGCCACCCTCGATATTCAGATGCTGCACGGGATTCGCATCACCGAGGACGCCGATGAGCGCGCCTCCCTCTCCGACTACGACCGCGGCCAGGCCATCGTCGGCACGGTCGAACAAGTGGCGGAAGAACTGCGGGAGTTCGAAGCGGCGGCGTTGAGCCAGCTTGTCGGCCTCGCTCGGCTGCCGGGCCGACCCAACACCCTGGAAGCCACGCTTGAGAGCATCGCCTTCACGATGGAGGAGATTGCGCCACACGTCTCGTAACCGCCCTGCGTCCGCGCAGAGTGTTCGATCGCTCCCGCTCGCGCTCCTGGGCAGGGGGGAGATCGACCGATCACTCGCCGGCGCCGTTCGGCCTATACTGCGCGCCCAATCGGAGCGTTCGGGACGAGAAGCGTGTGACATGACGACAGGTCGCGTGGTGGTGATCAAAGAGTACGGGCAGCCGTTCGAGATCGAGGAATACGAGGTCCCGGCCCCAGAGCCGGGCGGCATCATCCTCAAGATCACGCAGGCCGGCGTCTGCGGTTCGGACCTGCATACCTGGCGGGGCGACCAAGTCGGTAGACCCCTCCCCCCATCAGGGCGCGTTATGGGCCATGAGGGCGCGGGGGTGATCTTCCGACTCGGCGCAGGCGTCAACACGGACTCCCTTGGCGCACCGATCGCCGAGGGCGATCGGCTCATGTACAGCGCCATCCAATCCTGCAACCGCTGCTACCAGTGTCTGCGCGGCGAAGCGAACTGGTGCAGCAATCTCAAGATCGGCGGAGCCGCAGGCGAAGCCCCCTACTTCACCGGGACCTATGCCGACTATTATTACCTGCCCGCGAATCACCCGGTCTTCAGGGTGCCCGAAGCGCTCCCGGACGAGGTGCTGGGCTTCGTCAACTGCGCAATGGGGACCGTGACCGAGGGCCTCATGCAGGCGGGCTGCGAAGAGGGCGACTACGTCGTCATCCAGGGAGCCGGGGGCTTGGGCCTCAATGCGACCGCGATGGCGAAGGACATGGGCGCCGACAAAGTCATCGTCTTCGATCGCCTCGATCAACGCCTCTCGCTGGCTGAGGAGTTCGGCGCCGACCATACGATCAACATCGAGGAATTCAACACGCCCAACACACGGCGCGACCGCGTGATGGACCTCACCGGCGGTCGCGGAGCCAACATCGTCGTCGAGTTGGTCGGCCGTCCTGAGCTCATGACCGAAGGGCTGACCTATCTCACCAACGGCGGAACCTTCGTCGAGATCGGCAACATCGTGCCGGGCTCCAAAGTCGAGATCGAGCCGTCCACGCTCCTCCGCGGCATCAAGATCCAAGGCTCCTTGATGTATCGGCCCAAGCTCTTGCCGCTGATGATGGACATGCTCGTCAAGAATCAAGCCCAAGTGCCGTATCACAAGATCGTCTCCCACACCTACCCCCTGGACGAAGTGAACCGGGCCTTCGAAGAGTCCGAGTGGAACGAGCGGCAAACCGTGGTCAGCCGGTCGATGTTGATCCCGTAACCCGGTACTCCTAAGCGCGGGGACGCCCCTCGGCGAACTCCGATCCCCTTCCCCGGCAGAGGCTGTTCAAGCCTCTGCTCCCACTCCAGATGCCAAGAAAGCGGCACGACATGCCTAGCCCCCTCGTCTTCTTCCAGGTCGCCACCAGCGACCCCGCCCGCACCCACGCCTTCCTCGACGCTGTCTTCGACTGGACCACCCCCGACCCTAACTTGCCCGTCGCTCCCGGCTCTTTCGGCGTCAACCCCGGTGGCCCCGCCGACTTCGATGTCCAGGGCCAACTCATGCCCCGTGCTGACGGCGCCCAGCAGATCACCCTCTACTTCCGCGTCGACAACCTCGAAGCCACCATCCCCAAAGCCGAAGCACTCGGCGCGGCCATCGTCATGCCCATCACCCAGATCTCGGAGGGCGGTCCCCACATCGCCGTCATCCGCACCCCCGACGATGAACTCACCGTCGGCATTGTCCAGGCCTGAGAGCCCGTGGGTCCGCCTCGCTCGGGCACGTCCTGGTCTCCATCCGCGTAACCTTTCGCCGCGCTGAGGCGTCACGGATCGCCCCTGCGCATCGGGCGGCGCGAGTCGCCGCCTCGACAGTCGACAGTCGCATCAAATCCGTTCTCGCGTGGCTATTCGTGCTCTAGTCTCTCTCAACGCCGTTCCAACCAGCGCCACACAAGGGAGATTCCAATGCCAGTGGTCAACATCGTCATACCCGTCCTGCCCGGCAAAGAAGACGTGGCTCGAAGCTTCGCCCGCGACGTCGCCGGCCCGCGGGCGGCGGAGTTCGCGGAGTTCCAGTCCGCGGGGGGCAAGACCACGCGGGAGACCTGGCACCTGGCCGGAACCCCAAACGGCGCGCTGCTCTCGGTCTGGATCGAAGCCGAGAACCCTGAGGCGGGCTTTGAACACCTTGCCACCTCAACCGGCTTCGGGGAGTGGTTCCGCGCACAGATCCTGGACTTCACCGGCATCGACATGAGCCAACCGGATGGCGGCCCCCAGACCGAGCAACTGCTGGACTGGAACGCCTAACACCGCGCCCGCCCAATCGCCCGGCCCGAACCATCGCGCCACTCAGGACTTCCTGTCCCAACGGGCTAGGCCGCCCTACGGCCCCGCGACGCCCTGCATCTCGTAGAACGGCGCATCCACCACGTCCCCGGCGCTGCGCATCGCCTGGTAGTACCGCGACGGATCCCCCTGCAACACGGACCCGTGATGGCAGGCCAGCGTGTCGATCGCCAGCGGCGCGATCCGATCGAGCAGCTGGTTCAAATGCGCCTGCGACGGCAGCAGCCCAAAGAACCGCGCGCACTCCAACACCTCGTCCGACCGATCCTCCTCCGTCAGCGGCTCCCGGTCCCCCATCTGCATGAACAGATCGGATGAGAACAGCAGCTTGTCCGTCTCGTCGTACACCACCATGGCGTCCCAGTAGTGCACCCAGGGCGCCAACACCATCCGCAACGACTTCCGCCCCAACGACAACGTCTCCCCATTCGCCACCGCCTTCAGCGGCCCGTCCGTGAAGTCCGACAAGGTCACCGACGCCCCCACCGGACTCGTCACCACCTCTGCCTTCGGCGCCTCCGCCAAGAACTCGTTCAATGACCCACATTCATCCATCTCAAAATGCGGCACGATCAAATAGCGCAAACTCTCCACTGGCACTAACTGCTCAACCGCCTCCCGCACCAGCGGAAACAGCCCCCGCATCCCCGTCTCCACCATCGCCGGCTCCTCATCCCGGATCACGAAGCAGCCGAAGCTCACCGGCGCCCCCGGCGGCGTCACACTGAGCCGGAATACGTCCGGGGCAATCTCCGTCGTCCTCACATCCATGCTGATCTCCTTCATCAATGAGCGAACGGTCCTGTGTATTGAACGGCACGCTACGACACACATCTGCACCTGCCAAGTTCAACGAACAAGCCTGTACACTGAACCCATGTCCGAGCAGACGCAGCCCAAGCCATCACGATCCAAGCCACCACAGGCCGAGCCACCGGGCCCACCCCCCGCGCGCCCCTATCGACTCCAGCGCCGCGCCGAAAAACAAGCCGCCACTCGGCTGCGCATCGTCGAAGCCGCCATCAAACTGCACGGCACCATCGGCCCCGGCCGCACCACCATGAGCGCCATCGCCCAGCTCGCTGGCGTGCAGCGCAACACCCTCTACAGCTACTTCCCGGACGAATCCGCCGTCGGCCAAGCCTGCTCCAGCCTCTGGTACGAACGCAACCCCGCCCCCAACATCAACGACCTCCGCGCCATCCCCGATCCCATCGACCGCCTCCGCGCCACCATCCAGGCCACCCACGCCTATTACGCACAGACCCACCAGATGCTCGCCAGCCTCAGCCGCGACATGGACCTCCCCTACATCCAGCAAGCCGCCGCCCCGCTCTTCCAGCAGGCCGCCGAACGACGCGACACCGTCGTCCAGGCCTTCCGCCTCCGCGGCGCACGCCGCACCCAACTCCGCGCCGCCGTCGAACTCGCCCTCGACTTCGAAACCTGGCGCACCCTCATCCAACGCTGCGGACTTCCGCCCGCCCACGCCGTCGACCTCCTCACCCGCATGGTCACCGCCCTCGCCCCAGACTCGACAGCCTCAAACTCCACAGCCCCACGGTCCAGCTGAGACCCGGTGCCACTGGGGGCAGCGCCGTGAGCGACACTCTGCCAAACGACCACCGGGCACGATATATTGCCACCCCACCGGATCTCGAAGGGCAATCCCACATGGCAGACTTACCGATCGACCCCAACCGCGTCATGCTCACCGGAGAAAACCCCTTCATCCGCCTCAGCGAGACCGACGACGGCCCTGTCCTCACCGACGCTAGCTTCTGGCGCATCCTCTTCTCGCCCGTCGGCCCCGGCCACGTCCTCTACATCAAGAGCGAACTCACCGCCGACGCCTGGCGGATCTACTCCGACAACATCGCCATGACCCGCTGGCTGCAGTCCACCATCCAGGGCTCCCTCAACGAGGCCACGGCGGACGCTCAACTCCCCGTCATCGATGCCGACTTCGAGAAGACCGGCGACGTCCATTCCTTCTGGACCGAACTTGTCTCCTCACACGACGACGAAATCCTCCTCACCTGGTACGAGATCGGCGACCCCCTGCTCATCCACACCCAGCCGGGCGGCGAACGACCCTACGGCGTGGCCACCGTCCTCGTCCCCGCCCTCGGCGCACGACTCACCATTAACGGCGTCCAAGCCAAGGGTCGCGCCTGGGCCCGCGACAACAACGGCCGCCCCTTCAGCACCTGCGCCCTCGCCTTCGCTGAGAGCTGGACGGAACCGCGCGAGTAGCGGGCCCGTCAACTTCATCCTTCGGACGCGTCCTCCCCACAGAACCGCACCGCCACGTCCCTTCGCCTGGCGCTTCCGCTTCGACCGGATGACCGACCATCCCCACGATACTTCGACGAGCTCTCTCCCCCGGACACATCTCATCCTGACCCCACCCCAAACCCCCTATCCTCCCCGCGCACCCAGAAAGGCACGACCCCATGGCCAAAGTCGGCCTCCCCTACGACATCGACACCGTCCGCGACGAATGGATCGGCAAACGCAGCGACACTACCCGTGGCCGCTACCCCGTCGAGTACGACGCCATTCGCCGCCACTGCCACATGGTGGAAGACACCAACCCCCGCTTCCTGGACCCGGACTCTCCGGAAGCCCAGACCACCCACGGCGTCGTCGCCCCGCCCGTCATGGTCGAATACTTCGCCGGCCAAGGCGTCTGGCCGCCGTCCCAGGATGGCCCCCGGCTCCTGACCCAGGTCCCCACCCCCGGCGACCGCTTCATCAACATGGGCAACGAACTCGAATTCCTCCAGCCCCTCCACATCGGCGACCACCTCTCGAGTTATGTCAAGATCGCTGACGTCCTCCAGAAGCCGATCCGGCTCGACCCTCTCGCCACCTGGATCGTCACCGAAACCCACTTCCTCAACCAAAACGGCGATGAAGTCGCCATCGGTCGCAACACCCTCCTCGTCCACCGCAGCCCCGACGAAGTTACGAGCGGCCTCGACTGAAGGCGCGACCAAGGAAAGAGCTAGCGGCCTCGACCGAAGCCGCGCCCGAAGCAACCGCCCACCGACCCTGGACACCCGACCAACCCCGGAGACAACGCATGACGACCGACACCACCACCAGCCAACGCTACTGGGACGACGTCCAAGTCGGTGACGAACTGCCCGGTTATGAACTTCCCCTCACCTGGACCCGCATGGCCGCCCAAGTCAGCGGCTCCCAGGACTTCTACCCCGTCCACCATGACCCGGACTTCGCCCGCGCCGGGGGCCACCGCGACATCTTCTACAACACCGGCTTCACCCGCGCCGCCCTCAGCCGCCTCCTCACCGACTGGATCGGCCCGCAAGGCTGGCTGCGCAAGCTTGGCTTCGAAATGCGGCGCATGAACAGGAACGGCGATACCATCCGCCTGCGCGGCGAAGTCATGGCCAAGCGCGAATCCACCGACCCGCGCGGCCACGAAATTGACATCGACCTCTGGATTGAGAACGACCGCGAAGGCCGCACCACCCCTGCCCGTGCCGTCGTCCAGCTCCCCTCCCGGCCCGCCTAGAACGGACGGGGAGTCTTCTCAAGGCAGCGCTGCTCGACGAGGGACTGCCCCACCTAGGACTGAATCGTCCGCGCGCCGATCGAGCCGTTCGCTTCCGCCACGGGACCACGGCCCCCACCCGAAGCCTCCACCAGCCGCGCGCCGATGCCCTCGTTCACCACCAGACTCAGCCCCACGTAGATCGAGTGTCCGGCCACGTTCTGGAACTCGCCCACCAACCCCACTTCTCGCTGGTGGACCGCGCGCAGAGCGAACGGCACCAAGACCTGGCGTAGCTCAGGGGTGTCGTAATCGTGCGCGATCACGCGGCCTTCGGCGTCGGCGTGAAGCAGCGGAAACCCGTCGACTTCCCGCATTTCGAATTCGTGCGCGTTCAATGTCCAAGCCATAACAGGCCTCCTTGACGACTCTCGTTCGACGTCTGCCGCATCCCGACCTGGGACCGGATCACCCGAATGCGATGAACGGTGATCGACCGTCCTATCGAGTCCGCCTGGTCCCCACGGTACGTCGCCCCCCGCGGCGTGACCCCGTCCCCGGGCACGGGATCACACGATCGAGAGCCGCTGGAGACCTCCCCCCTCGACGCTCCAATGGCCGGCGGTGTCCCCCTCTCCCAGAAGGCAACTGCCGCTTCTTCCGTGGCCCCACGCAGACCGTGGGATCACCACCCGCCAGTCTGCGGACCGACACCCCCACCGCCGATCATCGGTCTCCCCCTCCCGCGTCGGCAACAAGAACTCGCCAACAAGAAACGGGCCCCCGAATCGGAGGCCCGCTTTCGTTGCCGAGAGACAGAAGCCGGGATTAGAGGGGTGTCACCACGAAGATGCAGTCAAAGCCCATCGTCGCGGGGAACGCCTCGACGCCCTCGGCACCCCCAAGGTTGGCGGAACCAGACAGCCGGACGCTCGCCTCCAGGCCTTCGTAGACGCCCGTGCCGGCGATGATGTTGTTCGTCCCGGGAATCGGGATCGCACCAGTGATGTGGGTCAGCTCGCCGCCCGCGCCACTCGCCTCACCCGTGGTAATCGCCTGCACGGAAGTCAGACCCGCCGTCGTGAACGAACCTTCCGGCAGGTTGAACGTGGTCTGGGCCGAGAGCATCACGCCGCCCTCTTCCAACGCGGTGATCTCGAAGAGGCAATCCGTCCCGCTCCCGACCACCTCGCCTGTCGCCACATCGATCAACGGAACGTCGAAGCACACGGCGTCCGCGGGCACTCCCCGCGCCAGTTCCTCCTCGTTGGGCTCGCGCGACGGCTGCGGCTCACCCGCCGGCGTCGCCAGCTGGAACACGACCGTCTGCGTCAGCCGGCTCGCCATCGGCGCTTCAATCTCAACCGCCTCCGACGTCCCCAGCCACAGCACCGCACCGAACTCGAGGTCGAAGTCCGTCACGCCCAAGATTGGCGCGAACGACACCCAGCCGTCGTCCCACAACCAGGCCACGTCCAAGTCACCGAAGACCGCCGACGCCGTCGTTGCCGGGTAGGTCCACGCAAAGAACCCGCCACCCGCCGGCACCGACAACACGTTCGGACTCGCCGACACCAGTTCGGGCGCTCCCACAATGTCCGCGGTCGGCGCCACGCCAGCCTCATCACTTCCGTCCGTCGATACCGCGAACGCAGCACCCGACACCAGGCCCAAGGCCGCGACAACGGCCATGAGCGCGCCAATCCGTCTCAAATTTCCCATCATCCTCATCAATTATCCTTTTACTTCTGCCGCGTCGTCCGCGGCCAACTTCTTCTCCGGCTCCCGTAGCGCGGCCGCTCCAGAACCCCTTCGTCCCTCTCGACGGACGCGTGTGTGCGTATCCCCTCCCCGCCAACGGGCAAGTTCGATCGCGTCTATTTCATACGGGTCACAACAGCGTCACGCGAATCGCGCGCTTCGGTGGCACCCTCGGCGCGATCGGCGACTGACAGGCTGATCCCGAAAGCGGCTCAGTGAGCGGCGATCAGCGGCCGCACGTCGGTCATGAAGCGGCGGATAAGCGCTAAGCGTCCGCGCGCTCCCCCACCCGTCACGGGATCCAAGATCAAATGCGACACCCCAGCCTCCGCCCACTGCGCCACGCCCGCCGCCAACGCCGCATCATCCCCTTGCAATGACTTGGCCGGCTCCATCCTCCCATCGGGATCGAGATAGATCCGCGTCGAGAGCTCCAACTCCCCCGGATCCCGGTCGATCTTCTCGCACTCGGCCTGCACCGCCGCCCAATGCAGGCGCAGATCCTCGATCGGCGTGAACGCCGCATGCAGCCCATCGCCGTACTTCGCGGCCCGACGGAACGCGGGCGCCGTGTGTCCACCCACCCAGATCGGAATGTGCCTCTCCACCGGCTTCGGGAGAAAGCTGACCTCGGGAAACGAATAGAACCGCCCCGCGTATGACGGCGCCTCCTCCCGGAAGAGCACGTCGTAGACCTCCAACTGCTCGTCCGCCCTCGCCCCGCGATGGTCGAACGGCATTCCCAGCGCCTCGAACTCCTCCGCCATCCACCCCACGCCGACGCCCAGGATCGCGCGGCCCTCGCTGAGTTGGTCCAGCGTCGCCCAGAACTTCGCGCTCTGCACCGGCGGGCGGTAGCCCATAATCTGGACCGTCGTCCCAAGCCGGATCCGCTCCGTCACCGCCGCCACGAAGGCCAGCGTTGCCAGCGGATCCAGCCACGGCGTATCGAAGGGCGCCGGGAAGTCCCCCGACTCCGTGTACGGATAGCGCGACTGAATGTCGCGCGGCCAGGCGATGTGGTCGCTCGTCCACGCCGATTCCACGCCAAGCGCATCAACTTCCCGCGCGAACGTCAGCAAGGTTTCCCGATCGGCGTTTCGCCCCAACTGCGGAAGATGCACACCAAACTCAACCGCCATATCGCGCCCCTATCGGCTTGACTCCAACACCGGCCTCGAATTGCCGACAGCAGCCTACCAGCGCAGCACCGTGGCGATATCGCACCCCCCAGGCTCTCCCGGAGCGCCGTCGCCCTCTCTGGATAGCAGCCACGTCACGGGACGGTCCCAATGCCATGACAATGAATCAGAACAGGCCTTTCTGAGCGGTCCCGCGGTATACGTTTCGTACTGCTTTAAGGGCAAACCCTGGGCAACCAGGGGACGCAAAACCACGGGACCACCACCCACGCGTGATGGCCAGCCGGGTTGCCGAGCACAGCTTCGCCAGAAGATGCGCAAGGACAACCGCCCGTGAGCGACCCCACCCCTCCCTCTCGCACATCGACTCTCGCGCAGCCGCGGGCGAACACCGCCCGGGGGCCAGACGCGCCCACACCGCTGCGTGCGGCGCGTCCAGACAGCGGTATTCCTTCTGCTCGCCCCAGCACACAGGGCCGCGTCCTCAAGCGCCCTGTCCTCGGCCGCACGGTCCTCGGCCGCACGGTCCTCAGACGCGCCGTCTTCGGGCGCGCCACCATCGAGAGCCCTGACCTCAAGCCCCCCGTCAGCAGGAACGCAGACATCCAGTCCGCGGACATCGAGTCCGCGGAGATCGACACCACTCCGGCATCGTTTGTCGCCGACCGCGCCCGATTCACCCGCTCCCAGCGGGATCGATAGAGAGGGATCAACCATGACCCAGCTACAACGCCTCCTCGACACGAGCTACGCCAAAGCGATCCTCGCGGTCGCGGTCCTCGCGGTCGTGGTCATGCTCGCCGCCAACACCATCGGGGCCGGCCCCCGCCGCTCTCTGCCAAGGCGCATGAGGGTCAGACCAGCTCCGGTTCCTACACCAAGGGCAACGTCACGTCGTACCCAGAAGGCTCCCTGATCAACTTCCGCTTCACCCTCGAAGCCGCCGAAGGCGCGCACACCGGCATCGTCCACGTCCGCTTCAGCGGCGCCGAGCCCGGCGGCTGCCTCTTCTTCGACGGCAACCTCAACCTGGGCAGCTGGACCCAGACTTCGGGCGACACCACCTCCCTCCAGGTCACCTCGACCGGGCCCACAGTCGACGGCGACGAGTGGGTGCAGGCCCTCACCATCGAGGTCCCGGATCATCTCGGCAAGGTCGCCTACCTCGTCAACTACTCGCTTCGCCTCTCCGACAGCGCCGGGCAATGCAGCGGCTCCTCCCAACACACCCGCCTCGCCTCCGGCAGCGCCTCCGTCGGTCAGACGGGCGCGCAGAACGTCCCGGTCCCCGCCAACAAAGTCATTGAGCTCCCCGACATCACCGTCACCAAGATGATCGACCGTGACGGCAATGGCAGCTTCGAGTCCACGGCCTCCCTGGGCGAGTACGCCTTCACCCTCGACGGCTCCCTCGTCGGCACGACTGACGCCAACGGCCAGGTCGTCTTCACCAACGTCCAGCCCGACGGCGTACACACCGTCACCGAACAACAGGTGCTGACCAGCCAGGGCACCTACATGTTTGTCTCCGGCAGTGGCGGCGCCAACGTCGTCTTCGCCGATGCCACCGCCACGGTTACCATCGCCGCCGGCACGACCCCGACGAACGGACAAGTGCAGTTCAACAACGGCTTCGCCGGCCTCACGCTCACCAAGACCAACAACGCCACCGGCGCCGAACTCCCCGGCGACACGATCACGTACAGCTACACCGCGACGAACGCCGGCTCCTTCCCCCTCACCGGCGTCTCGCTCTCTGACGACGTGGAGGGCGCCATCACCCTCAGCGCCACGGCCCTCGCCGTCGGCGACTCCGCCACGGGCAGCGCCACCCACACCGTCACCCAAGCGGAAATCGACACCGGCAGTCTCACCAACCTCGCCACCGTGCTCGCCACCGACCCCAGCAACAACGCCCTCAGCGCCCAAGACACCAACACGGTGACCTTCCTCCAGACCGCATCCATCAGCCTTGACAAGACCAACGACGCCAGCGGCTCCGGCCAAGCGGGTGCGACCCACACCTACACGTTCCTCGTCACCAACACCGGCACCGTCACGGTCTCGGCCTTGACTCTCGTGGACGACATCGAAGGCGCCGTCAGCCTCAGCGCCACCCCGCTCGCCCCTGGCGAGACGGCCACCGGCAGCGCCACCCACCTCGTCACCCAGACCAACGTCGACAACGGTTCCCTCACCAACGTCGCCACCGCCAACGGGCAAGGAGCCAACGGGCAGGGCGTCCAGGCCACGGATCAGAACACGGTCTCCTTCGCCAGCTCCCTCAGCCTCTCCTTGCTCAAGACGAACGACGCCACGGGCGCGGAGCTGGTCGGCGACTCCATCACCTACAGCTACTCCATCATCAACAACGGCACGCTCACGATCGATGCGTTGACCTTGGACGACGATGTCGAGGGCGCCATCACCCTCAGCACCACGATCATCGCCCCCTCCGCCACCGCCACCGGCAGCGCGACGCACGTCGTCACGCAAACGGAACTCGATGCCGGAACGCTCACCAACGTCGCTACGGCCACCGGCCAGGGCCCCAGCGGCAGCTCCGTGCAGGACACGGACCTCAACACCGTCACCTTCTCGCCCAGTCTCGCCATCAACCTGGTCAAGTCCAACAACGCCACTGGCAACGAACAGGCCGGCGACTCCATCACCTATAGCTATGCGATCACGAACACCGGCACGGCCACCGTCAGCACCCTGAAGCTCAACGACGACGTCGAAGGCGCGATCAGCCTCAGCAGCACCACGCTGGCCCCCGGCGGCTCAGCGACCGGAACGGCTACGCACTCCGTGACCGGCGGCGAATTCAGCATCGGTACCCTGACCAACCACGCCACCGCGAGTGGTCAAGGACCCACCGGCGCACCCGTCTCCGCGACCGACCAAAATACGGTCACCTTCACTCCCGTCGAACCCACGACGACGCCTCCGCCTACGACCACGCCCCCGCCGGCCACGACCGGCATCATCGCCGTCGACAAGGTGATTCAGTCCGCGGCAGGCGTCGTCCAGAGCACCACGGTCCTCCCCCACGCGGGCTTTAGTTTCGCCGTCCGCAACAACCAGGGACAGATCGTCGCCACCATCACCACGGACACCGCCGGGCACGCCCAAACCGGCTCCCTGATCTCGGGCAGCTACTCCATCACCGAGACCGACGCGCTGGGGCTCACGGACCTGACCCAGCAAGCCAGCGTCACCCTGACCACGGGCACGCAAACTGTGACCTGGATCAATCAGCAGGCTCCCCCGCCCGTCGTGGAAACCCCAGAGGTCGGCGGCGCCCCCACACCCTCCATCGACATCGAACTCCACACCAACGACGTCGATGCCGATCTTGAAGCCGACGCCGTCCAACTCATGGTCGACGACCCCATCCGCTGGACCTACATCGTCACCAACACCGGCCCCGTGGACTTGACGGGTATCACCGTCATCGACACTGGCGATGGCCAGGTCATCGCCACCGACCTCAATCTCGCGGCCGGAGAGAGCGCGCAATTCACGGCCAGTGGCACCGCGACTGAGGGAGTGGCCAGCCGAACCGCGACCGTGGCCACCGCCGAAGGCGTCACCGACGCAGACCCCACCTGGTACCTCGGCATCGCCCCCGTCGCACCACCGCAGCCGGAGGAACCGACAGCGCCCCTGGCGCTCCAGGTCAACATCGAACTGCTCACCAACAACATCGATGCGGACACGATCGATCAGGCCGTTCGCATCAACCTCGGTGACGAGATCACTTGGACCTATCTCGTCACCAACATGGGTGAGCGCCCGCTCAGCAACGTCGCGATCGTCGACCACGGCGGCACCATGACAGACGTCACAGACGACATCGAAATTGCGAGCGGCGAAAGCCTCGCCCCTGGCGAGTCCATGAGCTTCACCCGCATCGGCACGGGCGAGATTGGCATCTTCGAGGTCATCGCCACGGTCACCACCGCGGAGAACGTCTCAGACGTGGATCCCAGCTTCCACCTCGGCGGAGCGCCCGCTCCCTCCTCCTTCCCCAACACAGGCAACGGCGGTCTGGCACCAGAGGCCAGCTCAAACAGCAGTCTCTCCTGGGTCACCATCCTCGTCTCCTTGATGGCAGGAGCAATGGCGGTGGCAAGCTACGCCTGGCTGCGGCGCCGGGACCAGCAAAGCTAGGCGCCTACTCGGCAAGACCAAGGAAAGGGGGCGAGCTCTGGCTCGCCCCCTTTCGCCGTCCCGAACAGATCGCCCCGCGTCGACCCGATGTGTCCAACCGAACGACCCCCCACAAGCTCCAGCCTCTTCCCACCCCCGCCCCAAAGCCGCGCACCTCACCAGAGAACGCACACCGATTCGCTGACGGCCCGTGACCAGGCGGCCCGCCGCCGCCTGGTCTTGGATCGCGAACGTTGCGGCGCTCGCGCCGGGTTTGTCTGCCGAGATTGCTGACAGGGCAGGCACCCGAATGAGCGCCGACATCAGGAAGGCACGAAAAAGCGGCCCAGAGGTTGGACCGCCGCATCCGTCGTGCTGCCGAAGGGAACGAGCTAAGACGCCTCAACCGCAAGGATCGTTGCCCGCGCCCGGTTGATCGCCATCATTTGACGGGCATCACCACTGCGGTCGGGGTGATACGTCTTCGCCAACGCACGGTAGGCCGCTTCCATCACGGCCCGGGGCGCCTCCGGCATCAGGAAGAGCGTCTCGCACGCGTCCCGCGCCACGCTCTCGTCGGGCAGGGTTTGTCCGTGCACCTCCCGCATGTAGTCCGCCCGCGAGTCATACTCCCGGACCGGACCCAAGCGAAGCTCTTCCAACAGCGCGTGCTTCAGCGACAGCCACAACAGCCCGCGAATCCGCCACACTCCCTGCGCCGCGTCGTAGTCCAGACGATGTGCCGGCACGACGCGCCGGATCTCTTCCGCCACCTCAGGCCCGTCCGGGCATACCAAATATCGGAGCTCGGAAGTCCGCCACGTGTGCAGTACGTTCTCTTGTTTCATAGAGTCGCTTTCCTTGTTCCGTCGGAGGCTTTTGCGACGCCTCGCCTACCGCTCAACCCAGGAATCTACTATCGATTCGATTCCGCGGGCATGTCACTTGCATCCACGACCGATGCCTCACCGGTCCGCTGGGGCGCGAAACGCTGGGGGGACACCGGTCCCGTCCCCTGCACCCCCGCGCCGTCGTCAAAGTCCAGCCGCTCACAGCGCCCCGCGCTTGCCTCGATGTCGTCCGGCGTCCAAAACGCCAAGAGCTCTCGCACCACCGCCCGCGAAAACGCCGATCGCTCATCCCGCATCGTCCGCCGGATCCGCGACACATCCCAAGCCCCCCGCGCCGGACGATCCGTATTCATCGACACGAACGCGTCCACCGCGCCCGCCACCTCCGCCAGCGGATGCATCAGATCCCGGTTGAACCGCTCGCCATAGTTCCGCTGGACCCGATGCAGCCCACGCAGGCCTCGAGGTCCCGACCCATCGCAGCGCTCGTGGTGTTGAAGAACCACCAACCGCGCCCCCGCGCTCAGGCAGGGCCTCTCAACCGAGCACGGTCCTTCAACCAACCAGTCATACGCGGCTTCCACATGACGGTGCTGATCCGCGCAATCCTCCATCAGCGCAGGCGGTCTCTCTTGCGCCCGTCTCTCGCACGCCACATCTCGCAGCAACATCCCTTGCACCAGAGCCTGCCGTGCTTTGAGCCCAAACCCCAGGCGTCCCGCTACCGCCACCCCCAACACCGCCCCGTTCACCGCATGGTTGATCTGCGCGCTCACGCCCTCAACGGGGCCACCATCCGTAGCGCCAGCTGGCAGCCCCACAAACCGCCGCGCATGCGGCTTCGACGCCACCAGCGCCACCGCCGCCGCCTCCAGCCCCTCAAACAACTCGCGGCTGCCGGATTCGCCACCCTGGTACGCCTCGAAAATTCGCGCCACCGCCATGTGAATCTGCTCTCGCAGCTGCGGATCGACCAAGTCCACCGGCCGCCGTCGCTCACTCACCGCCCGCAACGTGACGCCCTGTTCCGGCAACTCCGCCACCAAGTCGACCGTTCGTCCCTCGCCCACAGGGGCGATCGGCTCCGACCGATGCCCCCACGTCGTCGCCGAAAGAAACGGCCCAATCGGAAATCGTGTCGGCCGCGGCCCACGATTCGACCGGCGTTCGCGCGCGGGCTCACCGCTGTGCGACCCGTTAGGAATCGCTCGATCCTCCGGCATCAATGTGTGTGTCACGATCGCCCGAACAACCGGCGCAGCATCCCGCCACTCCTCACCTCAGTTTTCACTCTGCGTTTCGATCTCCGCCCCTCCCGGTGCAGAAACATCGGCACGACCCGCTCGAAGCGCGCCACGTCCTCAGCGGAAAGGTCCTCGGCTGCCTGCGCATACGCCCGACGGATGCGTGTCGCGTCTGGCCCCGCGATGAACCGATACTCCACCGCCAGCACGTCGTTCAGGAACTCCCGCGCTTCCGCGTCCTCCAATGACGCCCACGCCCGGCAGCGACCCAAGGTCAGCTTCTCCAGCGACGCATCATCCAGCTCCAACTCCGCCGAGATCAACAACCGCAGCGCCGACGCGCGCTGCAAGGGGGGCTTCTCCGCCAGCCCGGCCATCGTTATCAGAATGCGCTGGTCGCGCTGGTGTTCTGGCAAGGCGGCCAGGGCCGTCCAGGAGGGCGCGGTGAGGAATTGGCCATCCCAATGTTTGGTAAGACTGCTCTGGACCATTGGCTTGCCCTCTCGTTACGACAAAATCCTCCCGTGGATCCCGTCAATCAAGGATGAACCATTGCGGTGAGATCGATGGAGGTCTCGCCCGTTGTCTGACCCGATCGAGACGGCGCCGTGAGTCTTCGTGATCAGCCGTGCGCCCGCCTCACCAGGGCCCGTCAACCACGCTCCCATCTGGAAACACGCACGAGCCATCGCCTCGGTGGCGATGGCGACACATCCCCTATTGAGGACGATCCTCGCTCACCGCACATCGATCGACCGACAATCTCAGGGCAAGTGATGCAAGGCGGCATCCGCGCTCGCGAGTTCCATCACGACGGGCCAGTCACCCCGCGCCCAGCGCTGCGACAGCGCCTCCCCCTCCTCCGACTGCTCGCAGACCCGCCGGATCAGATGCTCCAGCAATCCATCCAGCCATGCGCAGATCTCAGCCAATTGCCGATCGAGAGTCGACGCCGCCTCTAAAATCACTGCCGTGTGATCGCGCAGCGTCCGCGCTGCCGCCTTCGGCAGAGTCGCGAACCCCGGACTCTGAATCAGGACATACAGATCCGGCGCGTGCGTCGCCACGCCATCCCGCGTCCCCGCCGTGACGATGGTCGTCACAGCAGGCGGCAAGGCCCCCCCGGGTGCGATCAGCGCCGCAAGGTCGGGGTCCACCTCCGCCAACGGCCCTCCGGTCAAGTCCAATAGGCCCCCCCGCAGCCCCGCCAACACTTTCCCTCGCTGCCCGTAGCAAGTCGGCACGACCGCCGCCACATCGTCCAAGATTCGGGCCAGGTAGCCAACCACCAGATCCAACGCCATCGGCGCCTCCGCCACCAACGCCGCCAGTTCATCGACGTTCGTCCCGCCCTCCGACGCACGGCGTAACACGTCCCCTGCCGCATCGGCCGCTCGCAGCGCCGCCGGCAGCTTCGCCGCTGTCGCTCGGATATCGAGCGCCGCATCCTCAAAACGATCGTCGAACCACTCACCCTCCCAGACGTGCTCGTTCTCGGGAAGGTCAAACGAAAAACGCAGCGCCAAATCGTATGGCCACTGAGCGATGCCAAAGAGGAAAGGGACCCGGCCCTCCGGACCAGCCGCGGACCCTCTCCCGTGCCGCTTCGTCGTCACTCGCTTCTTACGCCCGGCTCACGCTAGACCGACGTCGGAGTCTTCAGCGTCACGACCTCACCCGGCTTCGCCTCGGTGTAGCCATCCGCCAACGTGTAGACCACCTCGCCGTTCACCAGCACCGTGTCCACGCCCGTCGCTTTCCGGATGTAGCGATAGCCGTTACCCGGCAAGTCGTGCACGCCAAACTCCTCGTCCCGCGCGATCGTCTCGGGGTCGAAGAGCGTGATGTCCGCCGCGTAGCCCGGGTTCAGCAAGCCACGGTCTTTCAGGCCCCAGGCCAGCGCCGTGTCAAGCGTCACCTTCTTGATCGCGTGCGCCATCGTCAACGACCCCGTCTCCCGCACGAACTGACTAAACAGGTAGCCGGTGTCGCCATTTGTCGCGAACGCCTGCACGTGCGCCCCCGCGTCCGATGCCCCCACCAGCACGTAGTCGCTGGCCAGCATCTCCCCCACCACCTCGTCGTCGGAGTGGCCCAGATTCGCGTTCTTGAATTCCGTGTCCAGATTCTCCTCAATCGCCAGGTCGATCATCGCGTCCACCGGCGTCGTGCCGCGCTCTTCCCCGATCTCCGCCAACGTCTTCCCCAGCAGCGGCTGGTTCTTCTCCAGGGCCACCCCCCGCACGAACGCATTCGCAATCCGCGCGTGCAAGAACGAATTCCCTTCCGGCGCCACCTCTCCCACCAGCTTCGCGCGCACCTCTGGGTCTCCGTACATCGCCAGCTTCGCCT
>Ga0114996_10001272_pt1 | contig 34024 bp, 28 predicted proteins | sample ArcticOcean_MG_C_4_FD_87039 | JGI IMG/M metagenome (GOLD analysis project Ga0114996, IMG submission 87039) | Marine microbial communities from western Arctic Ocean - ArcticOcean_MG_CB4_134 | ecosystem: Environmental > Aquatic > Marine > Oceanic | place: Arctic Ocean: Canada Basin | collected... | reverse complement strand
TTCGAGGATCAACTGTCTGGCCATGTGCACTGCGCAATCGTCATGGACCTGGTTGGACATGACGTTCCAGTACTGGGCATGGAGGATCTCGTGTTCCTAACCGGGACGGAGAGTGATCCGGCTGATGATGACGAGGTTCGGCCTCTGAGTGGGTCACCGGGCTTAGTGCAAGGGTTACTGCCGATCGATCACTAGTGGAGCGACAACGTGGATGTGTATGACGTCGTCGCCCGAGGATTGTTTGATCGACTCCCCTACTTACCCAACACCTCGAAGAGGTATCGCTCCAGCTCGTTGAGCTTTGGGTTCTCGCACCCCAGTAGCGCTTTCACGAGCAGCTCGCCCTGGTCGTAGATGTCCGGGTCGTACTCGATCTCCAGCAGGCGGAAGATCGCCTTGATGCGCTGCCCGCCGAGCGTCATCAGGATGCCGACCAGGGCACCGATGTACTCGTCACGGTCGGCGAACTCGTTAGCCGGGTTCCAGGTCTCGAATTTCAACGCTTTCACACCTCGTTAAAACCGAACACCTGTGCTATAGATGTCGGCTGAGGCCACAGTATACGAGGAGGGCCCTGCGGGTGAGCTGGCGTGTGCCCAAGAACATCTACGAAGCCAGGGACTACGCACGCCACCAGGGACGTCAGCGGGCCAGGCATCTCAAGCGTTTCAAGATGCGTTGGAACCCTGCGTTCCGAGTGGGCAGCACGGTGCTGTTGAGATTCGAGCGTTGGAGCAGCCACACGATCGGACCGCTGGGCGTGGTGATCGCTGTCACACAGGCAGAGAAGTGGTCCCAACCCCACTACAGGGTCCACGTCTGGCTTGAGCGTATACCCGGGCACCTGGACTTCACACAGCCCGGGTACTACGAGATGGAACTGGAGCCGTGGGAGCCGAAGGACCCGGGCTGTCGGGACTACGGGCATTCGACGAAGTGGGAGTCACGGAACACCAGCGATTAAACCGGGGCTAAGATCGACATTCTCGCCCATCAGTCAGACTCGATGGTCACGACGAGGCCAGTGTCGATCTATCCGATTTGACCAGTCTGCAAGAAGGTCCGCAACTCTTCCTGTGACATTCCAGCAATGCCCAGTTTTTCGACACCGCGGCCGGAGGTCCACCCGTCCTGCCCCATCACAACCGACCCAATATCAATCAATCCGTTCATCAACGGTGTATCAATCCCGTACTGCCGGGCAATAGAAACCCAGGCCGCTAAGCCATACGGAATATCCTCAGTCAACCACCGAGACTCCAGGTTGCCAGGTGCCTTCAGCCGGGTCAGCATCAGACTCCCTTTGATCGTTGACCACAAGTCGCCGCTCGGGCCAAACCCGGCGTCGTGGAACGCCTCGTGAACAGGTGTCAGATCGTGGCCTAGTGCCCGTCCGATCTGGAGCCGCTCCCCGTCTACCTGTGTAACAACCTTCGCAACTGAAGGCGAGACACCCTCCTCGTAGAAATAAAACTCACCACGGGAGTACTCGATACGCCCCGCATTCATCAGAACCCCGGCAGGGTGAATAACAGGGTTGATCGAAGACAGTCCACCGGCAGCCACATCTGGATGGGGGCCGATACCCCGGAACAGTGGCTCCATGGCCCGGAGCACCCGATCGGTCTGCGTCGCCGGCAAGACTCCAAGACCAAGCCCGGTCACTTCGCCCCAGATGATCGCTGAGTCCGGACCAGTCTTCCGACACACGTAAGGTGCCGTATCAACTTCGGCGAGCGTCACACCGGTCACGCCCTTCTCGCGGAGGATGCGGGACCATTCAAGCGAGCCCAACGTCCCCGGCATTAGCACGACGGTTTTACCTGAAGTGAGGTATGGGGGCAAGTCTCTCGGCAAACGGTTTGTGCGCGTATGCAGGGACGATCAGTAACGCTAGATCCGAGGCGGCGAGGGCCTCCTCCGCATCGGAGGTGACGGAGTGGAGCGAAGCCGTGCCGTGCTCTGCTACGCCTTCAAGCTTGATTTCGCGGTTCTCGATAATGGGCTCGATGGACGCAGACTGATCCGGCAGCTCATAAAGAGTGATCTCATGGCCGCGCAGTGTCAGGTTCGCGGCGACTGCGAAGGCTGTGTTGCCGCCACCGAGTACGGTGATCGAGGTCATTTAACGGCTCAGGCCCGTTCGCATTCGAGGGGCAGATCATGCTCCTCCCAGTCAGAAATGTCGCCTATGTAACGGTGCATCTTTCGATAGCCGCCCTGCCCGATTTCCATGTCGGTTGAAAGTCGGGTAAGAGTTTACCCGTCCGAGATCATCTCCCGCCCATTTTCTCTCCAATCCAGACTAACTTTAGCTCTGGAACAGGTTTTGGGCGGCAGGTCAGTGGCGAGGTCTAGAGCGCTCGCGGTGGAGACGGGGGAGGGTCGAACTACACTTGCAACACGACTCTAACTTGGTCGAATACAGAGGCCAATCGCCTTGGGCACGAATTCGATTCCCCGTCAGTCTTCCGTCCAACGAAGTAAAAACAATTAGGAGAATGTCAGGGCTCGCGCTGGGTTGTCGACTAGAATGCGGAGAAGGTCGGCGTCTTTGAAGCCACGCTGCTTCATTCGCGGTCTAATGTTCGAAAGGAAGTGGTCATACGACTTGCCCCCGTAAGAGGCGTAGTGGAATTTCATGCACACGTCATGACCCACCAGCACTCGTTCGCCCCCGCCTAGCTCGAATACGCGCTCAATACGGTCGATACGCTGGGCATCGGTTGGTACGACAATGGGCGGCGGCGCACCCGCTGCGAGATTTGTATCCTCAAACCCAAAGATGTCCCACTCCATGTAGCAACCGGTACCCGCCAGCCATTCGATCGTCTCGATTTCCTGGATGAAGTCGAGGTGGCCCATGATCACGTTCCCCGGGTCTGCTCCAGCGTCCAGGACCACTCTCATGATGTGTGCCGGCGAGTCGCGGTGGAATCCGGGATGGATGAGGATAGGCGCCCCGGTGGCGGCCTGCGCTCGGGCAGCCGCCCTCAGCACCTTGGCCTCGTTGTCCGAAGGCGGCCACAGGTTGCCCAATTCGCCAATTACACCGGTTTTGACCCCGGTGTCCTTTACCCCTTCAGTAATGTCGCGGACGATCTCCTCGAACACTTCCTCCTCGCTCACGGCATCGAAGCCTGGTGGATGCGACAACGGTATGTAATACCCACCGCCCATGACCACGTTCAGCCCTGTGGCGCGGGAGATGCGCGTGAGCGCCAGCGGGTCGCGGCCTATGCCGCGGCTCGTGACGTCGACCAGGGTTCCGCCTCCGGCATGCTTGAAACGCAGCGCCTCCTCAATCGCGACTTTCTCGTCGAGAAGCTGGTAATTATCGGGGAATTGGGGAAACTTGGACAGCGTTGTTCCCCGCCGGTCCAGCGTGAAGTCAGCGTCTATCCAGTCTCGCTCGCTAGCCTCGTCTGGTACCGCAAAATAACAGCCCTGGTCACTGAGCAGGTGTTCGTGCGTGTGGGTTATTCCGAGTGTCGCCGGGCTGACCGGACCGAGGACGGTCTGCACCTTTCCAGTCGGACCATTCAGTCCGTAACCCAACCTGTTAACTGCCCGGAGCGTCTGGGTCCCGTTCCGGGCAGTTGGTGCAACGCCGGAAATCCGGGTAGAGGTTCTCCATGTAGGCCTTGGCAGCCTTGTACTTCTCGAACGGCATCCAGGACTTCATGCGGTCCTCGAAGTCGAAGGTGTACATGTAGTAAGCGGCCGCTTCCTCGCCCCTCACGTCGCCTCGCTTTTCGGTCCAGATGACGGTCTTTCCCAGCGACCGCGATCGAGTGTCCATGTTTTTAAGCATGGAGACGAGTTCCGGGTACGACTCAACAAATGAGGGGATGGCGCTCTTTTGCACGGCGAAATCATCCTCTGTTTCGTACGTCGTCCCGAGATTGACCAGCTTGCCCTCGGTCACAGCCGCATCAATCCAGATAGCCGTTTCCGGGGTTCGCGCCTCCATGTGAATGTCGACGTCTCCTGACATTAGCGCTTGCTCAAGATTCTCTGGTGCGACGGGAACTATCTCTACCACTAGGTCGAAAGCCCCTTCGGCAATCAGCTTGAGTAACTCGTTGTTGATCCACTGGAAACCCGTTCCGGTATTTGCCACCCGGATGACTCCGTCTGTTACGAGGGTTTCCTCCGCGGCGCCGTCGGCTTCAGGAGAAGTGTCAGGCGGAGAGACGTTCGCAGTTTCCGCCTCTTCGGTGCCGGAGCAGGACACTCCCACCAAAGTGACCATCAGGATCAAGCTGAGCACGCAGGCGGCTTTCACTCTTTTCACAACGACCTCCTCGGCCATCTGTTGTTCATCCGCCAGAAGCCGCCGGTGCGAGGCCCAGCGCTTCCTCTAGTTGAGTCGTATCGAGGCCGAAACTGGCAAGGGTACGCAAGTCCTCCCTCGCGAGGTCAAGCTGGCCGGCAAGTGCATATGCTCGCGCACGCTTAGAGAAAGCTTCTGGATCACCCGGGCTCAGTCGAATCACTGTGGTGAGATCTTCGATGGCGGCGGCGGCGTTACCGGTCGCTAGTTTGACTGCGGCCCGGTTCGAGAGAGCCAACGCATTCTCCGGGTCAAGCATGATTGAACGGTCAAAATCTGCGCGTGCACTTTCAGTGTTTCCCAGTTCCAGAAGGAAAGCACCCCGGTCATTGTACGCGTCAGAGGCCTCGGGATTCAGCTGGATAGAGATATTCAAGTCGGATATCGCACCGTCGACTTCTCCAAGTTGGTACCTGGCGGTCCCCCGGCTTCGGTAAGCGGCAGCGTGACCGGGGTCGAGTTCTATAACGACGTCCAAGTCGGATATCGCTGCATCGAAGTCACCTAAGTTACCCACGATGCCAGCTCGACGGAAGTACGCCTCTGCGAAGCGAGGGTCGAGTCGAATCGCCGTTCCGAAGTCCCGAACAGCGTCCTCCGTCCTCTCCATTTGCTCGAGAGTCAGCGCTCGATTGAAGAAGACGGCGGCGCTTTTCGGATTGAGTTGGATCGCCCGATCATAGTCGTCCATCGCGTCCCCGTAACGCTCGAGGCCTCGAAATGCGTTTCCACGGTTATTGTAGTTGGCCGCGAAGTCCGGGTTGAGCCGAATCGCCTGATCGAAGTCATCGACAGCCCACTGGAAGTTGGTTAGCGCCTGGTAGGCTGTTCCCCGGTTGGCGTAGGCAGAGGTCATACTCGGCTCCAGCTCTATTGCTCTCGTGTATTCGTCAATTGCCCGCAGCAAGTCGCCTAGTTGGACGTAGACTAAGCCTCGGTCGTTGTATGCCGCCGCCATGAGTGGATCCAATTCGATGGCGGCGTCCAAGTCGGAAAGGGCCTGGTCAGCCCGGCCCAGCCGGTAGAGGGCCAACGCGCGATTACGGAAGAGGTCGGCACCATCAGGGTCTAGGTCGATAGCGGCCGAGAAATCCAGAGCGGCACCGCCAAATCTTCCAAGGCTCCCCAAGCTTGCGCCGCGCCGGATCAAGGCCTCGAGGTAGGTTGGATCGAGGTCGATTGCCGCCGTGTAATCCTCAACGGCAGCTGCCAGGTCCCCAAGGGCACGATGGGCGTTAGCGCGGAAATAGTAGCCGTTCGGGTTTTCCGGGTCAAGGTGAATGGCCTCAGAGAGCATACGGATCGTCGGTTGATAGTCGCGTTCCTCTTGCAACCGCATGGCCCGTGTGATGAGCCGGCCGGCCTCCTTCTTCGACGAGTTGCGATCGGTCAGTTCTTGGCCAGTCGCATTCACGGCCACATCGCTAACTGGCGCAGGTGCAGGCACTTCGCCGCCAGAGCATCCGACGACCGCCGCGATGGTCAGCAGCGAGCCAAAGACTGACGCTAGTCGGAACAGTTTCAAAATGACACCGACCTAGAAGGAAACAGGCAGCCCCATAGTGCGATCACCACGGGGCTGCCCATATCTACGGAAGGTTATATGAAGTTGCCCAATTACCTCTCGAGCCAAGTGTTCGTATAGAACGGCAAGGCATTGATCTCGAAGTTCTTCAGGGCGGACGTAGTCGCGACCATGGGGAAGAACTGGCCGAGGGCCACTGATGGAACCTTTTCATAGTACTGACGTTGGATCTCCCGAACGATATCCATCTGGGCCGCCGAGTCCGGGGCTCTTACAAAGGCGAGCTGCAGGTCGGTCAACTCCTCGTCCCGGATCATCCAGTCGATGGTGCCGGCGATGTTGATGTCCATGATCGGGTGGCCCGTGTCAAAGTGAGCGGACCATGCCGTGAACATACTGTACGTCCCGGTGTTCCCGATGTTGGACGTGACGGCAGCCCAGTCCAGTGCCGGCATCTCAGTGTTGAAGCCTATTTCATCCATCAAGGGCTGGGCCACCAGGCCAAGCGGGGTGATGGTCGCGTAGTCGGTCGGGTTAAGAATAACTACAGTCTCACCAGCATATGACGACTCTGCAAGCAACGCCTGCGCCCTCGCCATGTCGTTCTGGTCATAGAACTCCAGCCCGGTTTCGACCTCAAGAGGCGTGCCGCAAAAATAAACTGCACCGCACTTGATCCACAAGTCCTCCGGGCCAAGGGAGAACATGAAGTCCTCGGCGTTGACCCCGGCCAGAAGCGCCTGCCGGGCCTTCCGGTCATTGAACGGGCTAATCTGAGGGTTGAGCGCCAGCCATGCATGGTTGCCTGGCTTGTATTGGGATACGGCTAGGTCCGGGTTCTCTGTGAACCTTTTAAAGAAGTCGAACCCGGCACCGTCGATGGCGTCCCATTCGCCCGTTTCTAGACCAGCAACCGCCGTCTCTGGATCCGGGACCTCCAACCACACGATCTGATCGACGTACGCGATGCTGCGCCCGGTGTAGTTGCTGTCCGGCTCGGTTCTCGGCACGTATGCGTCGTAACGCTCGAGTGTCAACTTATTGCCGAAATCCCACTCCAAGAACTTGTAGGCACCAGTGCCAATGCGCGTGGTCACCTCGGTTGTGGCCGGGGTTGCAGCCAGCTCCGCTGGCTGAATGTAAGGCCCGCCGTGTGCCATGGCAAGCAAGTACAACAGCGAGCCCATCGGCTCGTTCAGAGTAATTGTGAACGTATTGTTGTCGACGGCCCGTATAGCGTCTTCCTCAATGAAGGTGCGCGCAATTGAGGTGGCTGCAACCGGCGAGTCCCGCCAGCGCAGCATCGACGGAACCACATCTGCCGAAGTGAGGGCTGTCCCATCGTGGAACGTTACCCCTGCCCTCAAGTCGAACGTGTAAGTGAGATTGTCACTACCCAGGGACCAGGTATCGACCAACCGTGCGCGAGTCTCAAGACGGTTGTCCCAGCCGAACGGGGTCTCATATATGTGCGAGGCTACCGCGTTGGTCACGTAGAAGATTGACCAGATCGGATCGATTGACGCGATGCTGCCCTGAGCGACGATGCGCAAGGTTCCACCGAAACGGGGCACTCCAGCCGCAACCGGAGTGGGAGTGGCGATCAGGACTTTCTCGCGCTCGATCTCAACCTCAACTGTGACAATCTTTTCTACTTCGACGATCTCAGTAACCGTTTCACCGGCTACCTCGACAATCTTCTCTACTTCGACGGTCTCAGTAACCGTTTTCGTTTCACCGGCTACCTCAACAATCTTCTCTACTTCGACGATCTCAGTAACCGTTTTCGTTTCACCGGCTACCTCGACGATTTTTTCTACCTCAACGATCCTTTCCTCGATGATCACCTCTGGATCGCCACTACAAGCGGCCAGAGCTACGCCAGCTACGACGGCGAGAAAGGGGATTATAAAAAACGAGCGTTTCATGCGCTAACCTCCACCACGTTAATCCAAATTTCGGCCACTCCCGAAGTTCGAGAGGCCCGCAACTAGCAACAAAACGGGCTCCCAACCTTTTGCCGGAAACCACTGTCGTCCAATCTCACTAAGGACGGACACGCTGCGGAAAAATAGCATAGGCGAGTTACTCAGTCAACTTAACTACTTTTTTCACAATCTCGTCCTTGTCGCGGTCCTTCAACATTTGACACGCGAACTCGAATCTACTGGATTCGGGATGCGGTGCCTTCCAAAAAAAACGAAGTCCTTCTGGAGGTCCTCAAAACGATGCCCCGCTAGGTTCGGTCGTAGATCCACCCTTTTCGGGAGCGACGAACATCAGGGGTTGGACTTCGGTGGACCGTTATTCTCCGACCAGTGGCCTAACCTCTTCGCTGAATCGCTGCATCTGCTCCAGGGTCGCGTTGGGCGAAACCGGGTCAACATCGAACCCGAACATTACGCACCTCACACCATGTCTTGCATAGTCGCGTAAGTCCGACGCGATCTGTTCGGCATTGCCGGTGAACACCCGGCGATCACCATACCGGCCCTCACGCTCCTTGCTGTCGTCGTAGATGTTGATCGCAAACGCCACATCGATCGTGTCTGGGTCGCGCCCTTCTTGCTCAGCGACCTGCCGCATCTGCGCCACTCCGGCGGAGAAGTGCTCGGCCGTGTCGAGCCGATGACGTGGGTTGTCGATGATGGGGAACCATGCATCACCCAAACGGGCCGTTCTCCGCAGTGCCGGAAGGCTCTCACCGCCGACCCAAATTGGTGGGTGCGGTTTCTGCACAGGTTTCGGCTCAAAGGCGACATTCGAGTACGACGCGTATTTCCCTGAATAAGATGGTTGGCTCTCGGTCCACAAATTTTTGAAGATGCGGATGTACTCGTCTGTGACCGACCCTCTCTCTTCATATGGCGGTCTGCCGAGTGCCTCGAACTCTTCCCGCATCCAGCCTGCTCCGCAGCCTAGGATCACCCGGCCCTCCGAAAGAACGTCTATCGTCGCCAGGATCTTGGCCGTCAGCACAGGGTCGCGATAGGGGACGACCATCACGGAGGTGAGTAACTTCACTCGCGAAGTCTGTGCGGCGACATAACTGAGCAAGGTCAACTGTTCAAGGTAATCGCCACCCTCACCGAACTCATTGAACTGGCCGGTGTCGGAGTATGGATACCGAGACCCTATTGCCCGCGGCATTACGATGTGATCGTTGAACCACATCACCTCAAACCCCAGTTTTTCTCCTGTCTTGGCCAAAAGTGACAGGTTCTCCGGTTTAGCGAAAACTCCCTGCGCCAGTGCTCCGAACGCGTACTCCATCGAACACTCCCTAAGTTATTGGAGAACTAGTTTAAAGCCTGTCGAACAGTCGCACCCCTTTACTAGAGGGGCTCGCACCACCCGTAATCTGGCCACCCTAGCTCGACCGCCCTAGTGGTAGGCATCCCGTCGTCGACAGCGCCCAAAAGCGCACCATTTACCTCACCGAGCCACCAATTACCGCGGCAGAGAGTATCGCGGAGCGATCTATAAAACCACGTCACGGGGTAACCAACGTAGTTATCTACGGTCGTCACGACGTTAATTTCACAGCGGTGGCGTCCGTGAACGGGCGTTGTGCTATTATCCGGCCCATCTCTGGCCCCCAACTTTCGCGTTGACATGACGGTCGATACGGGGGTTCTCGGAGAGTCCGCCGAAGCCGCCTAGAAGCCAGCGAGGGAGTCTCCAATGGCAACGACGCAGGACTACGTTCTCACAGCCCACCTCATGCGGCGCGCGGGGTTCGGGGCGTCTTGGCCGGAGATAGAGCGTCTGTCAGGCCAGAACTATGAGCAGATCGTCGAGGAACTGCTCCACCCGGAGGACAGACCCCCTGTAGACGAGTTCCTCCTTTACAGGTACCACCCCACCACCGAGTTGCCAGGCGGCAACGTCGCCCAGGGCCAGGCCAATTACCTGTTCCACATGATCAACACCCCCCGGCCTCTGGAAGAGAAACTGGCGCTGTTCTGGCACCAAGTATTCGCCACCGGGAACAACAAGGTGGACAACTGCAACCACCTGATCGACCAGATACAGATGTTCCGCGATCACGGCATGGGCAACTACCGCGACATGCTGCTGCGCATAGCCCGGGACCCGGCCATGATCTTCTGGCTCGACAATCAGGAGAACCACAAGTACGCCCCCAACGAGAACTGGGGCAGGGAACTTCTCGAACTTTTCTCAATGGGCGTCGGTACTTATTCCGAAACCGATGTGTTCGAGGCATCCCGCGCCTTCACCGGCTGGACCGTCTCGGCCAAGATGCCAAGATTTCCCTATGGCCGATTCCCCTGGAGCTTCGAGTTCCGGCCGGAAGACCACGACGAGGGCGACAAGACGTTCCTGGGTCATACCGGCAACCTTAACGGTGACGACATCATCGACATCGTCGTTGAGCAGCCAGCTTGTCATCGCTTTATCGCGCGCCACCTGTACAACTTCTTCGTCGCCGACGAGCCCCAAGTGCCCGCGTGGCAGATCGAGGAGCCCCGCGACCCGGCAGCAGTCGACGCTATCGCAAGGGTGTTCGTGGAATCCAATTTGGAAATAAAGCCGGTATTGCGCTTCATACTCAACTCCGACTTCTTCAAATCCGAGGCGGTGCGGTTCCAAAGAGTCAAGTCCCCAGCAGAAGTAGTTGTGGGAACAGTGAACATGATCGACGAGTTCAAGGGCCCGGTGCCGTACCTGGAAATAGATCTTTCCCGGCAGGCGGGGTACATGGGCCAGGACATACTCGACCCGCCCAGCGTTGAGGGCTGGCACACCGGCAAGGAGTGGATCAACTCCGGCTCCCTGGTCGCCCGCATCAACTTCGTCGCGGGCATGGTGAGCAACCCTGAGCACAAGGGTGTACGGGACATCATCGACCGGGTGGTGGCCGAGCCGGCCGCCGCCTCACCAGAGGGCCTGGTCGACAGTACCCTGAAGTACATGGGCATGGTCGAGGTGGGAGATGACACCAGGCGAGAGCTGGTCGAGTACGCCCGGGGCGCCAGCCCCATCGCCGTAAACGAGGGCGGCAATGGCAGTGGTAACGGGAGCGGAGACGCAGCCGTCATGGAGATGATGTCCCTCATCGCCGCCACCCGCGAGTACCAGTTCTGCTAACCAGGTTCTCATGTCTGAGAGGAGAAAATAATGACCACCGCGCAAAAAGATCCGGTCGTCGTCGTCGTCCAGCTATCGGGTGGTAACGACTACCTCAATACGGTTGTCCCCTACGCCGACCCCAACTACTACGACGGTAGGCGCAACCTCAACATCCCGGAAGACCAGGTCCTTCACCTGGACGACGAACTGGGCTTCCACCCGGCCATGGAACCCATGGCTCGCATGTACAAAGATGGCAACGTGGCCGTCATCCACGGCATCGGCTACCAGAACTCGGTGCGCTCCCACTTTCGGTCCATGGACATCTGGCACACCTGTGAGCCTGTGAAGGTCGGCACCGAGGGTTGGCTGGGCAGAGCTACCCGGGAGCTGGACCCGATCGGAGAAAACCCGGTAACCGCCGTGAACTTCGGTCACGGACTGCCCCGTGCCCTGGTGGTGCCGGGAGTCTCGGTGGCATCAGTAGCAGACCTGGCTGGCTACGGCCTGCTCACCGACATCTCTGAGCGACAGCAGCGAGAAAAGGTGCTGCAGCGCTTCAGCAACATCTACGCCCCCTCGATGGGTGCCGGGCAGGTCATGGACTACCTCGGTCAGACCGGTCGCGACGCCCTCAAAGGCGCCGACATCCTCAAGGCCGCGCCCGAGAAATACACCTCAACCGTCGAGTACGCCTCCACCGGCATCGCCCGCAGCCTGCGGGACATAGCTATGACTCATACTGCCGATCTCGGTACTCGTATCTTCTATACACAACATGGCAGCTACGACACCCACGCCGGGCAGGCCGCCGCCCACCACAAGCTGTGGTCCGAGCTATCGGTGGCCATATCCGACTTCTGGGACGACCTGCGCGAGCACGACGCCGACGAGAACGTGATCATGTACTTGTTTTCGGAGTTCGGTCGCCGGGTGCGCGACAACGGCTCCGGCACCGACCACGGCGCGGCCGGGGTGTCGTTCGTCATAGGCCCCAGGGTGGCAGGTGGCATGTACAGCACCTACCCCGACACCAGGGCAGAGGCGCTGGACCAGGGCGATCTCGTCCCCAACGTCGACTTCCGCAGCTCCTACTCCACCATCTTGGAAGACTGGCTCAAGCTGGATGCGGTGCCCATAGTGAACGGCTCCTTCGAGAAGTTGTCTTTTGTGGGCAATGGAAGCGGGGCATAGGAAACTGAAATGCTTACCACCACAGCGCAAGGACGAACCTGGAACTTCAGCCACGCCATCGGCCGCATAGCGGGCGTAGGTGAGGGCTTCTTCGGACCCACCGCGGTGGCGACTGCTCCCGGCGGCATCCTCTACGTCCTGAATCGCGGTCATGCCGGGGGCGACCTGGGCGTCACCGTGCAGAACCAGCGCGTCTCCAGGCTAACGATCGACCAGGAGTTGCTCGGCGAATTCGGCCGCATGGAGTTCACCTGGCCTGTCGCGCTCGCCGTAGCTCCCGACGGCCGCGTCTTTTGTACCGACGAGCACCGCAACTTCATCGCCATCTATAGCCCCGAAGGCGAGCGCCTGGGCCAGTGGGGAGAGCCCGGCGACGGCCCCGGCCACATGAGCGGTCCGTCCGGCATCGCCTTCGACAACGACGGCAACGTCTACGTCGCCGACACCGGCTCCAATCGCATCCAGCGCTTCACCAGCGACGGAGAGTACATCTCCAACTGGGGCGGCCCCGGCAATGCTCCGGGTCAGTTCAACCGGCCCTGGGGCCTGACCGTAGACGCCGAGGGGTCGGTGTACGTGGCCGACTGGGGCAACGACCGGGTGCAGAAGCTAACGGCCGACGGCGCGCACCTGATGACCCTGGGCAACGAAAACACGCACATGTCGGGGCTGCTGCGCCCCTCCGACATCGCCATCGACTCTGCTGGCGACATCTACGTCGTGGACTGGGGCAACAACCGGGTGCGCATCTACGATCCGTCCGGTTCACCAATAGCGTCATTGAACGGAGATGCCCAGGAGTTCTCCAAGTGGGCCAAGGCCGTCGTGGAATCGAACCCGGACGTGGTAAAAGCCTTTCGGCGCGTCGACGACCTCTCGCCCATGTACAGGTTCCACCGCCCCACCGGCATCGCCATCGACGAACACGACCGCATCATCGTCTCGGACACCAACCGGGGCCGGGTGCAGGTCTACGCCCGGGAGACCGACTTCACCGAAGCGCAATTCAACCTCTAGCATGCCCATGATGGTGGGCTTCTCGGCCCAACGTCACGAGGTGCTTCGGCGAGAGGTCGAGCGCTACGCCTCCATGATGCCGACTCTTGGTGTAGATCGCGCCATAGTGATTGGAGATCTCGCTGTCGGCAAGGTCGCACCGACGACCCCTGTGCAGATGGTTGTCGTACGAGAAACCGACGCACCCTTCTGCCGTAGGGCCGACTTTTTCTACAGCCATCTCGAGCCCCGCGTTGCCTTGGAAGTGACCGTTTACACCCGAGACGAATTTGAAAATATCTCCGAATCCAACACCCCGGCGGGCCGTTTGATCGTGTCGGGCGACCCCATCTTCGGGTGATGAGCGTCCCCAGGAAGACCGGCATGCGCTGGGTAAGCCAGGCTTCCCGCGACTTGGACGACGCACGCTACCTTCGTGACGGAGGTCGGCACAACACCGCATGCTTCATGGCCCACCAGGCCGCCGTGAAGGCGCTGGCCGGCTACCTATACTTCGAGGGGGCCGAGGCCGTATGGGGCGCGTCCGTCGCCGACCTGTGCGAGGACGCGGGTGTCTTCGACCAGGCCTTCTTCGCGCTCAAGGCCGACACCGTTTTCCTAGACAAGTATGCAAAGGCGACACTACAGCCCGACATGCTGCCCGGCGGCATCCCGGCCGACGCCTTTGACGGACTCGAGTCTGAGCGCTCCGTCGGGTTGGCACGACAGGTCCTCGACTTCGTCACCGAGCGAATCTCGCCCGCTTAAATTCCCGCCGGGCCGCGCCTATCTCCCGTCCTGTTGGTCCATACCCCCGTCCGCTTCAGGAAATATGTGGCCCAAATCGAAACAACTAACGAATGAAGGCGCGCCAAAAGGGTGGGTCTGCGGCTGAACCTATCAGGGCCTAATTTTTGGCCCCTCCAAACGGAGGGTTCCTGACCGCTATTGGTCTGCCCACTGAGAGAGCTCGCCGTTTGTATAGATTGAAGTGCAACACTGACCAGGTTTGGTCGGAGCTCAAGGTCAACAGGGGTCCAGGTCGGCCGAGAGTGAAACGGATCAAGTACCCGATCATTGGCTACGAACTTAGGCTAAACTGAGAATCTCCCGGACGGCTCCCGCGTAACTCAAACGGAAATGAAAGAGAGTTTGACGTGCTAGATCTTCTAATTACTGGCGGGCGTGTGATTGACGGCACAGGAGCACCGGCGATTTACGCCAGCGTCGCAGTGGAGGGAGACAGGCTACGTATCCTCCGAGGTGATGTGTCAGATCTCAAGGCCACACGGAGAATCGATGCCTCGGGAAAGGTCGTGTGTCCGGGGTTCATCGACATCCACGCCCACTCCAGCCTGGTGATCCTTGATGAGCCAGAGCACATGCCCAAGGTTCACCAGGGCGTCACCACCGAGGTAATCGGTATAGACGGAGTCTCATACGCGCCTCTTAGGCGAGAGTCGGACCGCAAGGACCTGATCTGGATCAACTCCGGCTTCGACGGCTCACCTTCCACGAGCGCGACATGGAGCAGTCTTTCGGAGTACCTGGACGTCTTCGATCGCAGCGTGGCGGTAAACATCGCGACCATGGTGGGAAACTCACCGCTCAGAGTGGGCTCGGTCGGGTGGGACATGCGGCAGGCGACGGCACCCGAGATGGACGTGCAGCTCGGATTGCTCAGGGAGGCGATCGGTGAGGGCGCCTTCGGCCTGTCGACAGGGCTCGATTATCCGCCGGGCGCGTATGCCGATACCGATGAGCTCGTTGCCCTTTCGAAGGAGACGGCGAAGCTCGGTGGCTTCTATCACACGCACGTCAGGTACACGCTGGGTGACCGCTTCCTGGACCCGTTCCGTGAAGCACTGGAGATCGGTGAACGGTCCGAAGTTCCCGTCCACCTCACTCACTTGTGCAGACTCGTGACCAACCCTGGTGAGGCCGATCGCATCTTCGAGCTGGTAGACAACGCAAGGGCGGGTGGGATGGACATCACCTTCGACATGTTCCCCTACCCATACGGGCCCACCAAGATCCTGATCATGTTTCCTCAGTGGATCCAGGACGGAGGACCGGCCAACATTCTCAAGGTGCTCAAGGATGGTGAGGCGAGGGAGCGCATAAGGGGCGAGGTTGTCCCCCTGGCGAAGGATTGGGACCACATTTGGATGACCAATTTCAAGCGCCCGGAGAACAAGAAGTACGAGGGGCTTTCTGTCGCAGCGGTATCAGAGGGGCGAGGTTTGCATCCCGTCGACACCATGTCAGAACTGCTCATCGAGGAGAACCTCGGGGTGTCCTTCGTCGGCGAGGTCATTGACGAAGACACACTGCCGGACTTCATGGCTCACCCGCTTTATATGGTGGGCTCCGACGCCGTGATGATCGGAGACTTCCCTTCACCGATGGCCTACGGGTGCTACCCGATGTTCCTGTCGATGATGGTGCGGAAAGACGGCCGGATGCGGCTTGAAGATGCGATTCGCAAGATGACTTCCGGCCCGGCGCAGAGGCTCGGGATCCATGACCGTGGCATCCTCCGGGACGGCCTGTTCGCGGACCTGGTGGTGTTCGATGCCGACGTGATCAAGCCCAATGTGAGCCGTGATGACCCCAAGGCCCTGTCCGATGGCGTGGACTACGTGATCGTCAACGGCACATTGGTGATCGACCAGGGTAGGCACACCGGCGCGTTGCCGGGAAGAGCGCTGCGGAAGGTCTAAACGAACACGAACGGGACGAGACTCCATCCGGGAATGGATCTGCGGTGGGAATCGGCGGATCTTGCGACCTTCTTCGGATCTACCACCCGTACCGAACGTGGTGATACCTCATCCAAGCATCGAGGTCCTTTGACACCTCTGTCCGGCTGAGAGCAGACACAAGATACTCGGGAGCCACGATCTCGAATCGGCTGGGGTCTTTTAAACTCCCACGAATCACGCCTGAGACCCATTCCATACCTGGATACACGTCCAATATCAGCGAACTGGGGTCCACCTTCCGATATTCCGTGTTTCCGCCGTGAGCGATGGTGCCGGAGTCATCGGCGTGGAGAGGGATGTGGGCCCGGTGGGATTCGAACCCACGACTCACGGATTAAAAGACTGGAACAATGAATTGTCGACCTTACAGCGAAGAGCCTTCGCCTATGGCACGTACAGTTCGCTCTCGGCGAGGACGCCGACAAGCCCGACGCCCCCGGTGATGAGCACACGCCCGTCGAGCAGCAGGGCGGCGGCGTGCCGATATCGCGTCTCGACCAGGTCGCCCACATAGGTCCACTCCCCGGTGGCCGGGTTCCACACCTCGACCGAGCCCACCCGGCCGATGCCGCCGGCCACCATCACCGTGCCGTCCAGTAGCTTGACGGTGACCGATTCGGCCCTGGGGTCGCGGGTTTCGCCCGCTTCGCTCCATAACCCCGTCGCCGGGTCCCATAGCTCGGCCAGCTTGCGCTTGCCCTTGCCGCCGATCACCAGTACCCGCCCGTCGTCCAGTAGAACGGCGGTGTGGAGCGTTCGGCCAAGCGCCATGTCCCCAGCGGAGACCCAGGAGTCGGTGGCCGGGTCGTAGATTTCGGCGCTCTTAGAGTAGGGTCCGTCGGGCCAGCCGCCCCCGGTGATCAGCACGCGCCCGTCCGCGAGCAGGGTTGCGACGTGCTTCTGGCGGGCTTCGGCCATCGGCGCGGTCTCCGTCCAAACGCCGAGCGCTGGATCGTAGATTTCGGATGTGGCGACGGTCACCAGGTCCCTGTCGTGCAGCCCGCCAGTGACGAAGATGCGCCCGTCGGCGAACTGGACGGCGGCCGGGGTCTCCCGAGGGGAGTTCATTTCGGGACCGGGCGACCATAGGCCGGTCGCCGGGTCCCAGATCTCGGTCGTGGCGGGGAACTCGAGATTGGTGGCCATGCCCCCCGCTGCCATCACCGTGCCGTCCGGCAGCTGGAACAGGATCGGGTCCTGCCGCTCTTTCGCAAGCGGTCCGGTGGGTGTCCAGATTCCGGTGACCGGATCGTAAAGATCGACCTCGGCATTGACGCCCGGCGGGCCGGGAGCTCCGTGACCGGCGCCGCGGCCTCCTACCGCGAGCACACGTCCGTCCGATAGCACGACCATGGGGTGGAGCTGGCGGGCCGCCTTCATCTCGTCGATTGATACCGAGTCGCCGTCGGCGATGCGCCCGGTCGGCGCGTCGGGTGCGCCGCCGGCAGGCGCATCGGCGGGAGCGGCGGGCGCCCCGCTGCACGCGGCGGCGAGCAGCAGCGCGATAGCCAGCAAAGCCCCTAATCTAATCAAAGCCGACTTATGGTCCACTGGTGACGGTCTCATCGCCGTTACGTGAATCGGGGCAGATGGTCAGCCGTAGTAGTGCCTCGCTCCTGACTCGCTCTGCGTCCATTGTCAGTGGATGCAGCTCCCCTGCTATCCACATCTCCGTCTGGTCGCAGTAATTGGGGCTTCCGGGCTGGCCCGATTGACCGGAGGCGTCGACCGTCCACAGCACTGAGGGCGTTTCGGCGAGGTCCACCACCAGCCGAAAATTAGCCCCCATGTCGGCCAGGTAATTCGGGTCCATCCCCGTGTTACAGACGGTCACCCCGCTTCCGCCCACCGGGCGCGGAGGAGGTGCAAGTAGCTCTCCCAGTTCCCCGCGATCTGGCACGAGGTGGGGGAGCCTCAAGGCGTGCAGCCTTCCCCACTCCCAAGAATCTATGTCGGGCCCCAGACGTGCTGTTATTTCATCGAGGGTCATAACCATGGCTCTTTCCGCCAACTCGGCCACCGTGCCCTGCCCGATCCAGCCGACCCCGTCGCCGTCTAACAGCCGGAGGCCGAGTCCAGACGCCGCTCCGGCCATGACCCGGGAGATGCCCTTGGGAAAGCGTTCCTCGGCCAGAAGGCGACACCATTGAACGAAGAACGTCTCGAACACGGCCGCCGCCCCCGACTCCGCTGCCACCCGATGGTCCCAGGCCCGCAACAAGTCGGCGGCCTCCTTCACCCGACGGTCGGAGGAGGCAGCAAGCAACCTGAGCAGGCCGGGGACGCCCTCCTCCGCCCTGAGCGAGACCACGTCGGTCTGCATGGCCACGAAGTCCTCCCTGCCGTGTCGCTCGGTCGCCTCCAGCATCTGGCGGATGCGGCGAGCCCGGTGGCCGCTGCTCCATACGCCGGCCAGCGGGTGCGGGAAATCCTCGGGGGCCGTACGGTTGTTGGCGCTTCGTATCCAGCCGGCCGGTGGATCGACAATCCGGGGTAATTCCTCGAACGGGATAAAGCCCGTCCACTGGTGAGCGGGATCCCAGCCGGGCCTAAACCCGCGCTCATGTGACCCGCGTTGCGGGATTAGGCCGGCGCACTGGTATCCGACCCCGCCGTCAACGTCGACGAACCCGAAGCTCCATGTGGGCACGGTCCAGGGCTCCAAAAGGTCCCGGAAAGAGCCACAGTCGGTGGAAGACAGCATGTCCACCAGGCAAGCGATTTCCCTGGCATCCGAGTCACCGAGCCATTTCAGTGACACCGGGTCGCCCCCCAGTTCATCGGCCAGCAGGTCGCCGACCAACGGACCGTTCCGGGAGCTGATCACCTTCAGCTCGACGGTCTCGGAGTCCCGGACATCTATGCGTTCTTTTCGCTCGCCGACCCTCTCCCAGTCGCCGTCGAATAGGAAGCGTCCAGGCCGAGCGGGGTCGGTTCGCTCCAAGTAAAGGTCCCGCTGCGAGCAGATGTTATTGGTCAGGCCCCAGGCGACGCGCTCATTGCGGCCGAAGATTATCCCCGGCACCCCCACGTAGCCGGCTCCGGCGGCGTTGATTCCCGCACCGTTCAGGTGCACCTGGTACCAGCAGGAGAGCGCACCGAAGGCGATGTGCGGGTCACTGGCCAGGAGCGGCATCCCGCGCTTCGCCTTGGAGCCCGCGACCGCCCAGTTGTTGCTCCCCGGGGTCCCGAACGCCTCTCCCGCCGTCTCTCCTATGAGAGGGGACCTGTCGTCTCTCGGCACGTACGAGCCGGTGGGGACTATGCTCTCCTCGTCGGCCTCGCCGAATATGAACGCCTTATATAGATCCCCCTCTCCGAGATGACGCTTGGCCAGCTCCGGGATGTAAATCCCGGGCAGCCGGCCGGTCAGGTACCAGCGGAACTCGACCCACACGGCCACCGTGTCCACCGGCGCCCAAGGCTCAGGCGAGTGACCCAGCAAATCGAACTCGACCGGTAACCGCTCGGCTCGATCGAGGGCCGTATTGATCCCGCCGGAGAAGGCGTCCAAGAGGCCAAGCGTCTCCTCAGGCAAGCGATCGACGAGGCGCTCCGCTATGCCGCCGAGGCCCACTATCCGGGCGGTCCTGTCCGACTCCAGGCTGGACGGCCCCAGCACCTCGGACAGCCGACCGTAGGCGCGACGCCGATAGTAGTCGAGCTGCCATAGCCGGTCCTGACCGAGGGCGAAGCCATGGCCAAACATGAGGTCGGTCAAACTGGAACCGAGTATGTGGGGTATCCCGCGCCCGTCCCTCAGCACCTCGACGCGCCCGGACACGGGACCGGAGATGCTGCCATCTTGCTTGCTGAGGCGGGTTGCCAGCTCGTCCTCCCACCATGTGACCAAGTCCTCCCGGTCCAGACACTTTGCGCGGGCGATCGCGTCGAGTGAGTCGCCCGACCCGAGGCGACGAAGGGTTTGCCCGGCGAACTCCGACTGTATATTCACGGTGAAAGACTACTCAACCGGGATCACCGGCAGGAGCACGTGCGAGGGCCGTTCCGCGTCATGGTAGATCTTCTGGTGCGCCACCCGCATGTCGCTCTCGTAGCCAAAGCGACCGCCGGTGTTGAGATTGCGGTCGAACCTGGGGAAGTTGCTGCTGGAAACCTCCAGCCGAATCCTGTGCCCGGCCTTGAACACGTTCGAGGTGGGGAACAGGTCTATGGTGAATTCGTACACCGTGTCCGGCTCCAAGGGCACCTGCCGTTCGAAAGAGTCCCGGTACCTCCCCCGGATGATCCCATCGCACAGGTTGAGCGAGTAGCCGTCCGGGTGCACATCCACCAGCTTTGCCGTGAAGTCGGTGTCCGGGGCCGACGACGATGCGTATATCCTAGCCGTCACCGGCCCGGTCACCTCCAGGTCTTCGTCCAGCGGCCGAGACGTGTACACGAGCACGTCTTCACGCTGCTCGACTTGGCTCTGGTCGTAGCCGCCCCACGGCACGATCTCCGGTGAGCAGCAGTTGTTGCCCCCGTTGGAGGGAACTGGGAACGCGGGATCGTAATCGTACTCGTCCGGGGGTTCGTCGCCGGGTGGCTGGGTGCCCAAGGAGCCATCGCCGCGTAAGGAATTGGCGTTGCCGCCGCTTCGGAGGTGGAATGGGGTGAATCGGGTCCTGGCCAGGGGCCACTCATGCTCGTCACGCCAAGCGTCCGCGCCCATAACAAACAGTTTGATGGGCGCTTCGGTCTCAACCCCGTTCCGCATCCCTTTGAGCCAGCGGTCGAACCAGCGCAGGTGCTCAGAGTTGAGATCCAACACGGAGTCCTTGCCGAAGTCTCTGTCCCCAGCGTGGGTAAGCTCGCTGGCCTGGTGGACCCAGGGCCCAATGATCATCTTCTGGTTGTCTCTCGCCAGCGTGGTACCGCCACGCGTCAGCATGCCTACGAAGTTGTTCATGGTCCCGGCGGTGAATGTGTCGTACCAGCCACCGATCTGCATGACCGGGATCTCGACATCCTCGTACCGCTCCTTATAAGCGATGCGCTTCCAATAGTCGTCGTAATCCGGGTGGTCTATCCAATCGGCCAGCCTGGGGGAGGAGACGCCCGCCGCCCCGGCCATCTCCGACAGGGGCAGGTGCGCAAGCACCTGCTTCCAGTCGTAGTTGTCGATTGGGTGCCATGTGCGTGCGTCGGTCAGAAAGGTCCAGGTCATGTCCAGCCCCAGTTGCATGGCTCCGCCCTGGAAGTGGGTCTGCCCGTGGTGGTCGTCCCCGATCACGCCGGGGGCGATGCATTTGAGGTGGCTCGCACCCGACATGGCGGCCTGCCACTGCACCCCTCCCACGTATGAGAAACCCATCATCCCTACGTTGCCGTCACACCACTCCTGCTCCCCCACCCACTCGACCGTGTCATGCCCGTCGTCGTACTCGTTTACCCAAGGGTAGAACTCCCCCTCGGAGTCGAACCTGCCGCGCACGTCCTGGATAACGAAGGCGTAGCCGTGCTGCACAAAGTACATGGCCTGATCGATGGTTTTGGTCAGACCAGCGAAATCGCCGTTATCGTAGGGCGTGCGAGCGAGAATTGCCGGGACCCGTCCGGCCCTGCGGCGAGGCAGATAGATGTCCGCCGAGAGCTTCACACCGTCGCGCATCGGCACCTTTACGTTGTATCGCGCCTCGAAGTTGGCCGGTTTGAACATGTGCGCTACTTCCGTCATGCACTGCCTCCTTGGGAGCGAGAGCGGGCTTGGGTGCAAGAGTAGGCGGAACAAAAAGTCCCGCGGGGGCGGCCCCGCGGGACAGACTAAGCACCCTCAAAATTCATATGTTGGGCCGGTTACGCGGTCAGCGTCTCTCAAGCCAGGTCCCGGCGTAGTACGGGACCGCCTTAACCTCCCAGTTTTTCAGTTCGTTGGTGCTGGGGTGCATAGGGAAGAACTGACCCAAGAGCAGCGAGGTGACCTTCTCCCAGCGCGCGGACTGAATCTGTTCGATTATGTCCGAGCTCCTGGCCGGGTCCAACTCCCGTGCGTACGCCAACTGCAGATCGACGAGTTCGGCGTCCCTGATGATGAAGTCCAGCGTCCCGGAGATCAGGTGGTCCTGGATCGGGCTACCACAGCAGTAGTGCTCAAAGGCGTCAGTCGCTAGGCTGTAGGAGTCGGTGCTGCCAAACATGCTGGTGATGGTCGACCAGTCCAGGGCCGGCATCTCCACGTTGAACCCTATCTCCTCCATGAACTGCTTCAGGACCGGACCCAGGGGCGTGAGGATGGCCAAGTCGGTCGGATTGAGGATGACGGTTGTCTCATCGGCGTAATCCGACTCCGCTAGGAGCTGCTGAGCGATCTCTACATCGTAGACGTTGTAGCCGATCGTATGCGGGCCGTCGCTCAACTCGACGTCGAAGCTGGAGCCCACATGGGTCTCGAGCGGGGTGCCGCACCAGTAAACGGCGTCGCATACCATCCACAGCTGTGGGTCGCCCAAGGCGAACATGAAGTCCTCTATGTTGACCCCGGTCTGAAGCGCCTGCCGAGCCATCTTGTAACTAAACGGCGGTATCTGCGGATTCAGATAGACGTTGGACCTGAGACCCGGGGCGTAGGTGGTTACGTTGATGTTTGAGTCGTCATTGAGGCGGCTGAAGAAGTCCAGCCCCGCGAACTCGATGACGTCCCACTCGCCGGTCTCCAAGCCGGCCATCTTCGTCTCTTCGTCCGGGACCTCCAGGAACTCCAGCCTGTCGATGTACGCGATCGCACGGCCGATGTAGCCGCCGGCCTCGAACGGCTCGGTGCGCATCGAGTAGTCGTCGAAGCGCTCAAGCACGACACGGTCGCCTTGGAGCCACTCGACGAACTTGTAGGGCCCGGTGCCGATGCGCTCGGAGACGGCCTCGGTGAATGGGGTGGCCGCATCCTCCTCCGTCATCATCGGCATGGCGCCGTGGGGTATCCCAAGTATGAATATGGTGGAACCCAACGGCTCGCTGAACTCCCACTTGAAGGTTTGACGATCGACGATGGTGAGCGCGTCGTCGTCCGTGAATCGACGGATGATGCCCGCCGCCGGGGTGCCCGCATCTCGCCACCTGCTTATTGAGGCGACGGCGTCGGCGGCGCCGAAAGTATCGCCGTTTTGGAAGTTGGCTTCCCTCACGTTGAACGTGTATTCCAGTCCGTCGGGGCTGAGTGACCAAGTATCGACGAGCTGGGGCTGCGCGTTGAGGTTACCGTCCCAAGCGAACAACTGCTCGTACCACTGCTTTGAGACGTAATTTATCACGGCGAACAACGAGAATACCGGGTCCAGGCTGCTCACGCTGCCGTGGCTGATCACCCTTAGCGTTCCGCCGAACCGGGGCACTCCCGCCGGTGGTGGGGTCGGCGTCGAGATCGAGATTGTCTCCACCTCCAACTCCACGATCTTTTCCACTTCCACGATCTTTTCCACTTCCACGATCTTTTCCACTTCCACGATCTTCTCGACCACCACCTCTTCGACCACCGGCACCTCGACGATCTTCTCGACCACCTCGGCGTCTCCGCATGCTGCGGCTGCTATGGAACCAACGATCGCAAATGTCAGTACCGTCCAAAGACGTTTCATGGTCCTGACCTCCTCATCTGTCTAGGTTAACCAGGGGTTTCTCAAAATTATCTTGGGTATCCAACCCGGCGATCGGTTGCAGTTGCTCACCGACCGCCGGGCGCGATACGGAGTAAACTCGCCAGCCGCCAAGTCGTTCTCGGGGCGACATTGCCATCGACGGAGTTCATCGGTGATAATCTCCCAACGGTGCTGATGGTCAACTGATGAAAAAGAGAGAATCAATGATAAATGACTGATCATTCGGTCTCAGCCGCCACAGAGAGAGACTCTGAGCTGGAGCAGGTCAGGGCCCAGTTGGCTTCCGATTGGGAGTGGCTAGTACTGCTGGCAGAAACCACGAACGACGTGATCTTCTCCTTCAGCCTGTGGCCGGAGCGGCGCTGTAACTACATCAGCCCATCGGTGGAGAGTATGGTCGGGTACACGCCCCAGGAGCACTACCTCAACCCGCGGTTATCGCTCGTCTACGTGCATCCGGACGACCGCTCCAAGCTGGAAGACCTCTTCGAATCACCCCGAGACCACCCGGAGCGAATACCCCTCAGGTGGATCCACAAAGACGGCTCGGTTGTGTGGACTGAGGCGACGATCAGTGTGGTGAAAGACGGGGCGGGCAGACCCACGGCCATAAGAGGCATCGGCCGCGACGTATCCCGACACAAGCGGAGGGATTTGGAAATGGAGTCCCACCGCCGTTCGCTAGGAGCGGTCGTCGAAAACTCCCCGATCGGGATATTCGTGGTCAATACGCAAGGTGAGGTTCTTATCATCAACAGGGAGGCCGCCAGGATCCTCGGCTCCACCGCTGGGGCTCAGCGCACCCTGAATTGGTACGCTAACCTCGAGCTCAGGAGGACGGAAGACGGCTCCATATACAAGGCGTCGGAGACCCCTCTTCACAGGGCCCTGTTGTTAGGCCAAAGGGTGGTCGCGGAAGACATTCACATCGCTAGGCCGGATGGGGTGTCAACCCGGGTGCTGGTCAACTCGGGTCCAGTCACGCCGGCCGACGGAGTCCTGATCGGCGCGGTCGCGACGATCCAGGACCTGAGCCAATGGGAGGTCGATGCCGGCCTTCGTGCCGAGGCGATCTCTGCCCTTGGGAGGCGACTGAGAGAGCCGGTAATAGGGATCAAGGGACTCTTGGGCCTGATCGCCAACGGCGACCCGCTGGACGACTCCTGGTTCGAAATCTTCGGACTGATGGAGCGCGAAGTCGCCAGCCTCGATCGTCTGGTCTCGAACATCAGCAACTGGGCCTCGTTCAGATTCGGCAAAATGGAGATCAGCCCCAGAACGGCAGGGGCGGACGAGGTGTTGGATCCATGCTTAGTCGGGTTCAATAGGCTGGGACATCCGCAGAGACTGTCCGTGGAGAAGAACGGTATTTTACCGCCATTCGTGATGGACGTGGCCAAGGTGCGGCATGCAATTGACGCGCTGCTTGATTACGTCGCCAGAAACTGTTCCGCCGGAGGCGGGATGCAACTCTCGGCGACCGCACACGACGACTCGGTGTCTTTCACCATTCAGGGCGGCCTTGAGTTGGACGCTTCAAAGACGAGCCAGAACTCGTTGGTGCTGCCTGAAAAAGACGTGCGCCTTGAGAGCGGAGATGTCTTGGAGCTCTCGTTGGCCAGAGCGGTCGCTGAGGCCCACGGGGGTCGATTTTGGACCAGGGCCGTCACTGCCGACCTCCCTCTCACTGTGAGTTTGACCCTACCCACCGCCGGCCGTTTCGAGTACGCCGAGTCGGGCCAAAATGATTCGGCGCTCGGTCGCAGGCCGCTGGATGGGAGACGCGTACTGGTGGCCAGCAACGATATCTCGTTGCTTCGCCTGGTGCGCAGAGCCGTCTCCGAGGCCGGCGGGATGGTGCAGATTTGCTCGACCGCTGACGACGTCCTGGATAGCCTCAAGCTCGGCGAAACGGACATGGCGTTCGTTTCGGTCGAACTGGTTGGCGGAGCGAATGGAGCGGCGGCCTTGGTCGATGCTCTGGAAGCTCCCACGGTGCAGACCCCGGTCGTCTGGTTGATCGAAGACCTCGACGGGGAAATTGATTCCCTTAGCATCGTCGCCGCGGCTGACACCGATTTCATAGTGTCACCCCCCTCTACAGTGGAGGTGATTGGCCGGGCCTACCGCGCCCTGAGTCGGCGTGACCCCCGGCTCCTTCCTCCGAGTGAGGGAGTGTTCGACCACGATGGCTTGACTGTGGACTTGACCGGTCATCAGGTCACGTTGGAAGGCCGCGAGATCAAGCTGTCACCCATGGAGTTCAGATTGCTAGAGCAACTGACATTGAATGCCGGGCGGGCGATGACCCATCGCCAATTGCTGCAAAGGGTCTGGGGGACCACCTACTCCGAGGAAATTCAACTGGTGCATTCGATGGTCCGAAACCTGCGCCGCAGGCTCGGCGACAACTCCGATGAACCGAGGTGGATCGTCAACGTGCCTTCCATTGGTTACAAGCTCAGTCGCTCGTAGACCCGACATTTGCGAGGCCCCCTGGAGCTTGGCGACATACTCCATTGTCTAATTCGTGTTGCACGTGTAGTTCGACCCTCCCCCCTCTCCACCAGAAACACGAAATGCCCCCGGCCAGGTCGGCCGGGGGCATTTTCTTTTAGGTTCCTATCAAGATTAGTAGCGCGCCGCTTTCGGGGAGCGGAGGTCCCGGGCTCGAATCCCGGCACCCCGACCAATCCTCACACTGGTCGTTAAGCTAGTGGTTGAAAAGGTCTGGGTAAAGATCTCAGGCTGGTTCGATCCTTACTTCCGGAAGTGGAATGCGTCTATAACGTAACGGAGCCCCTGGTTGAGGGTTATGGCGACCAGAGCCTCCCCGTCTATCTGGTCGAGGTTGTGCGCGCGGCACGCATTTAGATATGCGCTGCTTGGTGAGATCCCTTGCCGATCCACCCGGCTAATGTGCCATGAGACCTCTTTCGTGAATGGCAGGGCAATGTCCTCTAGGCGCACGTCGGCAGTCTTAGCGGCCGCTATTTTAAGCAGAACCCGGCCGAGTGCGAACTTGTATGACTGTGTGTTGTTCCCGAGCAAGATCAACGCCCGCCATGCGGTTTCAGGCTTCAGGGTGCTACCGAGGAAGTTGAGGGTCAAGGAAGCCAGTTCAACTCTTCGATTAAGTCGTTGGTTTCTGCATTGATTGAGTTGAACTCTTCGACTGCCGCGTTGCGCGCGAGGACAAAGGCATTCAATTCGACAACGAGGGAATTACGCTCTTGGTTGAGAGTATTCCGTTCTGAGCGCAAGTCCTCGTACTCCTCGTATGGCCCTGCTGGAAGTCCGTTGTCTGGGTACTCTGCCGCGATCTCATCCATACGTTCCTGGTAAGGGCGCATGGCTTCATCCAACGCATCTATTTCAGTGCGCAGTCGGTCTGAATCTCTGCCCCAAATGATTATTTGTTCGTTGAGCAGATCCGTCTGCGTCTCGTTCAGGGCGATTGCCATTTCAACAGGCTCTCTTAGTTTCCTGGAAAGTTCAGCTACCTCGCCGTGGAACTCAGCCTGTAATGCCTGGTCAGTTACGAAGGCCTGATCCCATATCTCGGCAATCGAGGTATTCAATCTTTCGCATCCAGAGAAACGACCCGACAAGTCCTCGATGCTTTCTCTAGTGGAACGCATAGTTTCGAAAAAGATATCGACGTGTCTTTGTTCGTGCTCCGTGACGCCCAGCTGGAATTGGTTCCACCGTGTCTTAAGGTCAAAAGACAACTGATCAAGTTGCTCGTGTCGGGGCAATGTCACCACGAATGTCAGATCCACTGACCCAGAGTTGAGCCAACAGAACCCAGCAATCGCTTTCATCAGGTAGTCGATATGACCTTCATATTCCGTCAGGCCAGATGTGAAATGACCTTCGAGTTCGGTGCCCAGCGTTGGGCCGTTCGCTTCCACGGAGTCAAATATGGCTGAAGTCTCGGTGCCGAATACCGAATAAAAGCGAGTATCAAGGTCGGACGTAAACCTTAGCTTCGAGCTTTCGGATGCAGGAGTCGGGCGTGGGACCACGGTTGACGTCGGTGGAGCGGTCGGGACCGCAGTCGGACGCGGGATTTGGGTTGGGGTCGCTGTCGGACGTGGGACTCTAGTTGGGGTTGCAGTAAATACTGGCCTTGGAGCGGCAACAATCGGAGTCGGTCTGAGCAGTCGAGGACCCGGAGTCGGGCTCAGCCATGGTGTCGGCGAAGGACCCGAGGTCGAAGAAATTCGAACCCGCCTGGTCGGCTCCGGGAATACTGTCCCCCGTGCCACTGCCGTTCCGCGTGCTTCTGCAGTTTGGAGTGTCCGAGCGAATGAGACTTCATCGGCAGAAGGAAAGTCGGGTGTTGTGGGTCCACACGCACCAGCAATCACTACTAGGAGGACCATGATGGTCCCTACTCTCATCGGCATGACGGAATCTTAACGCCCGAGCGCAGATGGCCGGATGGTGGATGGGCTACCGGGACTCCAAAAGGGTGGACTGGTTTCCGTAGCTGAAATCTGCCCGTTTCAGCCCCCTCCAAAAGGACTCCCTTTTGGAAACATTTTGCTAACGGACTTGCCGATACGCTGTAGAATTCCTAGCATTCGGTGGATAATTGAGGCCCGATGATGCGGCTTTCTCGCAATCCTTGGCCTTGACAGCACTCCGTGGACGTTCCAAGTCTGACTCTTAATCAGTAGGTTCTCGGTTCAAGTCCGAGGCGGGTCACTTCCCTTCTTACGCCAGATACGGCATTAAGCTCTGAGGACGGCTGCAAAACTCCCGGCACACCAGCACGCCAGCACGGAGGGACAATGACCACTGTGGCCTGGGCCTTCGCGGCCGTTTCCCTCGCTTCTCTATTGGCCTGGCTCTGGCTGGCGTTCCTGCGTGGAATGTTCTGGCTGACGGATGTCCGGCTCCCGGCCCTTAGTGACACACTGGGCGAAGCACCGGATGCCGGGTCCGACTGGCCTTCGGTGGCCGTGCTGGTCCCGGCGCGCAACGAGGCGGACACGCTGCCAGGTACTCTCCCTACCCTGCTGTCGCAAGACTATCCCGGTCCAATAGCCGTCTACGTTGTGGACGACGGCAGTGACGACGGCACGAGTGACGTTGCCAGGCACATGGGCGAAGGCGCTGACGGCGACCGGCTCAACGTGGTTGACGGTCGCGCCCTGCCGCCTGGCTGGACGGGCAAGGTGTGGGCGGTGCAGACGGGGGTCGAGGCGTCCGTGCCGATGGTGCCGGACTTTTACCTGCTTTCTGATGCGGATATTGCCCACCCGCCCGATAGCCTGACCCGTTTGGTGTCGCACGCCCTGGCGACATCGACGGACCTGGTTTCGCTTATGGCCTGGCTGCGGGTGGGCTCGCTTACGGACCGGTTGTTGCTACCGGCGTTCGTGTACTTTTCGCCAAGTTGTATCCGTTCCGGTGGTCCAACAAAGAGACCCATCGCACCGCGGCGGCTGCGGGGGGCTGCGTGCTGCTGAAACGAACGGCACTTGAGCGCGCCGGTGGCCTGGCGTCGATATCTGGCGCGGTCATCGACGACTGCTCTCTGGCCGCCGCCATAAAACGCTCTGGTGGCAAAACCTGGCTGGGCTTAACGCAGGACGTGCGCAGCGTTCGGAGCTACGGAAGCGTGGCACCAGTCTGGGACATGGTCGCCCGAACTGCGTACACACAGCTGGGCCACTCCCCAGTGGCGCTGGTCGGCGCCGTGGCCGGGCTGGCGCTCATATACATGGCGCCGCCAGTTGCGCTGGCCGGGGCGATTGGGCTGGCGGCTTTTGGCAGAGCGCCCGAGGTAGTCGCCGTGCTGGCAATCGGGGGCGGTGCGGCCTGGGGCCTGATGGCGGCGACCTTCACGCCCATGCTTCGTTTCTATCGCGTGACGGCGTTGCTCGCGCCCGCGCTGCCCGTGGCCGGAGCGCTGTACACGCTGTTCACGCTGGCTTCTGCCTGGCGACACTGGAGCGGCCGAGGCGGAACCTGGCGAGGCCGAGACCTGCCTTCGGCGTCCAGCTAAGGCAGCACTAAGAGAGGCGAAACTCTTCGAAGCTGACCTTGCCCTTGCGCACCAGATCGCGAATGCGGCGCTGAGTTGACGACAGCTTGCTGTCGGCTGTCTTGAACTCCATGAGAATGACCTGGTCTTCTTCGAACTGGACGCCGTCTATCGGAGAGCCCAAAAAGCGAAACCCCGACGGGTCGTACGGGTAGGAAGAGGCCCAGGGCATGAACTGCTCGGTTATCTGCCCGTAACGGGTGCTCTGGCTCTGACGCGACGAACGAGTGGCGCGGAGTTCCCCACGGAGGGCGGATGCTACCCGCAGCGTCACCGCCGCGACCACGACGAGGACCGTGATGACTACCGAGAGAATTACGACCGTTAATGCCATCGGTAGGCGCTAGACCCGCTCTAGAACTCGAGGTCGGCGAGGAGGGGCATGACCTCTTCCTGCATGAGCCGCATGGAGTGCTTCCACCGCTTGTCGTCGCCCTTCTGGTCGACGACCATCCCCAGCAGTACCCCGAATCCGCCCGCCGATTCGTACAACGCGCGAATCTTGTCGGCGACGGTCTGGGAGGAACCCACGAGCCACATGTGCTCCATGATGTACTCGGGGGTGACCGCCTCATCGGGGAGCGATTCGTCGTGCTTCATGTTTCGCGTAATCGGGTGCGGACCGAAAGAAAACAGCGGGTGCAGGTAGTCACGCCAGGCCCGGCCCAGGCCGCCGTTCCAGGCCGTCTCTCGTGCCTCCTCGTCGGTGTCGGCAACCCAGAAGTCCCGCACCACGCGCCAGTCACTGCGCGAGGGCGGCTCCTTTCCCGCTTCTGCGGCGCCCTCCAGTACAGCGTCCCAGTGACCGGGCATGTATTGGGCGTTTAGCCCCAGGCTCATGGGTAAAAAGCCTCGCTCGCCCGCCATGCGCAACGTCGTCGAGTTGGGGCTGGCGGCGGAGATGCCGATCGGTGGATAAGGCTTGGTGAATGGTTTTCGAAAGGAACCCAGGGTCGCGTACTCGTACTCGTCGAGCGCCGGTAGGTTGACCGACCAGTACTTCCCCTCGTAACGCCACGGGGCCTTGTCCGTATTGTCCCAGATGCCGAGGATGATCTCCAACGCCTCCCTGGTCATCTCCCTGTGCTGGTTGGCTTCCACATCGATCTGGAACAGCTCCATGTCCGTCGCGATGCCGCCGGCTCCCACTCCGAACATGAACCGCCCCTGCGCCATGTGGTCGAGGTAGGCGATGCGCTGGGCCAGCTCGGCCGGGTGGTGGAAGGGAAGGAGGAACGAACCTACGCCGAGCTTGATGCGCTCGGTCTTTAGCAGTGCCTGGGCGACCATGAGGTCAGGCGCTGGCACCGGCTCCCAAATTGCCGTGAAGTGCTCGCCGATCCACGCCTCGCAATAGCCGAGTTTGTCGGCGTATTCGATCGTGTCCAAATCCCACTGGAGAGCTTCGAAAGTATCTCTTTCCGGCGGGTGGGACGGCATCAAGAACAGTCCGGCCTTCATTTTGCACCTCCGTGCGGCGGGCGTGCACGCCCGGCCTGACGCTATCTTATCGGAACCGGCTGGCGTCAACCACAGCGAGCGCAGGGAATCTCTGAGCGGGCGGCCTCCGTAAACTCAGGGACCGGCCCGCGACCCCGTGGCAAGTCGGATAAGAAGCAAGCCGGATACTATGTAGTGCAGGCCCGGCCCCAAGAAGTTCAAGCCACATACATTGAAATTCCCTAACCGAGATAAAGGCCCGAGCGAAGACCGCACCGAGGCCCTACCGCCGCCGCCCGAGGGGTACTTCCGGGCGGGACGCACTGGGCCGCCGCCCCGCGAGTTCTCCTGGTCAATGCTGCGGGGCGCGGGCGTCGCCACGTTGCTCATCGGGGTGATGTTCGGCATAGCCCTCGGGATGCTCATCGATCGCAGGGGTGAGCCGCCGATAGCCACCGGGCCGACCTACGACGAGGCTGCGGTGACCGCTCTGTTCGAAGCGGCAGCGCCGTCTGTAGTGGAGCTAATAGTTCACAGAGCCGATGGCTCCACCGACACGGGCGCCGGGTTCTTCGTGGATTCTGAAGGCCACGTGGTGACCAACAGCCATGTAGTAGACGGGGCGACGTCTGTGGATGTTTCGCTGGCGGATGGCCGCATTCTCGACGGGAGACTGCTCGGGTCGAGCCCTTCGGACGACCTCGCCCTGCTCGCCGTCGATCCGGACCAGGTCCAGGACATCGAGCCGCTCAAGCTGGCCGACTCAAGCGCGCTGAAGTCGGGCCAATTGGCCATAGCAATTGGCAGCCCGTTCAGGATGCAAAACTTCCTGTCGGTCGGCATTGTTGCGGGCGTCGGCGATAGCCCCGCCCTTTTGCGCGACCGTCGGACGGCCCCTGCCTTGCAGCGCCCCATTCCCAACATGGTGTGGACGGACGCCGCGCTGCTGCCGGGCAACTCGGGCGGGCCGCTGCTCAACTCGAACGGCGAGGTCATCGGCGTAACGTCAGCCGTGCAGATTTCGGCACAGGGCGACTTCGGCATTGGGTTCGCGGTGCCCAGCAACATCCTAGCCGGGCTGATGCCCCGGCTGTTGGAGTCCGAGCTGGTGTCCCGGCCGTGGTTGGGCATTAGAGGTACGTCGGTTACGCCCGACATTAGTGCGGCGCTGGGCATATCGGCCGAGTCCGGCGTTTATATACGAGAGGTCATTCCCAACACGGGCGCATCGGACGCTCGACTTCGCGATGACCCGTTCCAGACGGCCAGCGGCCGGGGCGACGTGATAGTGGCAGTAGACGGACGCAAGATCACCTCGGTCTCGGAGATGGTGGACTATTTCAACACCCTGCTTCCGGGCGATGACGTGGCGCTGACCGTTCTGAGAGACGGCGCGGAACGAACAATCGCCGTAACCCTGGGCGGCTGGCCAGCACCCGGCAACTAGGCCCCCCACGACTGCGAACGCAAAAAGGCCCCTGCCAGATAACTGGCAGGGGCCTTTTGATTGCAAAAGCGATGAGGCCATCAGCCGAAGAAGCCCTGACGAGCGAGGCACAGCCTCGCGGAGAACGCTTTAGGTGATGTCTTTCTCTAGCTGCGTGACCACCTTTTCGGTCTGACCGACCACGAAGTCGATCTCGTCCTTGGTGATAGACAGCGGAGGCGAGTAGAACATCGACTGGTTCATTCCGCGACCCAGAAGCTGGTGTTGCTCCATGAGGTCGCCCAGCCTGCCGTCCAGTCCGACCGAGTCGGGGAATGGCTCGAAGGTCTCCGGGTCCTTGGCGAACTCGACGGCCGCCAGCAGGCCCATGCCGCCACGGACGTCGGCGACTATCGGGTGCTCTTTCAGCGTTTGGAGTTGCTCGTACAGGTAGGTGCCGAGGTCGGCAGAGTTCTGTACGAGGCCCTCGCGCTCGATGATGTCCAGGTTCACCAGTCCCGCAGCACATGCCGGGGGATTGCCACCAAAGGTGATGAGATGGCGGAAGGACTGGTCGCCCGAACCCTCCATGGACTCGCCTACCTTCTTGGAAGCGATAGCCGCGCCGATGGGCAGGTAGCCGCTGGTCAGCGCCTTGGCCACGGTCATGATGTCGGGCTTGATGCCCCAGTGCTCGACGGCGAACATTTTGCCCGTGCGACCGAAGCCGTTGATGACCTCGTCGGCGATGAGAAGCACGCCGTACTTGTCACAGATTTCTCGGATGGTCGGCCAGTACTCGGGGTGGGGAATGTGTATTCCGGACGCCGCCGAAATGGGCTCGCCGATGAACGCTGCGACCGAGTCGGGACCCTCGCTGATGATGGCCCTCTCAAGGTCTGCGGCGTACTGCATGTCCCAGTCACCGGAGCGTGTGCGGTAGTCGACGCCGGGGTTTGAAATGCGAATGTTGCCAGGCACCAGGGGCCCGTAGTCGTTGGGACGGTTGACCGAGTTGAAGCCCAACGCCATGCACAGGTGGGTTGCACCGTGGTACGAGTTCTGGCGGGAGATGACCTTGTACCGGCCACGCTCGCCCTGGTTGAACTGGTACTTCTTGGCCATTTTGATGGCCGTCTCGACCGCCTCGGAACCACCGGAGACGAAGTACACCCGGCTCTCGGGGTCGGGGGTCAGGCTGGCGACCTTGGCGGCCAGTTCAATGGTTGAGGGGGCTACGGTGCCGCCCGGCGCATAGCTGATGTCTTGCATCTGCGCGTAGACCGCGTCAGCGATCTCTTTTCGGCCGTGGCCAACGTTCTTGAGCCACATGCCCGCGATAAGGTCGACGTGGCGCTCGCCAGTCGGGCCCTCTACCCAGATGCCCTTGGAGTGGGTGACTATCTTTACCCCGGTGTCGTCAGACAGGTCACCGGTGGGCTGGGAATGCGGCCAGAAATGGGTTTCTCCAAGGCCTTTTAGTTCTTCGATTTTTTCGCCGGAAAGTGGCTTTGCGACCATATTTAATTCCTCCTCAGGGTCATGGGCTCAAGATCAGTGGCAGCGAAGGCGGTGATTCGGAGTACACCCTCTAT